>Ga0233425_10006816_pt1 | contig 16523 bp, 10 predicted proteins | sample Watercolumn_Towu_2_FD_181712 | JGI IMG/M metagenome (GOLD analysis project Ga0233425, IMG submission 181712) | Freshwater microbial communities from Lake Towuti, South Sulawesi, Indonesia - Watercolumn_Towuti2014_140_MG | ecosystem: Environmental > Aquatic > Freshwater > Lake | place... | reverse complement strand
GAGAAAAGGGGGGCGTTTCGAGGCGACCGGGATGGGGACCTTGATAGCGAGGGCAGCGGCAGGCGTGGCATCGGTCGCACTCCTACTGGGACCGGTCGTTGGCCGCGAGGCGGGGGCGGGGGTGACATCGAGCGCGGCGCACGACATCGGCCTGCTGGGACTTCGCCAGGCGCGGCCTGAGGCTTTGTGGGCGACCGGCTCGGATGATCTGAGTGCCATCGGCCTGTTCTTTCAGGAGGTGGAGCACCGCCGGCCCGACGTGGCCCACGTGATCAAGCAGATGGCCTGCGATCTGCCCGCGGGCTCGCTTCTGGCCCGGGGGGAAGAACGGCTGGAGCTGCCCCGCCGCCTGGGGGGGCTCGTCCGTGCTCATTGCGGGACGTTGGACATGGCCGCTGTGGATTCCCTGTGGGGGGCGGCGGCCGCAGTCCTCGTCGCAGAGGGGTGGCCGGTGGTGTGGGAGCTGGGGGATGCGGCGCTGGACCGCCATTTCGAGGCGGTCCTGGACCCGGGGTTTCCGGCGTTCGTGGCGGAACCGAGGCAGGGCCCGAAGGCTGTTCCCGCGAGTCCGTCGGATGCGTTCGTGCCGTTGCTTCCGGAAGGAGAACAGGACGAATTTGCACGGGCGTACCTGGCGCAGATCGAGCGGCTGTCCGGGGCGTTCCTGCTGCGGTGGAAGGACCGTTTTGAACCGGGCCAGGGGTTCGAGCAGGGGTGCCGCCTGATCGCCTCGGCCGTGCAGCGGGTTCCCACGGATTGTCCATCGTGGAACAACCTGGGGGTCTGTCGTTCACAGGCCCGAGACATCGAGGGGGCGTTGCTGTCTGCCGCCCGTTCCGTCGAGCTTTGTCCAGACTACTTCACCGGCCGGATCAACCTGCTGCGGTATGCCCTTCTCCTGGGCAAGGCCGATCTGGCGGTGCGCCAGGTGGCTGAGCTGCGTGAGCGTTACGATGCAGAGCGCTGGCAGGCAGCACTGGAGAGGCTTCGGGGGCAGCTCGGAGCGCTTTCCGACCCGGCCCCGGCCAAGCTGCTCGATTCAATCCGATAGGGCCCTATTGCATCGTGCCTTGCGAAGTGTATCCTGGCAGCGGAGCTGGGTTTGGGGGCGGGCACTTTGAAAGGGGGGAACGGCATGGACAGGCGAAACGACGGAGTTTCCGAGGAGTTCCTGAGGTTCAACCGGTCGTTTCTGCAGTCTGACGAATCACTGACGGTTCTGGGGGACGGGGAGCTTGGGGGCAAGGGAAAGGGGCTGGCCTTTATCCGCCGTGTCCTGCGAGACAGGTTCCCGCATGATCGATTCCCGGGATTGCAGGTCCGAATACCGAAGCTGGCTGTGCTGACGACGGACCGGTTCGCTCAGTTCATGGAGCAGAACGGGCTGTATGACCGGGTGCTCGGGGATGTGTCGGATGATCGGATCGCTCATGCCTTCCTAAATGCGGAGCTTCCCCCCGACCTGGTGGGGGATCTCTGGGCACTGGCCTCGTCGACCCGGCAGCCGTTGGCCGTCCGATCGTCCAGTCTGTTGGAAGATGCGCGCAACGAGCCGTTCGCCGGGATCTACGAGACCAAGATGGTGCCGAACAACCAGGACGAGCCGTCGGGGCGATTCCAGCGACTGGTGGAGGCGCTCAAGCTGGTCTACGCATCGACCTTCTTTGCTGCGGCCCGGGACTACCGGACGGCCACCGGGGCCGACCATCGGGCCGAGCGGATGGCGGTGGTCATCCAGGAGGTGGTGGGCTGTCGCCGGGGGGATCGTTTCTATCCGGCCGTCAGCATCGTGGCCCGCTCGTTCAATCACTACCCGTTCGGTCATGCCAGGCCGGAGGACGGGGTGGTGAGCCTGGCGTTGGGGTTGGGAAAGACCATCGTGGATGGCGGTGCCTGCTGGACCTACTGTCCCAGGTATCCGACTGTGGCCCCGCCGGTCGGCTCGGTGGGGGAGCTGTTCAAGGTGACACAGTCCCGGTTCTGGGCGGTGAACATGGGGCAACCGCCCGAGCACGACCCGATGCGGGAGACTGAGTTCCTGGTGCACGCCGGGTTGGAGGAGGCCCTGGGGGACGGGGTCTTGCCGCTGCTCGCATCGACGTATGAGCAGGAGTCGGATCGCCTGCGCCCCGGGGCCGAGGAGCGGTGCCCGCTGGTTCTGAATTTTGCCTCGATGCTGGATGGGGGAACCCTGCCCCTGAACGAAGCGGTCATGGAACTGCTCCGTGTTTCGGAAGAGGCGCTCGGGATCGAGGTGGAGATAGAGCTTGCGCTCGATTTCGCTGACGGCGGCAGAGAAGCGACTCTCGGGTTTTTGCAGGTCCGCCCCATGGTGGTGTCGCGGGATGTCGTCAGTCTGTCCGAGGAGGAGCTCGACTCGGAGAGTGCGCTGCTGAGATCGTCTCGCGCCCTCGGGAACGGGACCCGGTCGGACATTCGACACGTGGTGTACGTTCGGCCCGAGGCGTTCGAGGCCGAGCACACCAGGAAGATCGCGGCCGAGATCGGAGTGGTCAACCGGATGCTTCTGTCCTCGTCCTTGCCCTGCATTCTGATCGGCTTCGGGCGGTGGGGGAGCAGCGACCCGTGGTTGGGGATTCCGGTAACTTGGGGGCAGGTCAGCAGCGCACGGGTCCTGGTCGAATCGACGTTGCCGCAGATGAACGTGGAGCTGTCCCAGGGGAGCCATTTCTTCCATAACCTGACGGCATTCCGGGCATTCTACTTTCCGGTTCCGGATGGCGGCCGGACGATCCAGTGGGATTGGCTGGACCGACTGCCTGCGGTGCACGAGACTGCCCTGATCCGATGCGTGGAGCTGCCCCAGCCGCTCGTCGTCAAGGTGGACGGCCGTACGGGAAAAGGAGTGATCCTGGCATGACAGCGGATACCCCGTTCGATTCGTTGCTCGATGCGCTCCGTGAGCGGGCCAAGGAGCTGAGCTGCCTGTACCAGGTAGAGGAGATTCTTGACCGGAAGGGAAGCAAGGACGGCGAGCTGATGGAGGCCATCGTCCGGGTTCTGCCTTCGGGGTGGACGAGGCCGGAGCTCTGCAGGATCCGGATCCGTCTCGAAGGGGACACGTGGGCGTCTCCGGATTTTGCTGAGCGGCCCGGGATGCTGTCCGCCGAGATCCTTGTCCAGGAGAAGATGGTCGGCTCCATCGCGGTGGTCTACGTGGGCGGAAGTCCCCCCGGGTTCCTGGAGGAAGAGCGCAAGCTCCTCGATACCGTGGCGCTGCGAATCGGCCAGACCCTGCTGCACAGGAGCTTGGTTCCCGTGTTTCGGGAGCTGAGTCTGCAGAGAGGTGGAGGTTCCGCAGGCAGCCGGAGCTGGCAGTCGGTCGTCGACATGCTGCGGATTACCGATCCGGACCTCTACCTGCTTGTCTCGAGGCGGATGCTCAACCACCTGTGCTCCATCGGCATTCGGGAGGCAAGGGATCTGCTGGAGCAGATTTCGGAGGGGCTGAAGGGGGGGGCCGGGGGGGAGCACGAGGGCATCAACCGTCCGATGCGAAAGCTCTCCGCCAAGCCGACCCGCCCCAATGCCGATCGGATCGTGGAGATTGCGGGAAGGCATCTCAGCGACGACATGATCCTGTCGCACATCCAGAGGTGGCTGACGGAGCACAAGGTCAACTACCTGGTCACCGTGCTGGAGGACAACTCCGCCAACCTGGCGGACCTGGTGGATGCGATCACCCGCTTCAAGGAGTCCGGGGTCAACGAGAGCGACCTGTCGCAGTCGCTGCTGCGGGCGATCCGGGTTTCACTCATCCGCCGGTTCTTCAGTCGACGCCTCGAGTTCATCCGGCTGGCGAAGCAACTGGTGACGTTGGAGGACTTTCACGAGCTGACCCGACGGCTGATCTACCCGACGAGCAGCCATGGCCACCTGGGGGGCAAGAGCGCAGGGCTTTTCATGGCAATGCAGATCGTGGGAGCCATGGCGCAGAAGCACAAGGTGCTGGCCGGGATCAAGGTACCAAAGACCTGGTATGTGGCATCGGACGCGGTAGTGGACTTCCTGCACTACAACCATCTCGAGGAGCTGCTCGAGCACAAGTACCGTCCCATCGATGACGTGCGGAACGAGTATCCCAACATCGTGGCGCTGTTCAAGAACTCGTCGTTCTCGCCGGCGATGACGCGAGGGTTGAGCCTTGCGCTCGACGACCTGGGGGACAGGCCCCTCGTGGTTCGCAGCTCGAGCCTGCTGGAAGACAGTGCCGGTGCGGCATTCTCGGGCAAGTACAAGAGCCTTTTCCTGGCCAACCAGGGGACGAAGAGCGAGCGGCTGGGTGCGCTCCAGGATGCCATCTCGGAGGTCTATGCATCGATGTTTGGGCCGGATCCGATTCAGTACCGGTCGGAACGGGAGCTCCTGGATTTCCCCGAAGAGATGGGGATCATGATCCAGGAGGTGGTGGGGAGCCGAGTAGGCAACTACCTGCTTCCCGCATTCGGCGGGGTTGCGTTCGGGAACAACGAGTTCCGTTGGTCCCCCCGGATTCGGAGAAAGGACGGCCTGTGCCGACTGGTTCCGGGGCTGGGTACCCGTGCGGTGGACCGGTTGAGCAACGACTACCCGATTCTGGTGGCTCCGGGGCAGCCGGGGTTGCGGGTCAACGCTGCAATCGACGAGGTAGTCCGATACGCCCCTCGCTATGCGGACGTGATCAATCTCTCGACCAACTCGATCGAGACGGTGGAGGTGGATCAGCTTCTAAGGGCAGCCGGACGCGACTATCCCAGGTTCAAGCAGGTCTTCTCGATCGTGCGTGAGGGGGTCCTTCTGCCGCCGACGACCATGACCGATCCGGAATCCGAGCAGCTCGTGGTGACTTTTGACGGGCTGCTTCGCGACACGCCGTTTGTCACGCAGGTAAGAACGCTCCTGGATGTGCTCGAGGCGCACTATGGAATGGCGGTGGACATCGAGTTTGCCGCAGACGGGAAGGACTTCTACCTGCTCCAGTGTCGGGCCCAGAGCTCGGCGACCGACAGTGCGTCGGTCGCGATTCCGCGAGACGTGGCGTCTGATCAGATCCTGTTTACTGCGAACCGCTACGTGTCGGACGGCTATCTGTCCGGCGTGAGCTACGTCGTCTACGTGGTTCCCGAAGCGTATGATCGGCTGGCCGACGTATCCCAACTCAAGGCGGTAGGACAGGCCATCGGGCGTCTCAACGGCCTCCTCCCGAAGCGTCAGTTCATCCTGATCGGCCCGGGGCGCTGGGGCAGTCGAGGGGACATCAAGCTGGGAGTCAGCGTGACCTACTCGGACATCAACGGAACCGCTGCCCTCATCGAGGTAGCGTTCAAGAAGGGGAGCTACCTGCCGGACCTGAGCTTCGGCACTCACTTCTTCCAGGACCTGGTCGAAGCATCCATCGTGTATCTTCCGCTCTATCCAGATGACCCGGAAGTCCGGTTCAACGCGGCATTCCTGTTGAATGCACGGAACATCCTGACCGAGTTGCTTCCCGAGGCAGCGGAGCTTTCGGACGTGATCCGAGTCATCGATGTCTCCGAGTCCTCGGGAGGCCGGGTGCTGCGTGTCTGGATGGATGGAGAGGAAGGGAAGGCGCTGGGGATGCTCGCACCACCGGAGGCGTGAGCGCCTCCAATGGGCCGCTGCAGCTCTATGCCCAGCCGCGGGCCTTGCAGGCTTCGACGACCCGATTGATCGCAATCACATAGGCGGCATCACGCATGTAGAGCTTGTTCTTCCGGGCGAGCTCGCTGACTGCGAGATAGGCCGAGGTCATCTTGACGTCGAGACGTCCAAGGACTTCGTCCTTCTGCCAAAAGTAGTTCATGTTGCTCTGGACCTGCTCGAAATAGGAGCAGGTCACGCCGCCGGCGTTGGCGAGGAAGTCCGGGAGCACGAAGATCTCGCGCTGCTCGAGCACTTTGTCAGCGTCCGGCGTCGTGGGACCATTGGCGCCCTCAGCCACGATCCGGACCCGCTTTCCGATACGGTTGACGTTGTCCCCGCGGACCTGGTTCTCCATCGCGCACGGCATCAGGATGTCCACGTCCTGATCGATCCACTGGTCACCAGGAAGGACTTCGTAGCCCTTCTCGCGGGCCTTTTTCTTGTCGATGCCGCCGAAGCGGTCGGTGATCGCGAGGAGCTCGTCCAGGTCGACGCCGCTCTTTCGGGCAAAGGCATAGGAAGTCTGGTCTTCCTGGTCCCAGCACGACACGCAGACCACCTTGCCGCCGAGCTTGTTGTAGAGCCGGACCGCGTACTGCGCCACGTTGCCGAATCCCTGGACGCTGGCCGTGGTTTCCGACGGCTTGAGCCCCTTCTCCTTGAGTGCCTCGCGCAGCGTGTACACCAGGCCGAACCCGGTGGCTTCGGTGCGCCCGAGCGAGCCGCCCATTCCAACCGGCTTTCCGGTGATGAGCCCCGGGTAGCGCGCACCCCGGATGGTCTCGTACTCGTCGAGCATCCACAGCATGTGTTGGGCGTTGGTCATGACATCCGGTGCGGGCACGTCACGAAGCGGCCCGACGTCGTTGGCCACCTGCCGAACCCAACCGCGGCAGATCTGTTCCTGCTCGCGCATGCTCAGGTGGTGCGGATCGCAAATGACGCCGCCCTTGCTCCCTCCCAGCGGGATGTCGACCACCGAGCACTTCCAGGTCATCCACATCGACAGTGCGCGTACCGTGTCCGCCGTCTCCTGCGGGTGGAAGCGGATGCCACCCTTGCCAGGACCGCGGGCATCGTTGTGCTGGACGCGGAAGCCTCGGAAGACCTTGAAAGAGCCGTCATCCATCCGGACCGGAATCGAGAAGTGATACTCCCGCAGCGGGTTTCGCAGGAGATCCCGCGTCGCCTGGTCCAGGCCGAGGAAGTCGGCCACCTTGTCGAACTGCTGCTGCGCCATGTGAAACGGATTGTACGAACGATCTGTGCTCATCTCACCCCCTCCTTAGGCCCCCGCAAGCGTCCGACGGGACGCCGGGGCGTGAGTCTTCTACCGCTGCACAACGGGGCTTTCAAGCGGAATAAATGATTCCCAGCGGATTGTCGGGGAAATAGCCTAGTCCTGCCGCGGTTGCCGCCGGTATTCCCAATCCGCATCGGCAGGTTCGGACAGCAAGGCGCGGCGGCGGCGGATGCGCACCAGTCGAACGGCAAGCGCTGCCAGGAACAGGAGAGTGAGTGCGAACCACATTCCCCAGGAATCGGTGAGCCCCTTGAGCCAGGCGAAGCGGCTGAGGGTCCCTTTCCAATCCTCCTCGAACCCCGCCAGGGTGATTCCCAGCACCTTGGTCATGGCATCGGGCAGCCGCATCCCGTTGGACAGGGCCGCGATGAGATTGGCAAGAGCCTTGCTGCCGAAGCGGCTTTGCATGTAGGCGACGACCAGTCCGCTCTGGGCGTAGGCCAGCTCACGGCCGCCGGGGGTCGACGGGAACGACTCGTCCAGCTCGTCCAGCGGCAGGGGGCCGTCGGCAAATGCGGCAGCGGAGACGGTTTCCAGCTTCTGCAGCAGATCCTGTCCGGCATGGTGGATGGCCAGCCCTTCGATGAACCAGCGGGGCGGGCGCTTGGGGAGTATCCGCAGCAGCAGCAGGTGGGAGACCTCGTGCTCGAACGTCTCGTCCAGGGTGAGCAGCATGTCCTTGTCGATTCGCAGGACGACCAGCGACAGCTCCGCATAGGCCACGCCCGCGGCCCAGTCGATGTGGGCCTCGTAGGGCTGCAGCTCGAGGAATTCCTTTTCATCCCGGGCGATTCGGACCAGGAACGGACCCTCGTCGCAGCGAGGAAGAAGCGCACAGTGGCGCTTGCGGACTTCTTCCGCTCGTGCGGCCAGGTTGTCGGCGACCTTGCGGTGCTCCTCGAAGAACCGGAAGTCGAAGTGACTGGTGGAGAGGGAGACCATTTCCTCAGCGGAGGCCGCTGTCGATACCGCGAGCCCTAGCACGAACGGGAGGAGCCGCAGCAGGCAAAGGGCCCGCGACCGCACGGATTGGACAGGTTCCATCAGAAGCTCCAGTTGAACGTGCGTCGCGAGGAGGCTACCAGAAAGCCGAAGGTGAAATCGAACCGGATCTTCCCGTCGGTTCCCACCAGGGCCTTGGGGGGATTCAGGAACGGACCGGCCGCCCAGAACGAGCGGACGGCCTCGTCATCCAGGAACTGCAGGCCCGACTCGCCCACGATGGACGTGTCCAGGACGTAGCCGCGGCTGTCGAGGACGACGGACAGCATGGTGAAGCGGTCGCGATGGCCGTAGATGTCGCCCGAGGGGTCCCGCAGCCGGTACACCCGGTTGGGGTCCCAGTGATGGCGCACGTTCCGCTTCACCCTCTCAAAGAAGCCGACATAGCGATAGGGGATCGTGTTGAGAAGGTTGGTATCCCCTTCCTCGTTCACGTCGCCGATGTAGTCGTCCGATGCGAACGGGGCCGCTGAGGGAGAGTACTTGCGGGCAGGATCCACTCCTTCGAGGGCCGGGCGCAGGGCGAGCCCATCCGGAGGTCCCTCGGGGAGTCCGTCGGGTCCAGAGGGTTGCCCTTCGAGGGCCGGCCGCTCCCCGTCATCCGAGGCCTTCTGTCCGGGCATCGACAGGTCCGGGGACGGTGCAGGGCTGGTCTGACCGCTCCGTGCAGGGGCCGGCCGAGTCTCCTTGCGCTTCTCGTCGGCGAACCGCTGGGGAAGCTCCTGGTCCCTGCTGGGTTGGCGGGCGCGGGTTTCCTGAGCGACCTTCATCGCGTAGCGCGCAGCGTATCGGGCCTTGTCCGGCATCTCCTCATCGTCCGGTGGGGCGACCTCGACGATCTGGCCGGCAGGTTTCTCGGTCCCGTCGATTTCGTCGGGAAGCGGCTCTGTCTTGGGGTCCGGAGTCTCGTCGACGATTCGAGGCACGGTCGGAGCATCCGCATCCGGATCCTGCCGGTCGGGTTCGAGCACCATCTCCGGGTTCAACCCGACGGGCTTGAAATCCACGTCGCTCACCGAGCGCTCGATGACGTAGACGATAAGCGCCAGCAGCGGGAGCTGGGCAAGCAGCGCCAGAGCGAACGGAACGGTCCACCGACCGATCGCCGTGGGTTCCTGTCTGGACTTGGGGTCGCTCCACGCCATCTCTCGTCCCGCTCGCTCCTCTCTCCGCTCAAACGGCAGCATCTATCCGAGGCAACCGCTCTGCGACCAGCCGTATTCCCACTCGAGGCCTCTTGACGTTGAGGCGCGCTCCGCTCAGGAGTATATGGCCGCGAACCGAGCCGGTCAACCGAGGGGCTTGCGATCGTGAAAAGCCCGGCTCAGCGTGAGCCGGTCGAGATACTCGATGGCACCGCCGACCGGAACTCCTGCGGCCAGCCGCGTGACGCGGGTACCGGCCTGCGTGAGCAGTCGGCTGAGGTAGGTGGCGGTCGCCTCGCCGTCGGTGGTCAACGGGGTGGCGAGGACGACCTCCGCGATGCTCTCGCTCCGGACCCGTTCGAGAAGGCGGTCCACGTGGAGCTCCTGCGGCCCCACGCCCTTGAGTGGTGACAATAGCTTGTGCAGCACGAAGTAGCGGCCTGAGAACTGAGCTGCCGTTTCGATGGCCAGCATGTCACCGATCCCCTCGACGACGCAGAGGGTGTCGGGGCGGCGCTCTGGCGACGTGCAGATCGCGCACGGTCCTTCGCCCTGGGTCATCCCGAAGCAGGCGGGACAGAGCTTCACGTCGCGGCAGACCTCACCCAGTGCGTCGGACAGCTCATCGAGCCGCTCGGCCCCCTCTCGGACCAGGTGGAGCGCGTACCGCATGGCGGTCCGATTCCCAACCCCGGGAAGCTTTGCCAGCACCAGGATCAGTCGCTGCAACGGCTTTGGGAGGATGTCCGCCATGCTCTAGTCCCGCTCCTGGACTTGCACGCCCGAGATACGTCCCTGGAAGATGTCGAGGATATCCTTGACCAGGGGGAGCTCCCGGAGCTCCTTCTCTCTCTTTGCCTTCTGGTCCCGTCGCTGGCGCTTCCGATTGGAGGCGATGGAATCCGGGGTATCCTCCTCGGCCTCGATGAAGTCCACCTTGACTGCAAATCCGAGGTACTTCAGGAGCGATGTTTCGAGGTCGAGCGACAGCGCCAGGTGCCTCGTGCCGGAAGGTCCCTTGACCACGAACCGCCGCCCGGAATCCTCGATGGACTTGAGGACCAGCATTTCCAACGCCGTGGTTTCAAACTGGCCAACCCGCTCGTCCTTCCGCTGAGCCTTGAAGTGACAAACGAACCCTTCCCAGAACCTCGGCAGCTCAGCCGGGGTTTCCGGCAGCTTCACGGACTCAACCGAAGGGGTAGGGTGGGGGGAAGAACCGTTCGAGGGGGCAGCCGCCGGCTCTTCAGGGGCAAAGGACTCCCCATCCTCCAGAACGGCCCCATTCGAGGCATCCGGGTCGTGCGAACCCGCTTCTCCCTCGGCCAGCGGAGCCCCGTTCGGGGTCTCCATCTCGAGCTGGACCACCTTCATGGGCTCGTCGACCGAGTCGGTTTCGTCCGAATCCTCCTCCTCAGCGATGGTCGCAGGCTCGATGGGCCGGGTGTCCGCCTCGATGAGCTGGGTGGCTGGCTCGACCGGCGTCGCCTCAGGCTCGATGGGCCGGGTGTCCGCCTCGATGAGCTGGGTGGCTGGCTCGACCGGCATCGCCTCAGGCTCGATGGGCCGGGTGTCCGCCTCGATGAGCTGGGCAGCCGGTTCCGCCGCCTTGGCAACGGTTGACGGCTCTGCCGGCTTGATGCTGGTAATCGGTTCTGCTGTCTTGGTGCTGGTCGGTTCTGCTGTCTTGGTGCTGGTCGGTTCTGCCGGGCGTTCCGTGCCCTGGTCGGCCGGTCGTTGTGTCGGGGGAGTCTGGCCTCCGCCTCCGGAGCGGAACAGGTCCGGCTCGACCGCGGCCTTGGCGATGCGCTGTTCGAGGTCGACAAGGCGCTGGACGAGGTGGCCGACCTGGGCGGTCTGCGAGGCGCTGGCGACTCGGACCAGGGCCTCCTCCGCTGCAAAGAGTGGGAACTCGCTGCGGCGGATCTGCTCGACGGCCTGGAGCATGACCTGGAGGTAGTAATGCAGGTCGAGGGGGTTTCTTCCCTTAATGATCTCTACGAGCTCGTTCAGCTCGGACTGGCTGAGGTCGACCAGTTCCTTGTTCTTGCCGGAGACGGCCAGGACCATGGCATGGCGGAGATTCTGGAGCACTTCGGAGATGAACAGGAAGACGTCGTATCCGGAGACGAACACTTCCCTCAGGACGAGCAGCGCTTTTCGGGCATCACCGGAAAGGAGGGCGGAGAGGCAGTCGAGGACCCAGCGGCGGTCGGCGACTCCCAGGACCTCCTTGGCAAACTGGGCGGTGACCCTTCCCTGGGAAGCGGCAATGAGCTGGTCGAGAAGGCTCATGGAATCGCGAACGCTTCCCTGGGTCTGTCGGACGACGATGGCGAGGGCATCCTCTTCGACCTCGACGTCTTCCTTTTTGCAGATGCGGGCGAGGTGAGCGACCAGGCCAGCGGTGGAAACCCGGCGGAAGTCGAAGCGCTGGCATCGGGAGAGGATCGTGGCCGGCAGCTTCTGGGGGTCGGTGGTGGCGAGGATGAATCGAACGTGTGCCGGGGGTTCTTCGAGGGTCTTGAGCAGGGCGTTGAAGGCCTGCTCGGTAAGCATGTGAACCTCGTCGATGATGACGACCTTGAAGCGGTCCCGCGCGGTGGTGTAACGGACACCTTCGCGCAGCTCACGGATATCGTCGATGCCTCGATTGGAGGCGGCATCGAGCTCCATCACGTCCATGCTTCGGCCCGCGGTGATCTCGATGCACGAAACGCAGGTATTGCAGGGGTGTGGGGTAGGGCCCTCCTTGCAGTTGAGGGCCTTTGCCAGGACTCTGGCGCAGGTGGTCTTTCCGATGCCCCGAATCCCGGCGAAGAGATAGGCATGGTGGATCCGCTGTCCCTCGATGGCTTTCTGGAGGGTCTTGCAGACGTGTTCCTGGCCTACGATGTCTTCGAAAGTCTGCGGGCGGTGCTTCCTGGCGAGGGCAAGATAGCCGGACATGCTTACTTTCCTTGTTCCACGCAGGGCACGAGTTTCGGCCACAAAGGGTGGCGGTGATAGCCGGGGCCGCACACGCCGGCGCCAGTACCGTTGCTTCCTTCCGGACCTGGCGGGGTTCCCGGCAACGACGTTGCGGTTGGTCCCCGGCTATCATGAGTGCGCCGACATCAAACGATGCTGCCGCACAGCGGAGAGAATGGGAGTCGAACCCATGGTACCCCTTTTGAGGGCACACGCGATTTCCAATCGCGCCCCTTCGGCCACTCGGGCATCTCTCCAGGAAGTGTTACCAAAGAGCGACGACAAGGTATGTCATCGGGGCTCTGGTTGTCAAGCTGGAAACGCCTCGAATCGCACCGGGGCGCAAAACGACAACAAGTTTACATAATATCCCTTATCGGCGCTTCAGGGGGGATTCGGGAATCCGGAATTCGGGACGCAGCGTCAGCGGAACGACCAGCGGAGTCGGTGACGGCAGCAGCGTCGACAGCCAGGGAACCAGGTTCCGGGAAACCGATGCGTCGAGATCGGTCTGCACGAGGTGTCCGACCTTGCCCAGGGTTTTGCGGCAGTCACCGGCGGAAAGAAGCTCGGCCTGGAGAACTCGGGCAGCCTCGGGATGATCCTGAAGCAGGTTTCCGACCTGGTGGCGGAACGCACGGGCATCCAGGAACTCGTTGGTGATGCCGAAGGGATAGAAATTGTCCTGAGTGAAAGTCAGCGCCTTGATCTTCTTCAAGGTCATGGGTCGGGACGGAACAAGGAGCGCAAGCAACCCCGCTGCAGTCGCCAGAAAGACCAGTGAAAACAGGAAGAGCCGAGTAGAGAACCGATGTCCATCGGCCGCTGGGGAGCAAGCCGGACTCCGGGTGGCGCACCAGGCAAGCCAGGCCATGGCGGGAACGGCCAGCACGAGCAGAGGGATTGCCGACCAGCCGCCATTCAGGCCAACGACGTGGCCGAGGTTGCATGTGATGAAGCCCTCCCGAAGGAGCGGCAAGACCGCCTCTGTGAGCGGGTTGAAGAAGGCCGTGTGGAACCCCTGGGAAACGAGGGAGCAGGCCCCGGTTACGACCACGGACACGAGGACGAGCGCAGCCACGACAAGGCGAGCCAGCAGAGGCCAGGTGCGGCTCCAGAGATGGGCCCAGTGGAGGATCACCAGCGCTGCAAACGGAGCGAACGGGACGATGTACCGGGGGCCCAGAGTCCACCCCCCGCGCCAGAGCGAATGGCACGCAATGAACAGGGTCAGGGCCAGCAGCGCAGCGGTCCCGGTGTAGAAGAGCCCCCGCATGGGAGCGGGTTGAGACCGTCGGTGCCGAAGCGGATAGAGCAGCATGGCCGGAATGCAGAGGGCCATCCAGGGAGCATAGAAGAACATCCCTTCGAACGGTGCCACAAAGGCCCCGATGAGGTTTTCCGCCCGAGGCTCTCGAAGACCCATGATGCCCGGTGCAATATCCCGGACAAAGCCCGGGTTCTCGAGCGTCGAGTACGCAGTGCGCCACGGGCGGCCGAACGCGGATGCGTGGAACCACGCGGTCAGGACCACGGGCAGAAGGCCACCCAGGATGGCCCAGGCCAGCGTGCTCGCCTTCGGGCGGCAGTACCACTGCCATGCGAACAGGGCCAGCGCCACCAGGAGCATGGGGTACTCGGTGCTCACGGCCGCTGCCAGGAGGAAGCCCGAAGCCGCGGGCCAGAGCGGCCTGTCGTCCGTGCGGCTTCTCCAGGCCGTCAGGAGGGAGAAGAAAAGCAGGTAGGCCGTCACCTGGTGGCCGGCGAACATGTGGGAGTACGTGTAGACCATGGATCCCACGCCCAGCCCGGCTGTGGCCAGGTCGGAAAGCACGGGGTCGAAGCCGACTTCGCTCGCAAAGCGGCGAAAGGCTGCCAGCATCAGGAGCGAGGGAATGACCACGCAGAACAGGCGCAGGACCAGGAGGATGCTCTCCTGGCTCAACGGTTGGCCGACGGCATCGGCGAGGAGCTTGAGCACGGCGTAGATCGGGTAGCCGAGGAAGCTGGTCCCGGGAGCCTTGGCCGAGTAGAGCGTGCCCGCGCAGTCCGGGGGCTCCAGCGAAGGGTCGTCGCACACGAGGGCCTTGTCGTTGACGTAACCCCAGCGGTCATACACCGACCCTTGGTCTACGAACCCCCTACCCTGCTTCGCCTGCTTCCGGTAGCCGATGGCAAAGGTCCCGTGTTCGACCATCGCCACGGTCATGTAGGAACGCGCACGCTCGTTGGGGTTGTGGATCGGGAACAGGAACTGCGGATACAGGTAGGTCGCCAGGAGGAAGGTCCACAGGAGCACGGTGGAAAGTCGTTGGCCGGCAAGGGGTCGGCGGCTGTCCACAGGGGTTACCTCTTCTTCCTGGAGGAGTCGGCCTTCTTCCAATGGTGGCGCAGGAACACCGGGCCGAATCCGATGGTGCCTTTGCGGGAGAAACCCGCCAGGATGCCTTTGACCCTGGCCGGAAGCGGTCGGTCACCGGCCACCCAGATGCCGGCCGGGGGGCGTCCGGAGAGCTTGAGATCCCCCTCCCACGGGTCGCAGGCCACGGGAAGCCCGGCCAGCGGCGCTGCGGCCTGGACAGACTTGCCTGCCGGATGCACGAAGATCACTTCGCCCGGGCCGATTCGACCGGCAATACGGTCCGCAGCACGGTTCCAGTCGGCCTGCGCCGGTGGTGCGCCAGCGGCCCAGACGCGAGTGAGGAACCACCCTCCCAGCAGCAGGCAGAGAGCGGCAGCGGGCAGCGCAGCCAGGTGCAGAACCCGCACCGCCCCCCCTACCCTGCCCAGTCGCTCATTCATCCAAATCCGGAGTCCCACTCCGCCGCTCCGCGTCCAAAGGTCCGAGCCGGCCTGCCACGAGGCGGGAGTTGCTATACCACACGAGGCCCCGGACATGCAACGGCCCCAAGACCTGCGACGAACCCGTTCGGACTTGTCTTGCGCCTGCCGGATCGGTCTGTTATGGTCATTCGAGCGTTGAGTCCTGGGACCGTTTCCGACAGGAGAAGACATGAGCATCCCATCCGAATTCCGTGAGCCTGGCTACCGGGCACGCCGACTGCAGAACTGGCTTCTGGTCGGCTTCCTCTACTCCTTGTTCTACATGACCCGGTACAACTTTTCGGCCATGGGGGCGAGCCTCCAGGACGTGTTCGGGTGGACCAAGGGAGACCTGGGGATCTTCGAGCTGGTCCTCCCGCTCGTGTACGGTATCTCGGTCGTGGTGAATGCCCCCATCGTGGACAAGCTCGGGGGGCGGAAGGCGTTTCTGATCGGGGCGGTCGGCGTGGTCATCGCCTCGCTGGCATTCGGCGGATTCGACTTCGTGCTGATTCAGGCGGCCCAGTGGGTCGGGACGGGCGAGGCGAGGGCGATGGTGGCACCGGCGCAGCTTGCCGGAGGGCAGACCCCGCACGACCTTGCGGTGTGGATGGCGATGGTCTGGGGGGTGAACGCCTATTTCCAGTCGTTTGGCGCATTGGCCATCGTGAAGATCAACGCCCAGTGGTTCCACATCCGGGAGCGGGGCACGTTCAGTGCCATCTTCGGCGTGCTCATCCGACTGGGGCTCATCCTTGGCAACTCCATTGCTCCGATGTTCGCCAACCTGCTTGGATGGAAGTACGCGTTCTGGATGCCCGCCTGCTTCGTTGCGCTCTTCTTCTTCCTGAACATGTTCTTCGTCGTGGAGACGCCGGAGGATGCCGGGTTCGAGACGCGTGATACCGGCGATGCGGTGCACGCGGATGCCGCAGGCAAGGTGACCGTGCTGGGCGTGTTGCAGAAGATCGTCACGAGTCGGCTGATGTGGACCATCGCGATTTCGTCGATGATGGTTGGGATGGTCCGCCGGTCGGTGCTGGACGGCGCGTGGTCGTCGCTCTATTTCCGGGACGTTCACGAGATCACGCGCTCCGATGCGATGTTCCACGTGTCGTACTGGGCCGTAGCGATTCTGGGGATCATCGGCGGGTTCGTGTTTGGAGGCATGTCGGACAGGGTCTTTGGCAGCCGGCGCGCTCCGGTAGTCGTGATCGGGTTCTCGGGGATGGTCCTGGCACTACTCCTGTTCGTGGGGTCGGATTTCCTGGGGCTCGGAGCGGTCGGGGCCGCGGCCAGCTTCGCGATCCTGTCGTTCTTCGTCAACGGTGCGCACGGCATGATCGGTGGGGCGGCCTCAATGGACTTCGGCGGGCGAAAGGGGGCAGCCACGGCCGCCGGCCTGTTCGACGGCATGCAGTACCTGGCCGCGGCTTTCACGGGGCCGGCGGTTGCGTGGATCACCAGCCAGGAAGGCTGGCCGGTCTGGCAGGTCTGGAAGCTCTGGGCAATTCCGTTTGCCGTGGTCGGGGCCATTGCCATGGCCACCCTTTGGAACGTGTTGCCCAAGGGGCGTGGCGGCCACTAGACGCGGTCAGCAAACCGGATGGGAAGAC
>Ga0233425_10006815_pt1 | contig 16524 bp, 15 predicted proteins | sample Watercolumn_Towu_2_FD_181712 | JGI IMG/M metagenome (GOLD analysis project Ga0233425, IMG submission 181712) | Freshwater microbial communities from Lake Towuti, South Sulawesi, Indonesia - Watercolumn_Towuti2014_140_MG | ecosystem: Environmental > Aquatic > Freshwater > Lake | place... | reverse complement strand
ATGAACTTGTGCACCTGCCACAACTGATAAGGTATGATCACAGAATTTATGGGGTTTTCCTGCCCGTCAACGGTCCCTTGCTGGAAAGCGCTCTGAGCCTCCCCCCAGTTCATGTTGATCGGGTTGGCTCCAAGTGCCTGAAAGGTGTCGATGAAGATTGGAGATCCGACGACGCGTATCTTTATCCCATCTAGAGACTCCGGCGTTTTGACGGCCCTTTTGCTGTTGGTGAGCTCTCGAAAACCGTTTTCTCCCCATGCGAGACCAATGACCCCCTTTTCTTCGATCTTCTTGAAGAGTTCCTGGCCGGGAGGACCATTCTTGACGGCATCGAGCTGTTCATATGTATCGAAGAAGAACGGAAGAGCAAAGAGGTTCAGTTCAGTAACTTGAGGAGACCAATTGATTACGGATGCCAGGGCGAAGTCAGCCACCCCTTGATAAAGAAGCAGGAACTCGTTGGTCTGCTTCCCTGCAAAAAGCTGCCCGGCGAAATAGCATTTGATATTGATCCGGCCGTTGGTCCGCTCTTTGACAAGATCCGCAAATTTCTGTGCCCCCTCACCCCAGGGACCCTTCGGTCCCACGACCACACTGAGCTTGTATTCATCTTTGTACGACGCGCTCCACGCGACGGAACCCAAGGAAAACACGGCAAGAACAAAGCACACGACCAGCTTGACCATAAGACACCTTCTCATGAACGCCTCCTCCCTACCAGATGGCCAATTCCAATAAAGCACCTTCCTATTCACTGTTCACCAACAATACCCCACAAAATTCCACAAAAGGAATCCAGATGGGACACTGTGATGTAAATATCAGCACACTCAACTCTTGTCAAATATAGCTGGATATTCGATATAAGGATTCGGCTGGTCAAGCAGTCAGACTATGCTGGTAATTCCATCGCTATCTTCTCAACGGGTTAAGCGCGAACCGAGGTAAGGCGTCATGACGACACGGTTAGGATAACCTTACCGTTGTGACCAGTTTGAGACCTCTTGTGCACATGTTTCATTTTTTTTCACCGGACTCAAGAAAGTACTGGTTGTGCGGTTCGCTCCGGGAAAGGATGCCTGTCACTGCGGTGAGGGCCTTCTCGTTCAGAAGACCCGGCGCAAAAAGGTTTTGAGCATGATTGGGCCTTGCATGGCAAACATAGCGGTGACGGCTATGGCTTCCCTTTCGACCGTCCGCTACTTGGCTTTGCACAACGCCTCCTGGAGCTGTACCGTCGTTTGCCGGAGCTACTGGATCTGCTTGTGACCGGCAAAAGGCCCCACGACATTCAAGCTATCTGGAAGCTGGCCCGTTAGGTATCCTATGTCGGCAATGACTCGGCACTTTGTCAGGCGGTAGAGGAACTACGCTGGCGCTCTAGGGTCTTTGACCAGCTGCGCAAGGCCATGCGTATTGCCCCGGTCGCAGGCGGCAATGGCCTCAACGATGAGGGCACAGCCGAGGCCATCTCCACCATCCGTCAAGGTGTGCGAAAGTTTCGTCAAGAGCTCAAGGATGACCCAAAACTATCAGCAGACCCACTCGCTCTCAAAATGGCCCGGCAAATCGACAAGTATGATGACAAGCTCTTTGCAGATCCCATCAAAGTTGATTCCCCCAACGGGCCAATCACTATCTACCCTCAACGTACCAACAACATCCTGGAGCGGTTCTTTCGAGGTGAAAGGCATGCTTACCGCCGAAAGACAGGCAACGATTCCATGTGTCGCACTCTGCAGGCAATGCTGGCTGATACACCTTTGGTCAGGAATCTGGACAATCCCGAGTACATTAAGATCCTCCTTGACGGGAAAGCAAATCTTGAAGAATTGTTCGCTGAATTGGGGATAGCGCATCTTGATGCTGATGACGGATTGCAACCAAATACAGATCGCATCCTTCCGGGATTTAGCGCCATCACAAAGCTACCGACCCTTCCCGAACGAGTAGTTCGCGCGCTCAGGAACCCGATCAACATGCCCAAATCCAACTGAATTTTGTGACCATAGGGAAAATGGGGCGGGTCCTGGAAATCAGCGGGACCTCACAGAATATAAAATCGCCGGCTACGTCCACGATTTCGTGTGCCGGTTCATCAGGAGACAGTGGGCTGAATACAACCAAGAGAAAAGGCTGAACAGCTTCCGGAGATCCGACTTTGCAGTGGGGGTCATCCAGGGCTTTCGATCCAAACTGGAACTTCCCAAGAAACAGATGGAATCCGGGAATCACTTTGCTCTTATCAAAACGGAGGACCCGCTCCTTGCCGACTACATGGCCCATAGATACCCACGATTGGTGACTTTCAGGAGAGGCATTTCGAATCAGGACAAAGAAGTCCTGAGGGATGGAGAGCAAGTGGGCAGCAAGCTGGTCATTTCGAAAGGAATCACGGAACAGCAAAGGAGTGACAAGCTGCTGCCTGACGCATCTTCGGGATTTTGACGACCAGGCCAGCAAAGTGATACCTTCTATCCATACCCTTTGACTTGGGACGTCTGGTGATCCTATTCTGCGGCGGACTCTCGGGGCATCTTCGTCTAGAACATCACAGCTTGTCTCCGGAAATGCTCTGAAGTAGTATGGTTTTCTTGTCCCATCATGGAGTCTATCAAAGCCGGAGGCCTCTTGCACTTTCGTTTTCGAGGAGCCACCCATGACTCTCACCAAAGCCCACATCATAGAAAGACTTTTCGCCAAGAATTTGTTTACCAAGGGTGAATCAGCTCAACTCGTCGAGACACTCTTCGAGCTGATCAAGCGATCTCTCGAAGAGGGAGAGGACGTTCTCATCAGCGGGTTCGGGAAATTTTGCATTCGTGATAAGCAACAGCGCACTGGCCGCAATCCTCAGACTGGTAATCCCTTGATCGTCACTTCCCGCAGGGTGGTGACCTTTAAGTGCTCAGGCCTTTTGAAGGGGAAGATGAATCACCCAGAATCAACGCCTGCAACCAGCGGGCAGAGCCAGGAAATGATGAAAAGAGGACCATCATGCCCAAGAAAACCAAAAAGCAATGGGTCTATGCTCCAGCAAAATCACCAAAGCCCGCGGTGCCGGACCATATCAAAGCCGAGGTCCAGAAGAAAGCCGATGAGTTCGTAGACGCATTTCTGAAGCCGAACTTCATCAAGCCGCCCCCGGAAGACACCCAATTGAACTACATTGTGGATATCTATGCCAAACGGTACCGGAGCTACTTTTACTTCTGCTCGAAATATTGCTGCCCGGCCCCAACAGCCATCACCGATTACTTCGAAGCGAAATTTGTGAGGCTCGAATACGTTGGAAACGAGAGGTTTAACCTTGCTTACATGCGCCACACCGAACAATGGGAGGAGATCTTTCAGGACCTAACCTTGGATCAATGCCTGGAGGCAATCCAGGACATTCCCACACTGCATCCGTGATGAAGCCGCTGATAAAACACCTGGGAGATCCCCAGCAAATCGAAGCCGCCTTTGCGTTTCTTAAAGAGCGTTTCATGTCAGCGCCCACCAGGCCCGTGCCAGTGATCATTCAATTCGATCCAAACGATTTGACCGTTGAAGTGCGATGGTTTCCATCCCATCAGTTTTGGGTCGCCTTTGATCCTGGTGAGCGAATCATGCTTGGACTAACAGAAATATCCCCTGAACCCGGCGAAAAAGTCTGTGTCACCCTCGATGACCCTGAAAAGAGGCTGTTTTCAGCCGAGCGCTGCGACTCGAAAGAACCTAATGAATGGATCCACATTGGCCGCCCGCGGCCGTTGGAAGATTTGGCGAAAAGGTGTTTGAGGACTTTTGGCCGGTAATCGTTCCATGGGCTACAATGAAAGGGATTCGAATATCGCCAAAAACATGCAGAGACCGGATTATTGCCGACAAACACTGAATCGAAAAGACTTCGATAAATGTCAGCTTGTAAGATTCTTACTCGGGACATGTTGCAACTACCGATCGATGTGTTCATCGAAGATCCAAATCTTGACTATTACGGTGCGAGAAAGGTTGCCGACACCCGAGCTCGCCAAATAAGCGAAGAACCCATGCTTCTCGCATGGTATGATCGCAGATCGGGGGGATTCTCTCCGAGAGTTGAATGAAGCGGTCAAGACAAACCAGGCTGGTTGGTCTACGCTGAGTCGCGAGGGGGAAACATTGTTATTGATATCAACCACGAGGACTTTGTCTTCGTCTATAGGGAGTGATATGGCTGTCATGGCAGTTACGATTCGACTTTGGAATCATCATCTGCAAGAAAGTAATGGGACCGGATGATTAAGCCGTTGCTACGTACGGTATACGACAAGGCAACTCTCCGGTTTGTCACCAGGATGGATTGATGGCCCCGCGTATCATGCACATAGACATGGACGCCTTCTACGCCTCGGTCGAACAGGTGGACCACCCCGAGCTGATAGGCAAACCTGTGATCGTTGGTGGCTCTGGGCGTGGGGTCGTAGCGGCTGCTTCCTATGAGGCTCGCAAGTTCGGAGTCCGTTCGGCCATGCCCATCTTCCAGGCCCGAAGGCTCTGCCCTCATGGGGTTTTCTTGCCGGTCAGAAGGCAACGCTATCTGGAGGTCTCCCGTCAGGTGATGGAGATCCTCGATAGGGTGTCTCCTTTGCTGGAACAGGTTTCCATCGACGAAGCCTACATTGACATCACCGGGACACAATCCCTTCACGGATCGGAGGTCGACCTGATAAAGAAGATCAAAGAAGCGATCAGGCATCGCACCCACTTGACCTGCTCCATTGGTATCGCCCCCAACCGGTTTCTTGCAAAGATTGCCTCCGAGATGAACAAACCCGATGGATGGACGATTATCAAAGAAGAGGATGTAGCGGTGCTTTTCCAAAAACTTCCCATCGGCAAGATTCCCGGTATTGGGCAAAAGACAGAACAAGTCATGAAGGATCTCGGCATTCAAACGGCCGCGGATGTTTTGAGGTTTTCCCGGGAGTTCTGGGTGAAGCGTCTCGGCAAGAGCGGTATAGACCTCTATGAGCGGGCTCAAGGGATTGGGGCGACGGCAGTGATTCCCCATCGGGCGCCCAAATCCTGCAGCGCCGAGGATACCTTCGCTTCGGATACTGCTGATACGGAGAAGTTGAAAGAATGGCTCTTGTCACAATCGGAGGAAGTTGGAGAGGACTTGAGAAGACAAGGGATCAAGGGAAAGACCATTACCCTCAAAGTAAAATATTCCAATTTCAGGACGGTGACCCGGAGCACAACCTTGCCGGAGGCAACACACAGCACACGGATCATCTATGAGGCCGCCCTGAAACTGTTGCTGAAGCTAAAGCTCAAGGAAAAGATCCGACTCATAGGTGTCGGGGTATCCAACTTTGCCGTCGGAATGGAGCAAGGGAGCCTGTTCCCCGACCAGTCCGTCCACAAGCAGGAAGATCTTGATCGTGCCCTTGATTGCATCCGCAATAAATATGGCCGCAAAGCAATCCTTCGAGGCCGCGTGGGGGAGGTTGAGTCATGACCACTCAAATGTACCATAAGGATTCGTAGAAAGAAGCTTAGCCGGAGGCAAAAAGCAGACTATCCAGTCACAGAGGTCGCTGTTCAGTCGTGATGGTCCTTGTCCTCTACCCCATTTACTTACCTCTTCCATTTGATTTCTCCTTTGGCGAGGCCTTATGGTCGCCACCTTTGATTTCATAATTGTAGACCCTGTCCTGTTCGAACTTCCAACCGGATTTCTTGGGATCTGGATCGGAATGAAACCGCCAGTTGGATCGGGTCTCGGAGGTAGTCGGCCGGGCTGTCGATTTGTTCCCTTTGCTGTCTGTGATTTCGTAATTGTAGACTCGATCGGTCTCAGTCCTCCAGCCCGACTTGCTCGGATCCGGATCGGAATGAAAATAAGTGTGGGTCCGGGTTTCTGAGGTTGTCGGCCTCACGGTCGTTTTGTCGTCACCCGCAATGGCGGGAGACACTGAAATGAGCATCATCAAGAATAGCCAAAGGATCTTCTTCATCGTCAGTCCTCCTGTTGCAGCAGGTCGCCACATTGCCTGCAGCCATCAGAGAAGTTCCAGCGATAGATTTCGCCTGTGTCGTATTCGATGATATCGCCCTGGTTTGCGCGCTCACCCCAGGAATGGATCATCCAGGTTTTGCCCGTGTCGAGATCCAGGATGCTCACCTGATTCCCCATTGGAAAAGTGTTGTAGAATTTCATCTCTCCATTCGGCTGCAAAATGGTGAGCGTTCCCAACAAGGCAAGTAATATGAGAATCCGCTTCATATTGTCCTCCCTCTAAGGATTTCTTCTTCCGCTCAAATAGTCCAAAGTGCTTTGAAGTTGCTCTTTTTCCGGTCTTGTCCCTTTGTCTCCAACTGATAGACCAGACTTCGCTTCCGGCTGAATTGCCAGCCCCCCTTCCCGCCCTCGGAATCATAGCGAGGGATCCAGTGAACGCATTTTCTGATCGTTGTGAACTGTCTCTTCACATCACCTGCCAGGGCTGCGGAATTGTGGCAGAGTGAAAGCAAAAAAAGCATGAGAAGTGCATGGCAAAACGGGGCTCTCATAGGGCTTGTCCTCCTTAAAACAGCTTTCTTTGAGTTCATGGCGTCCTCCTTATTGATGAGAGTGGTACTTGCTTGCGGTCAAGCTTTATCACTCGGGTGCGACAATTCCTGTCGCGTTCAAAAGAAAATCTGCTACAATTTTTTCCAGCTATGGCGTCGGCTTCGGGCGGTTATCCAATCGATCCTTCCTTGCCAGAGGAGGACCAGAATGTATGGCGAACAGATGGTCAGGATGCTGCGGGCGGTCGATCTGCTGTCCACGCCATCCGGAGCTACCAAGCAGCAACTGGTAGAACATCTCGGAGTTGACAAAAGGACCGTTGAACGTCTGCTTGGATTGTTGCAGGAATTGAATTTCCCCATATACGATGAGCCTGACAGCCTTTCCGGAATGAAGTATTGGAAGCTGGTGGACACCTATGTGATGAAACTCCCCAATATCACCCTTCCCGACATTCGACTGACACTTCCCGAGCTCATCGCACTCTACTTGGTCAAAGGAGAGGCCCAGCTCTTCCATGGTACAGAGATCGAGAAGTTAGCAAATTCGGCCTTTGGCAAAATGTCGTTTTTCATGCCCGAAGGACTGTCGCAGCAACTGGAGAAGGTCCGGACCCTTTTTGTTCCTGCAGGCAAATTCACCAAAGACTATTCCGGCAAGGACAAGATCATCGACGATCTTAGGCGGGCCATGGTTGACCAGAAACGATGTTCGGCAAAGTACTACTCCTTCAGTTCCGGGAGAAAGAGGGACTACGAGCTCGACCCATTGAAGTTCTTCGAAAACAACGGCGGCCTGTATATCTTTGCCTACATCACTGCATACGACGAAATCCGGACCCTGGCTGTGGAGCGAATAGAGCGGCTTGATGTGACCGACACCCCCTTCGACTACCCGAAAGACTTTGATCCCGAAACGCGGCTCAGTAAGGCTTTCGGCATCATCTTCGACAAGCCCATTCGGGTTAAGATCAAGTTCGCCAAGGAGACCGCACCCTACATCAGAGAGCGTACATGGGCGCCCAATCAGCGCATCACTGAAAATGAAGCCGATGGCTCGATTGTCTTGGAGATGGAAACCTGCGGCTGGTTTGACGTCAAGAAATGGGTGCTATCTTATGGCATTCAAGCTGAAGTATTGGCGCCAAAGGAAATGCGGCAAGAAATCAGCGAAGAGTTGAAAACGTGGGTTGTTAAATACCATGGCTGCCAGCCAACCCTCGTGAGCTAAAGATACAACACCACACTGAGCCTTTGGGCCAACACCTAAGGATTGCATTTCTGTCCTGAGCCATAACGCTTACAGGCAGGAAATCAGCTCAGCGATCAACAGTGTTCTGTCGATGTAGGGAATGACCAGCCGGTGGCGTGCCCGCGTGATTCCAACGTAAACGAGTTTTCTAATCTGAGCCTCTGACCAGCCATCAGGGGGAAGACCATCAAGCCCGAGCAGGAATACACAAGCGTAGTCGAGCCCTTTGGCGCTGTGGATGGTTGATATGCTTACCTTGTCGGTAGTGATGTCGTAGCCGCGCTTGGCCCTGTAGTCTTCGGAGACCCATTGGCACATGATGCCTCCGGATTCAAGGGTTGTCATGATCATCTCGGGTGCAGAGGAAGTCTCCCCTCCAGCAAGCGATCTTTTGGTGTAGAGCACGGCAAATTCGGACAAAGGGTATTCACCTCGGTCGTGCAACATCTTGATGGTATCGGCTACGAATTTGAGAATCTGATCGAAGTCTTTGAAGTGTTTCAGTTCGGGTTGGGGGCCATGGGTTTCGCAGTAAACAGAATGCCTCTTGACATCGCTCTTTTCGCTCTTCTTGAGGAAAGCCAGGGCAAGGTGCCTTATCTCAGCCGAATTGCGATACATTCCTGAAATCTCGTCGACCCGAACCTTTTGGTTAAATGGCCGCCTCCAAACAGCATCCCGCCCGTAGATATTTTGGCCTTCATCAACCGCTACCGTAAGATTCGGCGAATCGGGATCGATGAGTGCAAAAACGACAGCTGCCATTTCCTTGCTGAAGTCCTGGCCTTCGTCCACAAGCACAGCGTCATAGTGTTTGTTATTGGCTGTTAGTTTTGCCAGCGTCTCCTCCTCGATGAGCTGATAGTAATCAGAACCTTCTTTCTCGAACTCGACCTTTTGTCCAAGGACCATGGAGCAATGTTCATGAAAGGGGTACACCTCGACACCACCAGGCCCAAGGGCTACGCCCTTTTTAGTTAGGAGCCGTTTGATATAGTTGACCAGGGTAATGTTGTAGCAAAGGAAGAGGACGCTTTTAATTTCAGGCCGACAAAGTTTTAAGAAAGCTGCCTTGTGTACCAGGATGACGGTCTTTCCACTACCCGACGGTCCTTTGATAAGATGGTATCCCGAAGAGCAGTTCCTGGCGATGGCTTCCTGACTGTCGTCAAGGACTTCGACACGCTGGGTCGGGTCGATATAGGCGCACGTATTTCTTTCTGCCTGGTCGATTCGGACCACCGGAAACAGGAGTTGTTTGAGATGGCCGTATTCCGTCCCGACTAGTTTGAAGCGGAATTTCGGTGGGAACATTTGCATCAGTGCCTTTCTGAAGCACCCGCCGCTTGGGTCGTTGCAGATGTCTGAGGCAAAGTGCAAATCATCCTCGAAAAAGACCTTATTGGGGCTGATTACTTTATCCAGGCCTTTTCTTTGGTATTCAAACTTGTTGATATTGGGAAAGACTACGCCAATGTCAATGGGTACTTTAGGTTTGCCGTAATAGACCGGGTCTTTGGACAATAATCTCCCGTCGCTCTTGATGCGGTGGAGCAGAGACTCGAAGTATTCCTTCGCCTGGCGGAGAGGATTTTTCAAATTCTCTTTCACGTGTTCCTTCACCACTGCAAACGTGAGCGGGGTTGCTTCCTCAATTTGACCTAAACGCCAGTCTTTCACCTCAAAGATTATGAGGCCAAGCTCGTCGCAAAAAAGAACGAAATCCGGCTCCCTGTCCTCTATGTCAGGCTGATACCAGATGGTGTATTTTTGGTCCGGCTTTGCCACAGACTGAAGAAATCGATAGAATCTTTTCTCACCCTCTGTTGTGAACCTCTCGATGTCTTTGGGAATCATTGTGGCCATGCTTGCAACCCCAAATACCTAATGATAGTTGCTAAAATCTATATTTTTTTGAGTATACCAGAAAAGTTAATTTGGGTTCTGATATTATGAGAAATCAGAGATTCATAATTGGGGAAGTGTTCAACCTGGGGATGCCACGGGCGGGGAGAGCACAAACCATAGGGTGACCGATGTGATGTGCATGAAAGAACAGGCAGGGCAGAATGAATTCATTTCGTTTTGTACACACGGCAGACATCCATCTCGACAGTCCTCTCAAGGGGCTTGCTGATTATGAAAGGCGTGCTGCTGAGCGGATTCGGATGGCAACGCGGGAGGCGTTTGACAATCTTGTTGGCCAGGTGATCGACGAGGAAGCTTCCTTCCTCATTATCGCGGGGGACCTCTACGACGGGGATTGGCGTGACTATCAAACCGGGCTGTTTTTCGTCGAACAGATGGGAAGACTCGCCAAGGCTCAGATTCCCGTGTTTGTTTTATATGGCAACCATGACGCAGAGAGCCAGATCACTCGCCGTTTGACTTTGCCCGAGAATGTGAAGGCGTTCTCCACTCGAAAGCCGGAAACATTCGAGCTCAAGAGCCTTGGCGTAGCCCTCCACGGCCAAGGCTTCCGGCAGCGAGACATTACTGCCAATCTGGTGTTCACTTACCCGGAGCCGATTGAAAACCTGTTCAACATCGGAGTCCTGCATACGGGACTCGGCGGTCTTGGGGGGCATGCCAACTACGCCCCCTGTGCGCTCGATGACCTTCTAAACAAAGGCTATCAGTATTGGGCACTTGGCCACGTTCACCAAAGAATCACTCTCCACGATAGGCCCCATGTGGTGTTCCCCGGCAATCTCCAGGGGAGACACATTCGTGAGACAGGACCGAAGGGAGCCTGTCTTGTCACAGTTGATGAGAGAGAGGTCTCAGACATTGCCCCACTTCATTCCGATGTCGTCCGCTGGGCTTTAATTCCCATCTCCGTGGACGATTGTGAGCGAGCAGTAGACGTCATAGACCGGTTGCGTGGCGCCATAGAAGAAACCGTTTCTCGTGATGCAGGTGGTCGGTTGCTTGCGTGTCGCATCGAAATCAAAGGCCGAACCGAAATACATGGTCAGCTGGTCGCATCGAGAGAGTATCTTCTTGCCGAAGCCCGGGCCGCAGCCCTGGGGCTTGGAGAAGAAACGGCCTGGGTTGAGCGGGTTGTCGTCGCCACAGAACCTGTGTTGGACAAGGCGGCGTTGATCGCTCGGGAGGATGCATTCGGATACATTCAGCGCATCTCGGGAGATGCCGGTGAAATGTCACCACTATTGGAGCAATTAGGTGGCGATATCAGCGAATTTGTCCGCAAGCTACCCCATGAGGTCCGGGCAGACACGGAGGATGCCGTCCTGAGGGCAGCCATCGACGGCGACTACAAAGGCTTGATTAAGGAGGCAAGCGGCTATCTGACGGTGCGGATTACGGAGGAAGGGAAATAAGCCATGCGTATCAGTCGTCTTGATCTGCTCAAATATGGCCGCTTCACCGATGCAGTGATTGAGCTTCCCATCAAAGGGCCGGACCTTCACATCGTATTTGGACCGAACGAAGCCGGAAAATCCACTGCCTTGTCAGCCCTCGAAGATTTCCTGTTTGGAATCCCTCACAACTCACCTCTTAACTTTCTGCACGACTATGGCAGCATGCGGATTGGAGCACTCCTGGAAAATGACGGTAATAAGCTGCGGGCTCGCCGCCGCAAGGGCAACAAGGACACACTGCTCACACGCGAGGAGGTCCCGATTCCAGGGGGGGATGGAGCGCTGGCAAAATTCCTCGCTGGCGCCGACCGCAATTTCTTTGTGCGAATGTTCAGTCTGGACCATTCACGCCTGCGCCAGGGAGGACGTGAGATCCTCGAAGCGCGGGACGATGTTGGCCAAATGCTCTTTTCCGCGGGCGCCGGCGTCGCTGGCCTTCGAGATCATTTAAAGGCCTTGGAAGAGGAGGCTGACGGCCTGTGGGGTTCGCGTAGGGCTACTCGCAGGAAATATTACCAGGCGGATGATCGGCTTAAGGCAGCTGAAAGCGCATTGCGTGAGCACACGGTGACGGCTGCCAGGTGGCAGGAGCTCAAGCGTGCATATGACGCCGCCCGTGAGGCGTACGATACCGTAGAACAGGAAATCGAAGGCAAATCTGTGGAGCTCCGTAGACTGAATCGCATCCGTCGCGTGTATCGTGATGTGAGGAGAAAATCGAATCTAGATGACGGTATCAGGTTGTTGGGCAAGATCACACTGCTTCCTCAAGATGCACTTCAGTCCCTGGAAAGAGCTGAACGGGAAGATGCACAGGCAGCGGCTCGCATTGAGACCTTGACGGAGCAGCTCGAAGCCGGCCGAAAAGAACGAACAGCCCTCACCTGCGACGAGGTTTTGCTGCTGCGTGCAGAAGAGATCCAACAGCTCCATGAAAGACGCATTCAGGTGCGTACCGGCAAAGCAGATCTGCCGAAGCGCAGGGCTGAGCTTGCCAGCTCCGAGGCAGAGCTTCGGAGGCTGGCAGCCGAGCTTGAGTGGGATACGTCCGATATCGATCGCTTGCTGGCGCGTCTTCCTGCGCGGTCCAAAGTAGCCAGTGTGCGCATGTTTCTCGGCCGGCGCGGTGAACTTCTTTCGGGCACAGAGAATGCGTGGAATGCAATGGAGGAGGCTGAGGCACGACTTGGCGACGCAGAGCAAATGATCGCAGAGATGGGGAGTCTTGTGGACATGTCAAGGCTCGCTGCAGTGGTTCAGGCGGTGCGTGAGAGCGGCGACATCACCTCTCGGATCAAAGTTGGTGAAGGCGAGATCAAGGACGCCGAGGCGGCCATACATCAGCGCCTCAAATCACTTAGGCCGGAGGTTTCTGATGAGGAAGCGCTGGGTTCAATGTCGGTACCGCCGAGGGATACGGTGCAAGCCCATCGTGATGCCCTTCGTGACCTGGACCAGCACCTTATGACCTGTCAAGAACGCATCAGCAGCGCCGAACTGCAATTGGCCGGGCATTCAAAGGCCTATGAGCGAGTAAGCAGCGCCGAACGCGCCGTATCGCCTGAGGAGCTCGCCGCCTCACGCCAGTACCGCGATACAGGCTGGTCCATAATCCGGCATAAGTACATTGAAGGCATTGCCGTCCCCGAGAAACACCTGAGAGACTTTATCGGATCGGGTGACGATCTTCCCGATGTTTATGAGGCCGCCGTGTCGGCAGCAGATGAAACGGCCGACCGGCGATTTGACAAGGCCGAGGCTGCCGCCCGCTTAGCCGAGATTTCCCGCCGGATCGCAGAGCAGAAAGACCTTCTCGCAGGTTTGCAGACGGAAGGGAAGATGCTTGGCGAAAAAAGTCAGGCACTGAACGCTACCTGGGGGGAGATGTGGCAGAAGACGCCATTCTTGCCTCTGTCCCCCGACATCATGCTGGAGTGGATCACCACCCGGGCCGATATACTGAGCTTAGTAGAACGTCGGGCCTCGGCAGAACGGAAGGTCGCCTCCCTTCGCACCGAAGAAACGGAGATGATTGACCGCCTGATCAATGAGCTTGAGATACTGGGAACCCAATCAGGTCCTTTGGCTGGGCAGCCCTTGAGGGTGGTTCTCGAAACAGCTGCCGATGTTTTGCGTCGGCACCAACAAGAGGTTGAAGAAAGGCGCAAATTGGAGGAAGGACTGCGCAGGGCGAGGACCGAAACTGAACGCAAGCGCAAGGCCCTGGAGAAAGCCCTGTCTGCGTGGTCGGAGTGGAATAGCCAGTGGGCAGAGGCACTTTCCGTGCTGGGATTGAGTGCGACGGCTATTCCTGAGTCGGTAGCCGCCCAGGTTGATGTAATTGATGAGATGCGTGAGATTGTTGTCAGAATAAATGAGCTTCGCCATGAACGCATCGATAAGATCGAGCAATTCATAACCGCTTTTGACTGCGATGTGGGAGAAATCGTCGGCGCTCTCGCCCCTGATCTCGCTGAAGCACAGTCGGATGACGCGGTCCTTGAGCTGGAGCGACGTCTTGATGAAGCAAAGGGGATACGAGAACTCCAGAAAGGAAAGGACAAAGCCATCAATACCCTCGATGAGAAGATCAAGGAATTCGAGGAATTGAGGCGAGGTGCAAGTGAGGTAATTTTTAGCATCCAAAACACTGCTGGGGTCGAGTGCGTCGACGACCTCAGGAGCGCAATTGAGAAGTCTGATAGCTTAAGGGATTTACAGACCGAAGTTTCCCGAGTGACCAAAACCCTCATTGAAGAGGGTGACGGACTTTCAGTAGCCGAACTGCATGAAGAGTGCGACCTCGTCGACCTTGATCAGATTGTTGTGCGTGAAGAAGTGCTCCAGGAGGAGCTGAGCGCGTTGCGCGAGCGTCTCATGGAAGCAAGGGTGGTGCGCAGCGAAGCGCGAAAGGCATTTGAAGCCATTGGAGCGGATGATGCTGCAGCGAAGGCTGCCGCGGACCGACAGGCCGCCCTGGCGGAGCTGAAGGAGGTTGCCGAGCGGTATGTGCTCATCCGTTCGTCTGCATTGCTGCTTCGATGGGCCATTGACCGTTATAGACGCGAGCGGCAGGCCCCGTTACTCAAGCATGCCGGTCAGGTTTTCACGACGCTCACAGGGGGTTCCTTCACTGATCTCACCCTTGATTTTGACGAGGATGATAATGCACATCTGGCCGGACTACGCCAGAACGGCGAACGAGTGCCCGTTAACGGGATGAGCACGGGCACCGCGGATCAGCTTTACCTGGCGTTACGTGTCGCCTCGGTGGAAGATTACCTTGAACGAGCAACCGCGCTGCCGTTCGTTGCCGACGACTTGTTTGTCAATTTCGATGATGCTCGCGCGGCCGCGGGCTTCGAGGTATTGGGTCAACTTGCAGAGAAGACCCAGGTGCTCTTCTTTACTCATCACAGGCATTTGTTGGATATCGCGCGCGAAACACTGGGGCCGTCGCTGTCCGTCATCTCGCTCCTCCAATGATCCCGGTGACGTTCTTATCAATTCAGGAAACCGAACATTTGGCAATACTACACAGGAGCTTTTATAAGAGATCTTGAAGGCTATGGGCCTGGAGTTACCGCTAACTTCACAAACATAGGTCAAGTTGTTCAGATACTCTTTGATACCTTCCACGAATAACATGCAAGTTGGCTCTGCAGGCTGATCAACTAATCCTTGAAAGGAAATTCGTCCATGAAACTGCGTGCAAAGATGGACACAAGATCTGAATGGCTAGGTAGGCTTAACCACTTAAATGTCGCGAAGAATGCAGAACGACAATCCGCTCCACATAAACCCCTTCTGCTATTGTGTGTCATGGACATGGTCCAAGACGGTGTAATTGCAACTCCGTGGGTTGCTTATTCTCCTGAACTGTTCTTCCGCTTTCAGTGCTATTGGGCAATAGTTTACGATCGTCAACGCAATAAACCTGACATGCGAATCCCTTTTCATGCCCTTGGTGGAAAGCGTGATAAGATCTGGACTCTTTACATGGAAGATGGAAAGCCATCACTGTCAAGGGAAACAACTCGCCTATGTTGTTTGGATCAGTCGTTGTGGCATTATTTTCAAGACGAGGCATTCCGCCGAGAAGCACGGATTAGCCTAATTACAACGTATTTCACCCCCATAGAACAGATTGCCCTCTGCGCCAAATTGGGACTGCCAGAACCATCCAGCGCAGAGGTGGCTGGTATACGGAGGAATAACGACATTTACAGAGATAGCATCAAGAAAGGGCGAGACTCCAAATTCCGCAGCGAGGTCCTTCTTTATTACCGATTTACCTGTGCACTTACTGGCTACTCCCTAAACACAACAAATGAGAATATGGTGGAAGCGGCCCACATTCACCCCCATGCAGAAAGCGGCAACGACGAATCTGGCAACGGACTGGCTCTGACTCCTGACGCACATTGGATGTTCGACCGCGGCCTATGGACGGCCGATTCCTATGATGGTAAGTTTATTGTGATCGTTGCAAGAGGCCGCTTTACAGACTCTTCGCCATATGGCCACTCTCTGAGTGATTATCATGAAAAACCTCTTTTTTTCCAAAAAGATGTTACATTACGTCCTGATCCAAGAAACCTAGCGTGGCATCGGAAACATCGGTTTCTTGGATAGATGATATCACATCATCCACTGTGGTAGTGAGTTGACATAAAGGAAGAGCAATTGATTTGGCTACTATAAGGGGATAAGATATTTGTGGGAAAGCGATATAGATATTTTGAACCGGTTGAGCTTTTGGATGAGAGTCCAAGTTTGGAAATTACTTTCGGCTCACAGTGGAAAACGGCCTGGATAGTTTATATCTGCAGCTGTGGACGCAAAATAAGCAAACCACTCACATCACGGCAACTCATGGTCAAGTGTGATGAATGTGATAGTGTTTTGCGCCGGAAGAAAGGCAGCTGGTACAGAAGCATTTAAAACTTGCTGCACTTTCAACAAAGGATAGGACCCCTATTTTCAGGAATGGAGGAGATTCCATTATGTGCACGGACCAGCCATTACCTGAATGCGTTCAAGCTTCCTCTCCTATCCAGCTTTCTTTGGCGATCCTCATCCTGAACTGAGCCAATCCCTGACGGTGCGTTTAGCAACGGCCAAGGTGTGGAGGCACGATTACTCAAAAAGCCATAACCCTCCAATCCTCCATCGAAAGGAAACATTCCTGCCGCCCCACCATCCTTCAAATGAGAAATTTCAGTCGTTGACGCAATCCGAGGAGGCTGCAGGGCTCTTTACAGATGGCCATATCATAGGGTTCAAAAACAACTGGGAGGCTCTCCTCCTGAGCAAGGAGCTTACCTTCGAAGGGCACAGACT
>Ga0233425_10006814_pt1 | contig 16526 bp, 14 predicted proteins | sample Watercolumn_Towu_2_FD_181712 | JGI IMG/M metagenome (GOLD analysis project Ga0233425, IMG submission 181712) | Freshwater microbial communities from Lake Towuti, South Sulawesi, Indonesia - Watercolumn_Towuti2014_140_MG | ecosystem: Environmental > Aquatic > Freshwater > Lake | place... | reverse complement strand
GGGAACTTGAACACTTCCTTCTCGATGACCGTGCCGTCGTCACCTTCGAACTTGATGGTGAGGCGGCCCTTGCCGGGCACCTTGAAGTCGGTGGCGCGGTACTGGTCGCCGTAGGCGTGGCGGCCGATGACGAAGGGCTGGGTCCAGCCGGGCACGAGGCGCGGCACGTTCGAGCAGATGATCGGCTCGCGGAAGATCACGCCGCCGAGGATGTTGCGGATCGTGCCGTTGGGCGAGCGCCACATCTCCTTGAGCTTGAACTCTTCGACGCGGGCCTCGTCCGGCGTGATGGTGGCGCATTTCACGCCGACGCCGTGGCGCTTGATCGCCTCGGCCGCATCGATCGTCACCTGATCGTTGGTGGCGTCGCGGTGCTCGACGCCGAGGTCGTAATAGTCGAGGTCGAGATCGAGGTAGGGGTGGATGAGCTTGTTCTTGATCTCCGCCCAGATGATCCGGGTCATCTCGTCGCCGTCGAGCTCGACGACCGGATTGGCCACCTTGATCTTCGCCATGTCGGTCCCTCGATTGCCCGGTGCCGCGCGCCCGGCCGATTGCCCGTCGCCCGTCTTCCCCGGATCCCTGTCGCCGCCCCTATAACGCAGCGCACCAAGGCGACAAAGCCGGGCTCGAAGTGGCGGTTTCGGATGTGCGAAACTGTTACTCGCCCTGCGAAACGGTAGCAGCCCTCGCGGGCGATATTCGAGCCAGATCGAGACCGGTCATCCGCCGGCTCGCCGCCAAGGCGATGTCGCTCCAGCACAAGAGCGCACGCCACGGCCGCGCTAAGCGGCCTGGACAAACCCGGCCGCCGCTGCGACGACCCGCGCGTCACCGACACGGCCGATCACGAGGAAGGACACACCATGAGCGATCGCATCATTCTGCGCGCCGGCGAGGCCCTCGTCGCGGGCGGCCCCCCCAACACGGCGAGCGAGCCCGAGGTCATCATCGGTGAGCTCGACGGGCCCGTCGGCACCGCGCTCGCCACGCTCACCGGCGATCAGGTCGTCGGCCACAGCCGCGTCTTCGCGCTCCTGAACACCGACATCATGGTCCGCCCGGTGACCTTGTGCGTCTCCAAGGTGAGCGTGACCGAGAACAAGTACACCTCGATCCTGATGGGCACGGTGCAGTACGCCATCGCCAACGGCGTCCTCGATGCGGTGCGGGCCGGCTACATCCCCAAGGAGAAGGCCAACGATCTCGGCATCATCTGCTCGGTCTGGCTCAGCCCCGGCGTGATCCAGGCCGAGAGCGTCGATCACAAGGCGCTGTTCGAGATCCAGCGCAAGGGCATGACCGAGGCGATCCGCAAGGCCATGACGAACGAGCCCTCGATCGACTGGCTGCTCGAGAACCAGGACAAGATCGTCCACAAGTACTACCAGATGGGCCTCGACGGTAAGATCTGAGGTTTTGGAGGGTTCGCGCCGCCGGTTTCGCCGGTGGCGCGGGCCCGATCGATCATCGGCGACGCTGGGCCGATTGAGACGGCGACCGAAGCGTGCGAGAGGGCGGCCATGAGCGCCCCCGTCGTCATCCTGGTCGAGCCGCAACTGGCCGAGAATATCGGCATGACCGCCCGCGCCATGGCGAATTTCGGCCTGTCCGAGCTGCGCCTCGTCGCGCCGAAGAACGGCTGGCCGAAGAAGGGCGTGCGGGAGGCGGCCTCCGGCGCCACGCACGTGCTGGACGGTGCCAAGGTCTACGCCACGCTGGCCGAGGCGATCGCCGACCTGCACCACGTGCTCGCCACCACCGCCCGGGAACGCGGGCAGATGAAGCGGGTCTTCGCTCCCGAGGAGGCGATGACGGCGGTCGCCGAGCGGATCGGGCGCGGCGAGCGGGTCGGGCTGATGTTCGGGCGCGAGCGGGTGGGCCTCACCAACGACGAGGTGTCGCTGGCCGATGCCATCGTCACCTTCCCGGTCACGGACGCGTTTCCCTCGCTCAATCTCGCCCAGGCCGTGCTGCTGATGGGCTACGAGTGGCGCCGCGCCGCCGGTCTCGCCACGCGACGCTTCTCCGGCGAGATGCTCTCGCCGCCGGCCACCCGCGAGGCGCTGCTCTCGTTGTTCGCGAGCCTGGAGGAGACCCTCGCGGGCGCCGGCTTCTACCCGCCGGAGAAGCAGGAGATCATTGCCCGCAACATGCGCGACATGCTCCACCGTATGGCGATGACGGAGCAAGATGTGCGCACCTTCCGCGGCGCGCTGCGGGCGCTGAACCGCCGCGGCCCGAAGGCGGACGAGCCGTAGGAGCTACCGCTTCACGAGGCCGAAGCGCGTCAGGCAGACGTGCTTGGCCAGCGAGGCCGGCCCGATCGGCATGGCCGGCGTCGTCCCGTAGGGCTCGCCGGTCGCCGTGTCCTCGGGCGCCCGGAAGGCGCCTCGAACGTAGCGCGTCTCGCAATCGTCGAACTTGTTGCAGACCGCGAGCTTGGTGCAGATCGTCCGGCCCGCCCGTTCGTAGATGTAATAGGTCGCCCCGGAATAGGGAGGCCGGGGAAAGGACTCGGTTCGCACCGTCGTGACGTCCTGCGCGCTCGCCGCCGCCGACAACAGCACCGGGAGCAGCCCCCATCCCACCGCCGCGCGCATCATCCGCTCCTCGGGCGCCGAACCGTCAGCCGATTCGGATGACGATCTTGCCGACATGCGAGGCCTCGGCCAAGGCCGCCAGGGCGGTGGGTGCCTCCTCGAAGCCGAAGACGCGATCGATCACCGGCTTGATGCCGTGCAGGGCAATCGAGCGGTTCATGTCCTCGAACATCTCCCGCGGACCGACGGCAACGCCGCGCACGATGCAGCTCGCGCCGAGGATCGCCAGCGGATCGATCGCCTCGCCCTGAGCGAGCAGGCCGATCAGGCCGACATGTCCGCCGGGCCGGGTCGAGGCGATGGAGCGCGGCAGGGTCCCGGTGCCGCCGACCTCGACCACGTGATCGACGCCCGTGCCGCCGGTCAGCCGGTGCACCTCCTGTTCCCAATCCGGATGGGCGCGATAGTTGATCGTCTCGTTCGCACCGAACGCGCGGGCCTTGGCGAGCTTGGCATCGCTCGACGAGGTTGCGATCACGCGCGCGCCCGCCGCGTGTGCGAGCTGAATCGCGAAGACCGAGACGCCTCCGGTTCCGAGCGTCAGCACCGTCTCGCCGGCCCTCAGGGGCTTGAGCCCGTAGAGGGCGTTCCAGGCGGTGACCGCGGCGCAGGGCAGCGTCGCACCCTCCTCGAAACTCAGATGGTCGGGCAGCACGACGAGCCCGTCCTCGTCGAACACCTGATATTCGGTGAGGACGCCGTCGATGGCGCCGCCGAGCGCCGTCTGCCAGGTGTCGGCCACCTGAGCGCCGCCGAGCCAGCTCTGCGAGAAGATGCCGGCGACCCGTTCACCCCCCTGGAAGCGGCGCACGCCCTCGCCGAGGGCCACGATCTCGCCCGCCCCGTCCGAGACCGGGATCAGCCGATCGAGGTTGATCGCGAAGGGATAGCGGCCCTGACAAATCAGCAGGTCGCGGTAGTTGAGGGAGGCCGCGCGCATCCGCACCAGAACCTGTCCGCGGCCCGGCTCGGGCGTCGGACGCTCGACGCTCTTCCAGCTGTCGAGGTCTGCGGCGGCGGACATTTCGTAGGCGCGCATGACGGTCTCCCGTGAGTCCCGGTTCTCGGATCGACGCAAGCCCATATGGGAAGAGGCCGCCCGAAGGCGACCTCTTCCTATTATCCCGAACACGACGTCGGGCTCACCCGCGTGGGGCTACTCCTTGTCGCCGCGATGGACGCCCTGGTCACGATTTTCCTTCAAGCGACCATCATCCGAGTGTTGAACCGAGCCCTTATGCGGACTTCCCGAGTTTTTCGATCCAACTTGATCAGCATTGCGCGAGTTGTTTCCCTTCGTATGCTGGTTCGGCTGAGTCATGAGGTTGTCCTTTGACTTGTCCGACGATCGATCATGACCGCTGATCCGACAACCATGGACCTAGCGATGCGCTCCCGGACTTTGCGATCACCTCATTTTTGATCGGAATGCGACACCACGTCGTCTTGAGAGGGCGTGGCAACCCGAGTTGTGCGGACCTCTCCAGCATCGGCTCGTCAGGCGGCGCGCACCGTCGCGAGGAAGCGGCTCACTTCCGCCGACAGGCACTCGGACTGGCGCGACAGCTCGGACGCCGCACCGAGCACTTGGTTGGCCGCTGCGCCCGTTTCCTCGGACGCACGGGCGACGCCGGCGATGTTGGTGGTCACCTCGCCCGTGCCGGTCGCGGCCTGAGCGACGTTGCGCACGATCTCCTGCGTCGCCGCGCCCTGCTGCTCGACCGCGGCCGCGATGCCGGACGCCACGTTGTTGATCTCGCGGATGCGGCCGGAGATGCCGTCGATGGCCGAGACGGCATGATCCGTGGCCCCCTGGATCGTGCCGATCTGCTGCGCGATCTCGCTGGTGGCGCGGGCGGTCTGGTTGGCGAGCTCCTTGACCTCGGCCGCGACCACGGCGAAGCCGCGCCCGGCCTCGCCGGCGCGGGCCGCCTCGATCGTGGCGTTGAGCGCCAGCAGATTGGTCTGGCCGGCAATCGTCGAGATCATCGACACCACGTCGCCGATCTTCGCCGCCGCACTCGACAGGTTCTGAACCAGCCCGGCGGTCTGGTTGGCCTCGCCGACCGCCATCTGGGCGAGTTCGGACGAGCTGGCCACCTGCCGGCCGATCTCGTGGACGGAGGTGCCGAGCTCCTCGGCGGCGGCCGCGACGGTCTCGACATTCGCCGCCGCCTCCTCGGCCGCGGACGCGACGGTGACGGATTGCGAGGCCGTCTCGGTGGCGGTTCCCGACATGCTCTGGGCCGTGGCCTGCAGTTGCGTCGCCGCCGAGGTCACGGTGCCGATGATCCCGCCGATGGCCGCCTCGAAGCTGTCGGCCATGGCCCGCATGGCGGCCTTCCGCTGTTCCTCGGCCGATGCGCGGGCGAGCGCCGTCTCGGCCTCCAGGGCGCGGGTGCGGATCAGGTTGTCCTTGAACACCTGGACCGCGCCCGCCATCGCGCCGATCTCGTCCCGACGCTGCCGGTAGGGCACCGGGGTCTCGACGTCGCCGGCCGCGAGCGCTCCCATCATGCCGGTCATGCCGGTGATCGGCCGGGAGATCCGCAGGAAGCTGAATACCATGGCGCCGAATGCGAGGACGACCGTCAGTGCGACCGACACGACGGCCGTGACCGAAGCATCGTCGGCCGCGCCGACGGCGGCATCGGCATCCCTGCGGGCTCCCCGCTGGTTCAGTGCGACCGCCTGCACGAGCAAGGCGCTGGAATCTGAAAAGAGCTTGAAGACACCGGGACCGGCGAGTTCTGCGAGAGCCTCCTGATGCCGCCCCTCATTGATGGACCTGATCAGGCTTTCGCTCGCCTGCTCGTAGCGGCTCCAGATCGCCGTGAACTGATCGTAGAGGGCACGCTCCTCGGACGATGAGATGAGGGATTCGTACCGGCGCCGTGCATCCCTCATCTCAGCGACGCCCCTGTCGTAGAGTTCGCGGTTGCCGGCCACCGCCTCCGGGTCGCTGGAGGCCGTGATCAACCGATACTGCCGCAGACGGATCCGGTTTGCGGCGGCATTCATCTCGTTGACCGTGACGACTGAGGGAAGCCAGTTCACCGCAACTTCGTTGACGCGCTTCCGGATCGAAGACAGTTCGCGTAGCGAAATCGCGCCTTGGATCGCCGTGATGAGGGCAACGCCGCCGAATACGGCGACCAGAGTGGCCTTGAGCGTGAGTCGCATCGAGCGGAGAGGCGCGTAAAGTGCCGGGGCATCCGCCGCGCACGGATCGACCGGGTCTGGTGACAAAAGTGTGTTAGCGCACCCGTATTAACAAATGCATTAAATCGGGCTCGACGGCTTGATGATGCCGCCGGTGCATCGAACGGATTCAAGATCCCTTCGAGACGGTACAAGCCCGAACCGGAAACGGCATCGCGACGCCGCTCAATCGCGCGTAGGAGCGAGTGGGAAGTCTGTCAGCCGAAGCGCGGCGGCTGACGCGACCACGCTATAGGGATGAATCTCACCTCGCAGGGGATTCCTGCGCAGGGAGACGGTCGTCCGATCGCTTCATCGGTTGGCTGGCTCGGGGTGGTTGGCTCGCACCGCACGCGACCAACAGGGTCGTCCCGTGCCGCTACGGCTTGATCTCGATCGGCGTGCCGACATCGACGCGGGCGTAGATCGCACGCATCTCGGCATTGGTGACCCCGACGCAGCCCTGGGTCCAGTCCATCCATCGATGCAGGCCGCCGAGCCAGGAGAAGCCGTTCATCAGACCGTGGATCATGATGTCGCCGCCGGGCGCGTAGCCGCCGGCCCGCGCCGCCGCCTCGTCGGCGGGCGAGGGGTAGGAGACCTTGAGGGAAAGGTGGGCGACGCTGCGCGGGTTGCGGAAGGCGATGGTGTAGACGCCCTCGGGGGTGCGCCCGTCGCCTTCGCGGGCCTTGTGCCCTTCCGGCGCGAAGCCGAGGGACACGGGGTAGGTCGCGAGCACCCGGCCTTGGCGCAGCAGGGTCAGCCGGCGCGCGGCCTTCTCCACCAGCACGCGGTCGGCGCGCTCCGGCTCGGCCGCAAGCGGCGGTTCGGTGCGGCCGAGCTGGAGGTAGTCCGCGAGGACGAGGGCACCCGCGCCGAGGACGGCGAGGCCGCCGATCACCGCTGCGATGCGCCCCCGCCTTGCCATGGCGGCCTCAGCCGATCTTGGCCAGGGCCTGCTCGATATCCGCGATCAGATCCTCCGGATCCTCCAGGCCGATCGACAGGCGCACGGTCTCGGGGCCGACGCAGGCCGCGGCACGCTCCTCGGGGCGAAGCTGGCGATGGGTGGTGGTCGCCGGGTGGATCGCCAGCGACTTGATCTCGCCGATGTTCACGAGGTGCGAGATCAGCTCCAGACCGGCGATGAACTGGAGCGCGGCCGGCTCGCCGCCCTTGAGCGCGAAGGTGAAGATCGAGCCCGGTCCCTGCGGCACGTAGCGGTTGGCGAGCGCCTCGCCCTTCTGCCCCGGCAGGGCCGGGTAGCTCACCCACGCCACCGCCGGATGGTCCTTGAGGTAGGCGGCGACCGCCTTGGCGTTGGCGCAGTGGCGCTCCATCCGCAGCGGCAGGGTCTCGATGCCGGTGAGCGTGAGGAAGGCGTTCATCGGCGAGAGGCCGGGGCCGAGGTCGCGCAGGCCGAACAGGCGGCAGGCGACGGCGAAGCTGATCTCGGGGAAGCGCTCGCTGACGATCAGGCCGTCATAGTCCGGCCAGGGATCGTTGATGAGGTTGTAGCGCGAGCCCTGCGCCTTCCAGTCGAAGGTGCCGGCATCGCAGATCATGCCGCCGATCACCTGACCCGAGCCGCCGAGAAACTTCGAGGTCGAGTGGACGACGATGTCGGCGCCGTGCTCGATCGGGCGGATCAGGGCCGGCGAGGCGAGGGTGTTGTCGATCACGAGCGGCAGCCCGTGCCGCTTGGCGACCGCACTGATGCCCTCGAGGTCCATCACGGTGGCGCAAGGGTTGACGATCGACTCGCAGATGATCGCCTTGGTCTGCGGCGTGATCGCCGCCTCGAACGCCTCCGGCGTCAGGTCGGCGGCGAATTGCGGCGTGAGATCGTAGCGCCCCTCGAGCCGGCGCATCAGGCCGAGCGAGCCGCCGAACAGGCGCGGCGAGGCGACGTAGGCATCGCCGGTTTGCATCAGCGTCATCATCACGAGCAGCACCGCCGACTGCCCGGAGGAGACCGCGACCGCCGCCTTGGCGCCTTCCAGCGCGGCGATCCGGCGCTCCAGCGCGGCGACCGTCGGATTCGAGCCGCGCGAGTACGAGAAGCCGGTCCGGCGCATCGCGAAGATGTCGGCCGCCTGCTCGGTGGAGTCGAAGACGAAGCCGTTGGTGAAGTAGATCGGCTGCGCCCGCGCGCCGGTGGCGGGATCGGGCGCGGCGCCCGCATGGACCGCCTGGGTGGCGAGGCGGAGGGTCTTTGGCTCGGCGGTCATGGCGGGACCTGAACTGATCGGTCTGTCGGCGCACAGGAGCGGCGCACATCTCTGACGTGCCTTCTGCCGCGAAACGGTCCGCGGCGAAACCCGCGATCGGTCCCGGCGCGGATCGGCCATGCACGAAACGTCTGGGCGCGGCCCTCAGGCGGCGCGCTTGAGGCAGGCCTTGAGGGTCCGCACCAGCATGGTCGGCGCGTAGGGCTTCGGGATGAAGCGGGCCCCCTCCGGCATGTCGCCGGGACCGGGCGTCCCCATGCCGGAGACGATCAGCACCGGGATGTCCGGCCAGCGATGGGCGACGACGCGGGCCAGGGCGAAGCCGTCCATCGAGCCCATCGGCATATCGACGTCGGTCATCAGGACCTCGACGTCGGGACGGTCCTGAAGCACGTCGAGGGCCTTGTCGGCATGGTGCGCTTCGAGGACGTTGAACCCGGCCTCCGCCAGCGTGTCGGAGGCCTCCATCAGGAGCAGGCCGTCATCTTCGACGAGGAGGACGACGGGCAACTCTGGCGGGTTCTCTGTCATAAGGCTGCAAACGATCTCAGGCCGACACTGGTTGCGGGCCTAATTCGCACCTGCAGCGAGGTCAAGGAAGAGACGACCCGCAATTGTGCAGAGCGGGAAAATCAATCTTGACCTTACGCGTACGCTCGAGCGACCGCCGGGCGGGCCGGCAGATGCGCCAGCGCCTCCGGGCGCGGGCCGCCGGTCGCCCAGTCGAGCAGTTCGACGGTGTGCAGGATCGGGATGTCGGTGCCTTTCCCGATCTGGGTGGCGCAACCGATATTGCCGGTGGCGATCAGGTCCGGCTTCACGCGCTCGATATTGGCGACCTTGCGGTCGCGCAGGCGCGCGGCGATCTCCGGCTGGAGGATGTTGTAGGTGCCGGCCGAGCCGCAGCAGATATGCCCTTCCGGCACGTCCTTCACGGTGAAGCCCGCCTTCTTGAGGAGGTTCTTCGGCTCGGTCCGGATCGCCTGCCCGTGCTGCATCGAGCAGGCGGAATGGTAGGCGACGACGAGGTCGGTATCCTCGACCGGCGGCAGCAGGCCGATCTCGGCCATGTACTCGGTGACGTCCTTGGCGATCGCCGAGACCCGCGCCGCCTTCTCGGCATAGGCCGGGTCGTCGCGGAACATGAAGCCGTAATCCTTGATCGTCGTGCCGCAGCCCGAGGCGGTGACGACGATGGCGTCGAGGCCGGGCCCGTCCATCTCGGCGATCCAGGCGTCGATCGTGCGCTTGGCATGGCCGTGGGCGGAGTCTTCGCGGCCCATATGGTGTGTCAGCGCGCCGCAGCAGCCCTCGCCCTTGGGCAGGACCACCTCGACGCCGTGGCGATTGAGCAGGCGGATCGCCGCCTCGTTGAAGTCCGGCCGCAGCACGCTCTGGGCGCAGCCGCGCAGCAGCGCGACCCGGCCGCGACGGGGCGCCGGCGCCTTGTCCTCGCCGGTCTGGAAAAGCGTGCTGATCTCCTGCGCCGAGGTATCGGCAGGGAAGGTGCCGGGCCGGTCGGTGCGGTTGCGGTTCGGCAGCTGCGCGGGAGCCAGGTCGAGCATCGCCGCGAGCCGGTTGCCGACCCGCGGCAGCCGGGCGACGAGGGGGCGGAACGGCGCTCCGACCTTGGCCGCGAGCAGCGCCAGCCGGAAGCGGTTCGGGTAGGGCAGGACCAGGGCCAGCAGAGCCCGCAGGGCACGGTCGGAGAACGGGCGCTTGTAGGTCTTCTCGATATGGGTGCGGGCGTGATCGACGAGGTGCATGTAATGCACCCCCGATGGGCAGGTCGTCATGCAGGAGAGGCAGGAGAGACAGCGGTCGACGTGCTTGACCACCTCGCGGCTCGCCGGCTTGCCGCCCTCCAGCATGTCCTTGATCAGATAGATGCGCCCGCGCGGTGAATCGAGCTCATCGCCGAGCAGAAGATAGGTCGGGCAAGTCGCGGTGCAGAACCCGCAATGGACACAGGTCCGCAGGATCTTCTCCGAGGCCGCCATGGCGGGGTCGGCGAGCTGCTCGGGGGCGAAATTGGTCTGCACGACGCGCCTCGATGCGGTTTCTTGCTTCTCTTCACGTCTCTTAGAACCGTTCGCGAGGGCGAGGCAATCGGAACGGTTCCAAGCTGTTGCTGTGTCGCATGTCCCGGGACGGCGCCCCCGACGACGTGACGCCAGCGACGCTTCAGCGCTCGCGCGACACCGTCAGAAGGCGGGCGATGAGCCAGATCGGCACCACCACCGCCGCACCGGCGAGGATCCAGCGGCCGAAATCGTGGAAGGTGTCGAGGCCGAGATCGATCAGCGAACGGGTGAGATCGTAGAACTGCCAGAACAGCAGGCCCGGCGTCAGGCCGAACATCGCCATCACGGCGCCGACGAGGACGGACAGGAACAGCAGTTTCACGAACACCGCCACGGGCGAGCCGCCGAGGAAGCGGTTGAGCCCGGAGCGGCGACGCGGCTCGCCGTAGCGCGGGTTGGCCGGGTAGGCGCCGGGCTCGAACGGGCCGCGCCGCGTGTCGTGATCGCCGGTCATTCGGTCAGGATCCTCGCCATCTGCTCAAGACCTCGTGGCAAACCCGCAACGGCGTTGCCTCACCGCCACACTCATGCCAAACCGCGGGTCGATCGTTCCATTCGACGCATTCGAGGTGGCAGCCAGATGGCATCCTCGAACGTTCCGCTCAAGATGGCAGACTGAATCCGGTTCTGCCGGCCCTGCCGCTTCCACCCCACGCGACCTGACCAAGGCCATGATCGACCACGCTCTGTTCGACCCGGCGAACATCGATGCCGAGACGAAGGCGCTCAACGCCGAGATCGTGGCCGCTCACGCCGCGCAGGCCGATCCGTGGTCGCTGCCGATCGAGGAGGTGCGGGCGCGGCGCCGTGCGGGAACGCAGGCCTCCCCCGCCATGCCGCGCAGCCCGCGCGCCGAGATCCTGACCATCGAGGGGCCGGGCGGCCCGCTGGCGCTGCGCGTCATCCGCCCACAGGGCAAGGCGCGCGGCGCCTACCTCCACATCCATCGCGGCGGCTGGGTCTGGGGCGCCGCCGACGAGCAGGACCCCTGGCTCGAACGCATCGCCGACACCTGCGGCTTCGTCTGCCTCTCGGTGGAGTACCGGCTGGCGCCGGAGCACCCCTATCCGGCGGCTCTCGAGGATTGCGAGGCCGCGGCCCTCTGGCTCGCCGGCCCCGGCAAGGCGGAGCTCGGCATCCACGCGCTGACCATCGGCGGCGAATCCGTCGGCGCGCATCTCGCGGTGATGACGCTCCTGCGTCTGCGCGATCGGCACGGCCTGCCCCGCGCTTTCCGGGGCGCCAACCTCAATGCCGGCTTCTACGATCTCGGCCTGACCCCGAGCGTGCGGCTGTGGGGCGACGAGCGCCTCGTCATCAACACCACCGACCTCAAGCGCTTCGCCGACGGCTACGTGCGCGAGGGCATCGACCGGCGCCGCCCCGACGTTTCGCCGCTCTACGCCGACCTGAAGGGCCTGCCGCCGGCCCTGTTCACGGTCGGCACCGCCGACCCGCTCTTGGACGATACGCTCTACATGTCGGCCCGCTGGGCGGCGGCCAACAACGGCGGCCACACCGCGGTCTATGCCGGCGGCTGCCACATCTTCGTGCGCTATCCCGGGTCGCTGACCGAGCGGGCCCTGGAGCTGATCGACCGGTTCCTGATGGCGCTGGCCTGACGCCGCCCCTCCCGCCGGCCGGTTCCGGCGGGAGAACCGGCGCGCCGCGACGCGCATCTCTGATCTTGAGGCGTGTCGCGCCTCACCAGTCATGCCGCCCTTCGAACTCCATACCCGGCCGCCCCATCGCACCTTGAAGTCAATGCGAAGGGCGATTGACCTTCTGAATTCTGTTAGGATACAACTTTACCGACCATCGGGGTGAAAGCGATGTTCGGATCTGAAGTGCTCGAAGTCGGCATCGGCATGGCGCTTCTGTTTCTCTTCATGAGCCTCATCGCGACGGCGCTGCGAGAGCTGATCGAAAATTTCGCCAAGAGCCGGTCCCACGATCTCGAGCGCGGCATATCCGAGCTTTTGCAGGAAAGAAAATTCACAGGCTCTCTGGAAAGCTTCTATAACCATCCCCTGATCGCATCGCTCTACGATGGAGATTACAGGACAGGGTCGCGGAAGCTGCCGTCCTATATTCCACGGCAGAGCTTCTCCCTTGCCGTTCTCGACCTCGCGGCGAAGGCGACCAAGACTCAATCGCCTCTCTCGCTCGAGACGCTGAAGAAAAGTCTTTCCGAGGATTCCGCACCGAATCCGGTGCAGCAGGTCGTCCTGACCGCACTGTCCCACGGGGCGAACGACCTCGATAAGATCAGGAAGACGATCGAGGAATGGTATGACGGGACGATGGATCGGGTGTCCGGCTGGTACACCCGGCGCACGGCCCGCATCCTCGGCGTCCTGGGCCTCGCCACCGCCGTTTTTTTCAACGTCGATGCGATCACCGTCGCCCAGAGCCTGATCCGCGACAAATCCCTGCGCGAGGCCGTCGTGGCCCAGGCGGAGAAGACCGGACAGTTCGGACAGAACAACAGCGACAGCCGGCAGGACACATCTGCGACCTTCACCGACCTCAAGTCCCGTCTTTCCGAGATCGGCTTTCCCATCGGCTGGGTTCTGCAAGAAGGTGGTCTGTATCCAGGCCCGCAGAGTTGCGTCGCGGCCGGAATCGATGCGTCCGGTCAGCAGGCCAAGCCCCGATGCGCGATCGGCTGGTCTTTGATCACCACGATCTGCGGCTGGCTCATCACGGCCCTCGCCATCATGCTCGGGGCGCCGTTCTGGTTCGACGTCATGAACCGGTTCATGGTCGTCCGCTCGACCGTGAAGCCCAAGGAGAAAAGCCCGGACGAAGCGTCGGTCGATCGTCAGTACGGCGAGCGGAATTCCGGTGCTGCCGGCCGAGCGTGAACGGAATGGCCAGGCGCGGTCGTGAAGCGATCGCCTGAGCGGTCGGCCACACGATCGAAGGCAAGAACCAGGGAAGCGCATCATCAAGTCGGGGAAGGCGCGGCATGTCGATCAATCGAAAGTTCTTCTTCGAAGAAGTGAAGCTGCGCCTCTTCGACGGCTCGATGAGACCGTCACAAGTCTCATCACTCAACGGAATTCTCGATGCCTGGGAATCCCGCACCGCCGGATCGGACGACCGCTGGCTGGCCTATATGCTTGGAACGACGCATCACGAGACGGGGCGCACGATGCAACCCGTGCGGGAAACCTTTGCCTCGACGGATGATCGGGCTATCACGATCCTGACCAAGGCCTGGAAGGCCGGCAAACTGCCGTGGGTCAAGAAGGATTACTGGTCGCGCGATGCGGACGGAAAATCCTGGCTCGGCCGCGGCTTCGTTCAACTGACCCACAAGGCCAACTACCAGAAGATGGCGGCGCTGACGGGCGAGGATCTGGTCGGTCATCCCGAACGCGCGATGGATGTCGGCGTCGCGACCAAGGTGCTCATCGAGGGCATGATCGCCGGCTCCTTCACCGGGAAGAAGCTGGGCGACTATTTCAGCCCGACCAAGGAAGACTGGATCAACGCCCGCAGGATCATCAACCACGTCGAGCGAGCCGAGCTGGTCGCCAGCTATGCTCGCAAGTACTACGCGGCGATCAGCTACACGCTGTAATCGTCGGATCGGGGTACGTTCGAGAAGGATCGATCGGCGACGGCCGTGCGGGGGCGACGGAACGACCGCTTCCGTCCGCTGCCGAAATCGGGCCATAAGCGGCAGCGATGAACGACCGCGGCACTCTGCCGACGTGCCCCGCCGGAACGCCGTGACCGCCTCGCCCCTTCCTTCGCGCTTCTCCGCGTGGTTCGCCGCCCGCGGCTGGTCGCCCCGCCCGCATCAGCTCGAACTGCTCGCGACCGTCAGGGCCGGGCGCTCGGCGCTGCTCGTCGCACCGACCGGCGCGGGCAAGACGCTGGCCGGCTTCCTGCCGAGCCTGGTCGAGCTGAGCGAGCGCACCGATGGCGGGCGGGGCAAGGCGCGGGGCCTTCACACCCTCTACATCTCGCCGCTCAAGGCGCTCGCCGTCGACATCGCCCGCAACCTCGACGCGCCGATCGCCGGCATGAATCTCGCCGTCACGGTCGAGACCCGGACCGGCGACACCCCGGCGCACAAGCGCGCCCGACAGATTCAACGCCCACCCGACATCCTGCTCACGACCCCCGAGCAGCTCTCGCTGTTGCTCGCCCACCGCGAGGCGGAAGGCTTCTTTGCCGGGCTGCGCACCGTCGTCCTCGACGAATTGCACGCCCTCGTCACCTCGAAGCGCGGCGATCTTCTCTCCCTCGCGCTCGCCCGGGTGCGGCGGCTGGCACCGGAGGCCCGCACCATCGGCCTCTCGGCCACGGTGCGCCAGCCGGACGAGCTGAGGAAGTATCTGGTCTCGCAAAACCCGTCCGCCTCCGCCAAGAGCGGAGGAATTTCGGCACCGCCCATGGCCGACCTCGTCGTGGTGAAGGGCGGCGCCAAGCCCGACCTGCACATGCTGGATATCGGCCGCACGCTGCCGCTCTCCGGCCACACCGCCCGGCACGCCATGCCGGCGATCTACGACCTGATCCGCGGGCACCGCATGGTGCTCGTCTTCGTCAATACGCGCCTTCAGGCGGAATACACCTTCCAGGAGCTCTGGCGGCTCAACGACGACACTCTGCCGATCGCCCTGCATCACGGCTCGCTCGACGCCTCGCAGCGCCGTCGGGTCGAGGCGGCGATGGCGGCGGGACAGCTCCGCGCCATCGTCTGCACCGCCACGCTCGATCTCGGCATCGATTGGGGCGACGTCGATCTCGTGATCAATGTCGGCGCGCCGAAGGGCGCGAGCCGGATCATGCAGCGGATCGGCCGGGCCAACCACCGCATGGACGAGCCCTCGAAAGCCTATCTCGTGCCCGGAAACCGCTTCGAGATGCTGGAATGCCGCGCCGCCCTCGACGCGGTGGAGGAGGCAGCCCAGGACACCCCCGACGCCCGCCTCGGCGCCCCCGACGTGCTCGCCCAGCACGTGCTCGGCATGGCCTGCGCCGACGCGTTCGACCCCCTCGGACTCTACGAGGAGATCATCTCGGCCGCGCCCTATGCGAGCCTGTCCTGGGAGGATTTTGAGGCGGTGGTCGATTACGTCGCCACCGGCGGCTACGCCCTGCGCGCCTACGAGCGCTTCGCCAAGATTCTTCGCGGGGCCGACGGGCGATGGAGGGTGCGCGACGCGCGGGTGGCGCAGCAATACCGCATGAACATCGGCACCATCATCGAGGCGACCCACATCAAGGTGCGGCTGACCCGGATGCTGCGCTCGAAACCGGGGACGGCGATCCCGCGCGGCGGGCGGGTGCTCGGCGAGGTCGAGGAAGACTTCGCCGAGACGCTCACCGTCGGCGACACCTTCCTCTTCGCGGGCGAAGTGCTGCGCTTCGAGGGCCTGTCGGAGGACGAATGCCTCGTCACCCGCGCCGGTCCCGGCACCGACCCGGCGATCCCCTCCTATGCCGGCGCGAAGTTCCCGCTCTCGACCTTCCTCGCCGCCCGGGTGCGGGCGATCATCGCCGACCCGTTCGAGTGGGACCGGCTGCCGCGCCAGCTCTCGGATTACCTCGCCCAGCAGCGCCGGCACTCGGCCCTGCCGGGGGAGCGCGACCTCCTGGTCGAGACCTTCGCACGCGCGGGGCGCCATTATCTCACGGCGTTCCCGTTCGAGGGGCGGCTCGCCCACCAGACGCTCGGGATGCTGCTGACCCGCCGCCTGGAGCGCGCCCGGCTGCGCCCGCTCGGATTTGCCGCCAACGATTACGGTATCGCCATCTGGTGCACGAAGGACGTGAGCGAGCGCGCCGCGCTCTCGCCCGGCTTCATGGAGGCCCTGTTCGACGAGGACATGCTCGGCGACGACCTCGAGGCGTGGCTCGACGAATCCGCGATGATGAAGCGCACCTTCCGGCAATGCGCGGTGATCGCCGGGCTGATCGAGCGCCGCTTTCCGGGCCAGAAGAAGACCGGGCGGCAGGTGACGATCTCGACCGACCTGATCTACGACGTGCTGCGCCGCCACCAGCCCGACCACCTGCTCCTGCGCGCCGCGCGGCAGGATGCGGCAACCGGACTCCTCGACGTGACCCGCCTCGGCATGATGCTGAGGCGCATCCGGGGGCGAATCACCCACAGGGCGCTGGATCGCGTCTCGCCGCTCTCCGTGTCCGTCATGCTCGAGATCGGGCGGGAGCGGGTCTACGGGGAGGGGGCCGACGAGATCCTGGCCGAGGCCGAAGCCGAGCTGCTGCAGGAGGCGCTCGGCTGACGCGGCGTGCCGCCTCCTCCGCATCGTTGAGGATGAAACCTTGGCACTCGGCCAGAGACTCGAGAAGACCGTGAAGGGCACCGACCTTGAGCTTGCCGGAGAGGCCCTCAGCCTCGACCGCACCGGCGTCCTGTGGCT
>Ga0233425_10006812_pt1 | contig 16529 bp, 12 predicted proteins | sample Watercolumn_Towu_2_FD_181712 | JGI IMG/M metagenome (GOLD analysis project Ga0233425, IMG submission 181712) | Freshwater microbial communities from Lake Towuti, South Sulawesi, Indonesia - Watercolumn_Towuti2014_140_MG | ecosystem: Environmental > Aquatic > Freshwater > Lake | place... | reverse complement strand
GGTCGTGGGTGACGAGGATGGCGGTGATGCCGGAACGCTTGAGGATGTCGCGCACCTCGAGCGAGAGCCGCTCGCGCAGGTCGACATCGAGGTTGGAGAAGGGCTCGTCGAGCAGCAGCAGGTCGGGCTGCGGCGCCAGGGCGCGGGCGAGCGCGACGCGCTGCTGCTGGCCGCCGGAGAGCTCGTGCGGATACTTCGCTCCCGCGCCGGCGAGGCCGACCGTCTCGAGCAGTTCCGCCACGCGCTGCCGCCGCGCCGTGGCGACTGACTTTTCCAGTCCGAAGGCGATGTTGTCGGCGACATTGAGATGGGGGAACAGGGCGTAGTCCTGGAACACCATGCCGATGCGCCGCTGCTCCGGCGGCACATGCACGGCGGGGCTGCTCACCGTGCCGTCGCCGATGCGGATCTCGCCGCTGCCGATGCGCTCGAAGCCGGCAATGGCGCGCAGCACCGTGGTCTTGCCGCAGCCGGAGGGGCCGAGCAGGCAGCCGATCGAGCCCTGCGCCAGTTCGCAGGACAGGTCCGTGACCACGGCGTGGCTGCCGTAGGCGTGGGAAATGTGCTTGAGTTCCAGGAGAGGCATTGCTTCGTGGCAGGCCCGGCCAATCGATTACAATTCTCATTATGCTTCAGGCAGGGATTCCATGCACACGGCTGCCGCAATGACCTCGTTCCCGGCACGCTCCGCCGGCGGCTGGCTGAATCCGCTCGCCTTGGCGGCGCTGGCGGTGGCCGCGCTGGTGGCGGCGCCGATCCTCAGCGTCTGGGCCAATCTCCTGAGCGGCGGCACGGGCGAGACCTGGGCGCACCTGGCGGCCACCGTCCTGCCGGAGTACGTCGCCAACACCCTCTGGCTGTGCCTCGGCGTCGGCCTAGGCGTCATCGTCGTCGGCGTGTCCACGGCCTGGCTGGTCACCATGCACGCATTTCCCGGCCGGCGCCTGTTCGAGTGGGCGCTGGTGCTGCCGCTGGCGGTGCCGGCCTATGTCATGGCCTACACCTATACCGATCTGCTGCAGTTCGTCGGACCGGTGCAGACCTGGCTGCGCGAGACCTTCGGCTGGCAGAGACGGGATTATTGGTTTCCCGACGTGCGCTCGACGGGGGGCGCCGTCGCCATGTTCACCTTCGTGCTCTATCCCTACGTCTATCTGCTGGCGCGCACCGCCTTCCTCGAGCGCGCCAGCGGCATGCTGGAAGTCGGCCGCTCGCTCGGCCTTTCAGCCTGGGGCAGCTTCTTTCGCATTTCCCTGCCGATGGCGCGTCCGGCGGTGGCGGCGGGCACTGCGCTCGCCTTGATGGAAACGCTGGCTGACTACGGGACGGTGGCCTACTTCGCCGTGCCGACCTTCACCACCGGCATCTACCGCGCCTGGTTCTCCCTCGGCGATCGCGCCGCCGCGGCGCAGCTTTCCGCTGCGCTGCTCGGCTTCGTCATTCTGGTGCTGCTGCTCGAACGAATGAGCCGGGGACGTGCGCGTTTCCACAACACGACCGGCCGCAACCGGCCGCAGCACGGACAGCGCCTGTCCGGGATGCAGGCCGCCGGCGCCGTGCTCGCCTGCGCGCTGCCGCTCGTCCTCGGTTTCCTGCTGCCGGCGGGCATCCTGCTGCACCTGGCCCTGACCGAAGGGGATGCCCAGTTCGGCGCGCGCTTCCTGCGGCTGGCGGGCAACAGCTTTACCCTGGCGGGACTGAGCGCCGTGCTCGCCGCGGGGTTCGCCGTGCTGCTCGCCTATGCGGCGCGCCTCTCCCGCGGGCGCTGGCCGCTCTGGATGAACCGCATCGTCGGCCTCGGCTATGCCGTGCCCGGCTCGGTGATCGCCGTCGGTGTGCTGATCCCCGTGACAAGGGTGGATAACTGGCTGGCCGCCACGCTGGCGAGCTGGACGGGGAGCAACCCCGGCCTGCTGCTCACCGGCGGCATTGCCGCGCTGGTGTATGCCTACCTGGTGCGTTTTCTCGCCATCGCCCTGCAGACGGTGGAGGCGAGCCTGGCGAAGATTACGCCGAGCATGGACGACGCGGCGCGCTCGCTCGGCTGCGGCCAGGGGGAGGCGCTGAAGCGCGTGCATCTGCCCTTGCTGCGCGGCAGCCTGCTGACGGCGGGATTGCTGGTGTTCGTCGATGTGATGAAGGAGTTGCCGGCGACGCTGGTGATGCGCCCCTTCAACTTCGACACGCTGGCGACGCAGGCCTACACGCTGGCGGCAGATGAACGCCTGGCCGAAGCATCGACCGCCGCGCTGGCGATCGTTGCGGTGGGCATCCTGCCGCTGATCGCGGTGTCGCGGCAGATTGCGAAAGGGACGTCGCGAACCTCGGCGTGCTAGCCCCAGATGACGCGCCAGCCCTTGCGCTCGATATAGCGCGACACTTCGTGGTAAGGCTTGCCGATCATCCAGTGCAGCACCGGTCCGGCGCTGATGCAGGTCCACTTCGACCCGCGCTTGCGCCAAAGGGCTTCGTCGTGGAAGTTCGGGGCCGTTACCTTCATGACCTTGCCGTGAGCCGTCGCAGCCATGGTCAATCTCCTGTGTGTCTTTCTTTTTTTATTAACGCCTGAGATCGCCGATTTCAATAGTGCAAAGTAGGCGTTTACCCCTAAAATTTTTCAATCGACTCAATGTGTTGCATTTACATACCCAGTTAATCAGCGGGTTGTCGCCGTTGCTTCAAGTTGTTTCAGAACAGACAAATAAATCGGGCACGCGAGGTGCCCGAAAGGCTTGTAGGACGGAATCCTGCGGCGCTATCGCCAGCCCGCCCGATCGAACACTTTCTGGGCAAGGGCGGTGTTTTTTGAAAGCACGCCGACGTTCAGGCCGTCCGCCTTGAAAGCGCCCAGGGAATCCAGGGCTGGATTGCGAACCGCCGAGCTTTTCACCACCGGCCATTCGTTGTTGCCATTGGCGAAGTAGGCCTGCGCTTCGTCGCCGGCCAGGTATTCGAGGAATCTCAGCGCGGCCTCCTTGTGCGGCGCTGTCTTCAGCATGCCGCCCCCGGAGATGTTGATGTGAGTGCCGTAGCTCTTCTGGTTCGGCCAGACGATACCGATCTTCTCCATTGCCTGCTTGTCAGCCGGCTTGTCGGAGCGCAGCAGGCGGGCGATGTAATAGGTGTTGGAGATCGCCACGCCGCACTCGCCGGCGGCGACGGCCTTTATCTGGTCCGTGTCGCCGCCTTTCGGCGCGCGCGCGAAGTTGGCCACCATCCCTCTGGCCCATTCCTCGGTTCTCTGTTCCCCCAGGTGGTGGATCAGGGCAGAGCCGAGGGAGAGGTTGTAGGGGTGGGCGCCGGAGCGGGCGCAGACGGTTCCCTTCAGTTTCGGGCTGGCAAGATCCTCGTAGTTCTGAACGTCGGTCGGATTCACCGTGGCCTTGTTGTAGACGATGACCCTGGCGCGGGTGGAAAAGGCGAACCAGTCCGGTGAGCGCAGATTGTCCGGGATGCGCTCGTCCAGCACCTTCGATTTCACGGGCGCGAACAGGCCGAGGGCGTCGGCCTGCGCCAGCCGGGCCGCGTCGACGGTGATGAAGACGTCGGCCGGGCTGTTGGCGCCCTCGTTCTTGATACGCTCGAGCAACTCGTCCTCCTTGCCCTCGATGCGGTTGATTTTGATTCCGGTCTGTCGGGTGAAATTCGCATACAAGGCTTCGTCGGTCTGGTAGTGGCGCGCCGAATAGAGGTTGAGGATCTTTTCCTGCGCTATGGCGGGCAGGGCGATGAGCGTTGTTTGAAGAAACACGGCGAAAGGGATCGAACGCATGGCCCACTCCTAAGGATCAGTTTCGGGATGGGTACATCTTATCAAGAACTGATCTCAAGTGCAAACAATTCGCATTTACTTTAAACAGGAAATGTTTTCCGGGATGCGGAAACGAACAAACGATAGGAGAAAGAAGCCCCCGGTCGGCCCGAAAGGGGACTACAGAAGGGCGCGGGTACGGATCCTAGTTGGCGAGCTGGTCGGGTTCTGCAGCTGCGATGCGGCGGGCGCCATTGAAGCGCTTGGTCCAGTAGCTCTGTCGCATGTCCTCGACCCTGACCTCGCCGCCGCTGGCCGGCGCATGAACGAAGCGGTGCTCTCCGAGGTAGATGCCGACATGGGAGAAACCGCGCCGGAGGGTGTTGAAGAAGACGAGATCGCCCGGCTGGAGTTCTTCGCGCCGAATGATTTCGCCCAGGCGGCTGATATCGCGTGAGGTACGCGGCAGGGCGAGCCCGAGGGATTCCCGGAAAACGTGCCGGACCAAGCCGCTGCAATCGAATCCGGTCTCAGGAGATTCCCCGCCGCGCCGATAATTCACTCCGACGAAGGACAGGGCACGGATGACCAGTTCCTGAGCGCCGGCGGCATAGCGTCCGAACAGTGAAGCCTCTTCCTCGTGGGAAGGCGTTTCCGAGGCTGCACCGGGCGCCGAAAGACTCGCAAAACACAGCATCAAGGCAATGTGCCGTAAATTCATGGGCTTGAATATAGCCGGCCAGGATTTCGTTGTAAACCCCGATATGCGTTTCGACTTGAAGAAGTTTTTGCAGGTTTTTGACACAAAACGAAAAATTCTGTCCAATTCGGTATAATCGATTCATCGTTTGCGTGCCGGTACAGGCGGCATGTAACAGAACAGGAGATCGTCCATGAGTCCGTTCAAGGCTTATCTGATTGAGCAGAAGGAAGGCAAGACGGTTGCCGCTTTCACCGAGTTGGCGGAAGGCCAACTCGACCAGGGAGAGGTAACGATCCGGGTCGCCTACTCGAGCGTGAACTACAAGGATGCGCTGGCCGCGACCGGCGCCGGCCGCATCATCCGCCGCTACCCGTGCGTAGGCGGCATCGACATGGCGGGCACCGTGGTGACGAGCAGCGATGCGCGCTTCAAGGCCGGCGACGAGGTGATTGCCACCAGCTACGACATCGGTGTGGCGCACCACGGCGGTTACGCCGAATATGGCCGCGTTCCGGCCGACTGGGTGGTGCCCCTGCCCAAGGGCATGTCGCTCTTCGATTCGATGGCGCTCGGCACGGCGGGCTATACGGCGGCGCTCGGCATAGTGCGCATGGAAGAGAACGGGCTCAGGCCGGAGAACGGCAAGGTCGTCGTCAGTGGCGCCACCGGCGGTGTCGGCAGCATAGCCATCGACGTCCTGGCTCGACTGGGTTACGAGGTCGTCGCGCTCACCGGCAAGGAGAGCCAGGCCGATTACTTGAAGGGTCTCGGCGCAGCGGAAGTCATGCTGCGCTCGAGCCTGGACCTGTCCAAGATCAAGCCGCTCGACCGCGCGATGTGGGCGGGCGCCGTGGATAATCTCGGCGGCGAGGTGCTCGCCTGGATGGCGAGCACCATGCAGCAGAACGGCACCATCGCCAGCATCGGCCTGGCGGCCAGCATGAGCCTGAACACCACCGTGGCGCCCTTCATCCTGCGCGGGGTGAGCCTGCTCGGCATCGACTCCGGGTATACGGCCATGCCGCTGCGCCGCAGGGTGTGGGAACGCCTGGCGACCGACATGCGCCCAGCGCACCTGGCCGGCATGACGCGCGCGGTCAGGCTGTCCGAATTGCCGCCGGTGTTCGACGAGTTCATCAAGGGCCAGGCGCACGGACGCGTCGTGGTCGACTGCGCCGGCTGACGGCCATCGTGAGCGATACCGCGCCCGCCGCCCTGCCGCGCGTCCTGGTGGTCGACGATTCGCGCATGGTGCGCGCGACCATCGTCAAGCACATCCGGGAGCGGTTCGATGTGCGCGAAGAAGCCGACGGCGAGGCGGGCTGGCAGACGCTGATGGTCGATCCGGCCATCCAGGTGCTGATTTCCGACCTGAGCATGCCGAAGCTGGACGGCTACGGACTGTTGCAGCGCATTCGGGCATCGTCCATCGCCCGGATCCGGGAGTTGCCGGTGATCATGATCTCCGGCGATGAAGAGGAGTCGGCCCGCAGCCGCGCCAAGGAGCTCGGCGCGACGGATTTCATCACCAAGGGCATCGGCACGGTGGAACTGGTCGCGCGGCTCGATGCTCTGGTCAAGCTGGCCAGGACGCGCAGCGAGCTCGAGGCGATGGCCAAGCAGGTCATCGTGGATCCGGAATCGGGACTGTCCTCAGAGGAATACCTCAAACAGCAGGGCCGGCAGGCGCTGGCTCTGGCACAACGCCATGGCGGCGAGATCAGCGTCGTGTTCGTGGAGATAGAGGCGTTCGACGCCCTCGTCGGCAAGCTCGGGCGTGCCGTCGGCGAGCAGTTGATCCAGCAGTTCAGGGTGGTGCTCTCGAAACGGGTTCGGCTGGAAGACACGGTTTCGCAGACCGGGCCGGCCCAGTTCAAGGTCGTTTGTCCGGGCATTTCGCTCGACGACGCGCGTGCTTTCGCCAACCGGATCGATCTCACCATCCGCAATGCCACGATCAGCTATCGCGGCGAACGCGTCGAGGTGCGTCTGAAGTTCGGACTGGCCAACAGCAAGGCCGACGAATGGCAGACCATGACCCATCTCCTGCAGTTGGCGGAGGGACGGGCAGTGCAGGAGGCGGAAATCATCGCGCCGCCGATCGCCGAGGAGGCAACCGAGGCGCCGCTGCCCAAGCTGGGCGTCGAAGACGCTCTTGCGCTGCTCCAGGCGGGGGACGCCGAGGCCGTCCGGCCGCATCTGGCCGACGTTGCCCTCCAGCTCATGCCTCTGCTGAGACTCATCGATGCCGAGCTCAAGCTCGGCATGAATCCGGACAACGCCGAAGCGAAGCTGAAGAAGCTCAGCCCCTGACGACCGGGATCTTGCCGATGCGCGCCTGCCACTCGAGCGGGCCGGTCTGGTGTACCGCCGTGCCTCTGGAATCCACCGCCACGGTGACCGGCATGTCCTGCACGTCAAACTCGTAGATCGCTTCCATGCCGAGGTCGGCGAAGGCAACGACCCGCGCGGCGCGGATGGCTTTCGACACCAGGTAGGCGGCGCCGCCGACGGCCATCAGGTACACCGCCTTGTTGTCGCGGATGGCTTCGATGGCAGCGGGGCCGCGCTCGGCCTTGCCGACCATGCCGATCAGCCCGGTCTGTTCGAGCATTTGGCGGGTGAACTTGTCCATGCGCGTGGCGGTGGTCGGGCCGGCCGGTCCCACCACCTCGTCGCGCACCGGATCGACCGGGCCGACGTAGTAGATGAAGCGGTTCGTGAAGTCCACCGGCAGCCTCTCGCCCTTGTTCAGCATGTCCACCATGCGCTTGTGGGCGGCGTCGCGTCCGGTGAACAGCTTGCCGTTGAGCAGCAGGACATCGCCCGGCTGCCAGCTGGCCACCTCCTGGCGCGTAACGGTGTCGAGATTGACGCGCTTGCCCTTGCTGGCGTCGTAGGTCAGCTTCGGCCATTCGTCCAGGCTGGGCGGGGCGAGCTTCGCCAGGCCGGAACCGTCGAGATGGAAGTGGGCGTGACGGGTGGCGGCGCAATTCGGGATCATCGCCACCGGCAGCGAGGCGGCGTGCGTCGGGTAGTCGAGAATCTTGACGTCGAGCACGGTCGTGAGGCCGCCCAGGCCTTGGGCGCCGATGCCGAGGGCGTTGACCTTCTCATAGAGTTCGAGACGCATCTCTTCCACACGGTTCTTCGGTCCGCGGGCGATCAGTTCGTGGATGTCCACCGGCGCCATCAGGGATTCCTTGGCCAGCAGCATGGCCTTCTCCGGCGTGCCGCCGATGCCGATGCCGAGGATGCCCGGCGGGCACCAGCCGGCGCCCATGGTCGGCACCGTCTTCAGCACCCAGTCGATGATGGAGTCGGCGGGATTGAGCGCGTAGAACTTCGACTTGTTTTCCGATCCGCCGCCCTTGGCGGCGCAGATCACCTCGACATGGTCGCCCGGAACCAGCTCGGTATGCACCACGGCCGGCGTGTTGTCCTTCGAGTTCCTGCGCGCGCCGGCGGGGTCGAGCAGAACGGAAGCGCGCAGCTTGTTGTCCGGGTCGTTGTAGGCGCGGCGCACGCCTTCGTCCACCATCTCCTGCACGCTCATCGTTGCGTCCCAGCGGGCGTTCATGCCGACCTTGAGGAACACCACCGCGATGCCGGTATCCTGGCAGATCGGGCGGTGACCCTCGGCGCACATGCGCGAATTGATGAGGATCTGGGCGATGGCGTCCTTCGCCGCCGGGCTCTGCTCACGCTCGTAGGCGGCGGACAAGGCCCGAATGTAGTCGGCGGGGTGGTAATAGCTGATGTACTGGAAAGCGTCGGCGATGCTCTGGATGAAGTCTTCCTGGCGGATGGGCTGGCTCATGGCATGTCCGTTCAGTGCTTGGTCTGGCTGCTGATCACCAGGGTCTGCATCATGATCTTGTCCGTCCAGGCGATGGCGAGTGCCGAGACGAGGAAGGACACGTGAATGGCGACCTGGCTGATGATGACGCGATCGGAGACCTGGTCGGCGTTGATGAAGGTGCGCAGCAGGTGGATGGAGGAGATGCTGATCAGCGCCACGGCCAGTTTGACCTTGAGCACGCCGGCGTTGACGTGGGAAAGCCATTCCGGCTGGTCAGGGTTGCCCTCGAGGTCGAGCTTGGATACAAAGGTCTCGTAGCCGCCGATGATGACCATGATCAGCAGGTTGGCGATCATGACGACGTCGATGAGGCCCAGCACGATGAGCATGACTTCGGCTTCGGAGAGGCTGCCGGCCTTCGTCACGAGATGGGCGAGTTCATGCATGAACTCATAGACATAGACGCCCTGGGCAACGATCAGGCCGAGATAGAGGGGGGCCTGCAGCCAGCGGCTCCAGAAAATGAAGCCTTCCATGGCCTTGACGGAGTTAGAGGTGATTTTTCCCATGGTGATCGGTGCGCGTTCGAAAAATGAAATTCTAGCACTCATGCTGCGATGCGGTATCCCGCACCGCTACCAGGACGGCTGTGTAAGAAGGCCGTAAGCTTGAATGGCTAAATTATTTGTTTCGCTAGAATGGGCGCTGCGGGAAGCGGTCCAGCTTCCGTACAAGACGCAGTCTTCGCAAGCGCCCTTCAGGCAGTTCCACCGGTCCAGTCCAGTTCAGCTAGAGGAGAGGTAGAGATGTCCACCATCGAATCGGTCTTGCATGAAACCCGTGTTTTTCCTCCCGCCGCCGATGTCGTCGCCCAAGCGAACGTGTCCGGCATGGAGGCTTATCGCGAACTTTACGCCAAGAGCGAAAAGGACTACGAAGGCTTTTGGGGCAAGATCGCCCGCGACAACCTGATCTGGCACAAGCAGTTCTCCAAAGTGCTCAACGAATCGAATGCGCCGTTCTACACCTGGTACGAGGATGGCGAGTTGAACGTCTCCTACAACTGCCTCGATCGCCACCTTGAGTCCAAGCCGCACAAGACCGCCATCATCTTCGAGGCCGACAATGGCCAGGTCACCAAGATCACCTACAAGGAGCTTTATCACCGGGTCTGCCGCTTCGCCAACGGCCTGAAGAAGCTCGGCATCCAGAAGAGTGACCGCGTCCTGATTTACCTGCCGATGTCGATCGAGGCGGTGGTAGCCATGCAGGCCTGCGCCCGCATTGGCGCCATACACTCCGTGGTGTTCGGCGGGTTCTCGGCGAAGAGCGTGCAGGAGCGCATCATCGATGCCAAGGCGCGGCTGGTCATCACCGCCGACGGGCAGTATCGCGGCGGCAAGGAGATGGCGCTGAAACCGGCCGTAGACGAGGCGCTCGGCATGGGCGGCTGCGGCTCCATCGAAAAGGTCGTCGTCTACAAGCGTACCGGCGGCGAGGTGACCTGGAATGCCGCGCACGACGTCTGGTGGCACGACCTGGAGGAAGGCCTGTCCGACGAGTGCCCGCCGACCTACGTCGGCGCCGAGCATCCGCTGTTCATCCTGTACACCTCGGGCTCGACCGGCAAGCCAAAGGGCGTGCAGCATTCCAGCGGCGGCTACCTGCTCGGCGCGGTGATGAGCATGAAGTGGGTGTTCGACATCAAGTCGAACGACGTCTTCTGGTGCACCGCCGACGTCGGCTGGGTCACCGGCCACACCTATGTCTGCTATGGCCCCCTGGCCATGGGCGCGACCGAGGTGATCTTCGAGGGCGTGCCGACCTATCCGGACGCCGGCCGCTTCTGGCGCATGATCCAAGATCACAAAGTCAGCATCTTCTACACGGCGCCGACGGCGATCCGTTCGCTCATCAAAGCCGGTGCCGATCAACCGAAGAACTACAATCTCTCCAGCCTGCGTATCCTCGGTACGGTGGGCGAGCCGATCAACCCCGAGGCCTGGATGTGGTACTACAACACCGTCGGCCAGGGCCGCTGCCCGATCGTCGACACGTGGTGGCAGACCGAGACCGGCGGCCACATGATTTCGCCGCTGCCGGGCGCCACGCCGCTCAAGCCAGGCTCCTGCACGCTGCCCTTGCCCGGCATCATGGCCGCCATCGTGGACGAGACTGGTGCCGACGTCGAACTCGGCAAGGGCGGTTTCCTCGTCATCAAGAAGCCCTGGCCGTCGATGATCCGCACCATCTGGGGTGACCCGGAGCGCTTCAAGAAGTCCTACTATCCGGATGACTTCGGCGGCAAGTACTACCTGGCCGGCGATGGCGCCAACCGCGACATGGACGGCTACTTCTGGATCATGGGCCGCATCGATGACGTGCTGAACGTCTCCGGCCACCGCCTCGGCACGATGGAAATCGAATCGGCGCTGGTGGCGCACCCGCTGGTGGCGGAGGCTGCCGTGGTCGGCCGCCCCGACGATCTGACTGGCGAGGCGGTCAGCGCCTTTGTCGTACTCAAGCAGGCCCGCCCGACCGGCGCCGACGCCAAAAAGATCGCCGACGAACTGCGCGCGCACGTCGCCAAGGAGATCGGCGCCATCGCCAAGCCGAAGGACATCCGCTTCGGCGACAACCTGCCGAAGACCCGCTCCGGCAAGATCATGCGCCGTCTGCTGCGCGCGATCGCCAAGGGCGAGGAGATCACCCAGGACGTCACGACGCTGGAGAATCCGGCCATCCTGCAGCAGCTGAAGGAGCCGGCGGCCTGAGCGGCAGTAAAGCAGGGTGCGAAAGGGCGTCGGCAGACGCCCTTTTTTTCGCTCAGCGATTGTGGCAGCGATGCGCAAGCTATAATCGATTGGGCATCATTGCCCGGCGGGAGCGGAAGGAATCGTCATGATGAAGCGCTCGATCATCACCGGCCAGCGACTTGCCGCGGCCTTCCTGCTGGGGTTCGTGCTGTTCAACTACCCGATCATTTCCCTGGTCAACAAGCCCGGCGAGGTCTTCGGTATCCCGCTGCTGTATCTGTATATCTTTGGCGTCTGGGCGCTGCTGATCGGCCTGATGGCCTGGGCCATCGAACGTAGAAAGGATTAAGGGCTGACGATGCTCCAGGGCTGGGTGATCGCCAGCGCTTCTTTCGCCTACCTGGGCGTGCTCTTCGCCATCGCCTATTACGGCGACAAGCGCGCCGATGCCGGGCGCTCGATCATCGCCAATCCGACCATCTACGCGCTGTCGCTGGCGGTGTACTGCACCACCTGGACGTTCTACGGCAGCGTCGGCCGAGCCGCCTCGACCGGCATCGGCTTCCTGCCGATCTACCTGGGGCCGACTCTGATGGCCGGCCTGTGGTGGTTCGTCATGCTGAAGATCATTCGCATCAGCAAGGCGAACCGCATCACCTCCATCGCCGACTTTGTCGCCTCACGCTACGGCAAGAGCCAGCTGCTGGGCGGCCTGGTGACGGTCATCGCCGTAGTTGGCATCATCCCTTACATCTCGCTGCAGCTGAAGGCGATCTCGAACAGCTTCACCATCCTGCTTCACTATCCCGAGATCGTCATGCCGGCCAAGGCGGTCGCGCAGCCGCTGTTGCAGGACAGCGCGCTCTACACCGCCCTCATCCTGGCCGCCTTCACCATCCTCTTCGGTACGCGCCACCTCGACGCCACCGAGCGCCACGAGGGCATGGTGGCGGCCATCGCCTTCGAGTCGCTGGTCAAGCTGGTCGCGTTCCTGGCCGTCGGCGTCTTCGTCACTTTCGGCATCTACAACGGCTTTGGCGACATCTTCGACCGTGCCGAGGCCGTACCGAGGCTGAAGGCGCTGATGACGGTGCCGGACACCGGCACGAGCTACGGCGCCTGGTGGTCGCTGACTTTCCTGTCGATGCTGTCCATCATGTTCCTGCCGCGCCAGTTCCAGATTTCGGTCGTGGAGAACGTGAACGAACGCCATCTGGCGCGGGCGATCTGGCTGTTCCCCCTTTATCTCTTCCTCATCAACATCTTCGTACTGCCGATCGCCGTCGGCGGCCTGCTGCACTTTCCCGACGGCGGCGTGGATGCCGACACCTTCGTGCTGACTCTGCCGATGGCCGAGCGGCAGGAAGCCCTGGCCCTGCTTGTGTACATCGGTGGGCTGTCCGCCGGCACGGGCATGGTGATCGTCGAGACCATCGCCCTGTCGACCATGGTCTGCAACGACCTCGTGATGCCGGTGCTGCTGCGCTGGAAGTCCTTGCGGCTGCAGGAGGAACGCGACCTGTCCGGCCTGCTGCTGACCATCCGCCGGCTCGCCATCGCCGTCATCCTGCTGCTCGGCTATATCTACTTCCGTGCCGCGGGAGATGCCTACGCCCTGGTCGGCATCGGCCTGATCTCATTTGCCGCGGTGGCGCAGTTTGCGCCGGCGATATTCGGTGGCATCTACTGGAAGGGTGGCACCCGCTCGGGTGCCATCGCCGGCCTGACGGCCGGGTTTGCCGTTTGGGCGTATACGCTGCTGCTGCCGTCCTTCGCCAAGTCGGGCTGGCTCTCGCTGGACTTCATCAAGGAGGGCCTGTTCGGCATCACGCTGCTCAAGCCGCAGCAGCTGTTCGGCCTGACCGGGCTGGACGAGATATCCCACAGCCTGTTCTGGAGCATGCTGGCGAACATCGGCTGCTACGTTGCGGTGTCGTTGCGGACGCGACCCGACGTGGTGGAAACCAGCCAGGGCACGCTGTTCGTCGATGCCTTCCGGCAGGGCGAGGATGCGGCGGGGTCGCGCTTCTGGCGCGGCAGCGCCCAGGTGCAGGACCTGCTGCCGCTGATCGGCCGCTTTCTCGGCCCAGAGCGGGCGCGCGAGGCCTTTCTTGCCTACGCCCGCCGGCGTGGCCTGGCCTCGATCGACGCGCTGGAGGCGAATGCGGATCTGGTGCATTACGCGGAAACGCTGCTGGCCGGCGCCATCGGCGGCGCCTCGGCGCGCGTCATGGTGGCCTCGGTGGTGAAGGAGGAGCCGCTTGGGCTGGACGAGGTGATGAACATCCTCGACGAGGCTTCGCAGGTGCGCGCCTATTCGCGCCAGCTCGAGCAGAAATCGCGCGAGCTGGAGGCGGCCACCGCGGGATTGCGCGCGGCCAACGAGCGGTTGAAGGAGCTCGACCGCATGAAGGACGACTTCATGTCCACCGTCACCCACGAGCTGCGCACGCCGCTCACCTCGATCCGCGCCTTCTCCGAGATCCTGCTGGAGGACCCCAAGACGGACCTGACCGACCGTCGGAAATTCCTTGCCATCATCGTCAAAGAAACCGAACGCCTGACGCGACTGATCAATCAGGTGCTCGACATGGCCAAGATCGAGTCGGGCAATGCCGAGTGGCACACCGCGGATGTGGACCTGCAGGAGATCATCGAGGAATCCGTCGCCGCCACGTCGTCGCTGTTTTCCGACAAGCGCATCGGGTTGGACATGTCCATGGCGGGAGGCATACCCAAGGTCAGGGCGGATCGCGATCGCTTGATCCAGGTCATGCTGAACCTGCTCTCGAATGCGGTCAAATTCTGTGAGGAGGACCGTGGGCACGTGGCGGTCCGGCTGGTGCGGGACGGCGCATTCCTCAGGGTCGATGTCGAGGACAACGGGCCGGGCATCGGCGAAGCGGACCAGCAGTTCATTTTCGAGAAGTTCCGCCAGGTCGGCGATACGATGACGGCCAAGCCGCAGGGTACCGGCCTCGGGCTGCCGATCAGCCGGCAGATCGTCGAGCATTTCGGCGGCCGCTTGTGGGTGAAGAGCAGTCTGGGCAAGGGCGCGACGTTTTCTTTTGCCTTGCCGCTCAATCGGGAAGAAACCGGGCATCAGGAGGAGAGTAAGGAAAAATGACGAAACGCATATTGATCGTGGACGACGAGCCCAACATCGTGGTGTCACTCGAGTTCCTCATGAAGCGCGAAGGCTTCGAGGTGGCGGTCGCCGGCGATGGCGAGGCCGCCCTCAAATCGGTCGAGGAAAAGACGCCCGATCTGGTTTTGCTCGACATCATGCTGCCGAAGAAGAACGGCTTCGAGGTGTGCCAGACGATCCGTGCCAATCCGGCATGGCAGGGGGTGAAGATCGTCATGCTCACTGCGAAGGGCCGGGATACGGAAGTCGCCAAGGGTACCGCCCTCGGCGCGGACGCCTACATGACCAAGCCGTTCTCGACCAAGGACCTGATCGCCCAGGTGCGGCAGATGCTGGACATGGCCTGAAGCGAAGTGAACGCGCGGCAGCTCAAGCTCGCCCTCGTTCTGGGCGGCCTCTACATTCTCCTGGTGCTTCTGTTCGGTGCGCTCGGCGCCGTGCTGTGGGCCGACATGCAGGAGCACGAGCGGCTGGCGTTCCTCGGCATCCTGATGCCGCGCATCGAGCTGTCGATCATGATCATCCTGATGGCCTGGTTCGTGCTCGGCCTGATCGTCAATGCCATCTACCGCGCTTATGTGCTGGCGCCGCTCGCCCTGCGCGAGCAGGCCCTCGTCATGGTCAACGCCAATCCCGGACTGAGGCTGCAGGAGCTGGGCGCGCCGGAGATCCGCACGCTGGCCCAGGTGGTGAACGCCCTGGCCGAGCAGCGCGAGTCCCTGCAACGGGACGTCGAGGAGCGCATTCGCGAGGCCAAGACCTCGGTCGAGGAGGAGCGCAACCGCCTGGCGGCGCTGATGTCGGAGTTGACCCAGAGCGTTGTCGTCTGCAATCTCGATGGCCGCATCCTGCTCTACAACAATCGGGCCCGCCTGCAGTTCAAGGCACTGGTCGAGGAAAGTCAGTCCGCCCAGGGCGGCGTGCTCATCGGCCTGGGGCGCTCCATCTTCGCCATACTCGACCGCCACCTCATCACCCATGCGCTGGAGAGCATCCAGCAGCGCCTGGCGCGCGGCAGCCAGCAGCCCGTGGCGCACTTCGTCACGACCAGCCGCACCGGGCAGCTGATCCGTGTGCAGATGGCCCCGGTGCTCGGCGCCCAGCGTGACGAGGCGGTCGCTCAGGAGGGGGAGCGCGGCGTCGCCGGATATGTCCTCATGCTCGACAACATCACGCGGAACTTCGAGATGGAGAGCCGGCGCGACGCCCTGCTGCAGTCGTTGACCGAGGGCAGCCGCGCCTCGCTCGGCAACGTCCGCGCCGCCGTCGAGAACCTGCTCGACTATCCCGACATGGAAACCGAGCAGCGCGACCGCTTCGTCGGCATCATCCGCGACGAAGTGGCGACGATGGGGCAGCGCATCGACCGCACGGTCAACGACTTCGCCGACGCCCTGAAGGCACGCTGGCCGCTCGAGGACATGCTGGGCGAGGATCTGGTCGCAGCCGCGCAGCGCCGCATCGCCAAGCGGATCGAACTGCCGACCAAGGTCGAGGACGTGCCCGAAGGCCTCTGGGTTAAGGTCGACAGTTTTTCCCTTCTGCAGGGCATCACCTATCTGGCGGCTCGCCTGCACGACGAGTACGACATCCGCGAACTGCGCTTCCGCATGGCGCCCGCAGGCCGCCTGGTTCAGCTCGACCTGATCTGGTCGGGCGCGGTGGTCGGCAGCCAGACGCTGCTGTCGTGGGAGATCGATCCGATGAACGTGGCCGGAGAGAACAGCCCGCTCACGCTGCGCGAAGTCATCGAGCGCCATGACGGGGAGATCTGGTTCGAGCGTGAAAAGGCCTCGCACCGGGCTTTCATCCGCCTGCTGATCCCCACCGCACTGCCGCAGGAAACGGTCGAGGCGGCCTCGCTGCTGCATGCGGAAAGCCGCCCCGAGTACTACGACTTCAACCTGTTCCGGCAGACCGAGGAGAGCCGCGCGCTGGACGACCGGCTGCTGACCGAGCTGACCTACACCGTCTTCGACACGGAAACGACCGGGCTGGAGCCATCCGCCGGCGACGAGATCATCCAGATCGGCGCCACCCGCATCCTCAACGGCCGCCTGCTGAGGAGCGAGAGCGTCGATCAGATCATCGATCCGCGCCGTCCGTTGCGCCCCGAAGGCATCCCCATCCATGGCATTACCGAGGCGATGGTGGCGGGACAGCCGACCATCGGCCAGGTGCTGCCGATGTTCCACGCCTTCTGCGAGGATACGGTGCTGGTAGCGCACAACGCCGCTTTCGATATGCGCTTCCTGCAGCTCAAGGAGGAGTCGACCGGCATCCGCTTCGGCCATCCGGTGCTCGACACGCTGCTGCTCTCGGCCGTCATCCATCCCAACCAGGAATCGCACAAGCTCGAGGCGATCTGC
>Ga0233425_10006811_pt1 | contig 16533 bp, 14 predicted proteins | sample Watercolumn_Towu_2_FD_181712 | JGI IMG/M metagenome (GOLD analysis project Ga0233425, IMG submission 181712) | Freshwater microbial communities from Lake Towuti, South Sulawesi, Indonesia - Watercolumn_Towuti2014_140_MG | ecosystem: Environmental > Aquatic > Freshwater > Lake | place... | reverse complement strand
TTGAATGCATCGGCCACTTCTTTCATTTTAATGGGCGGGCCTTTAAATTCTAAGAGCTGATTTTCCTTTATTATAAGAATTGCTTCCGCATCCTGCCCTGATTCGTACATAAAATTATTAAATAATATTTCCTGGCCCCTTCTTTTTAATTCATTAATAATAAAATCAAAAAACTTCTTCATTTTTGTTGCTGCAATATCCCCCCCTTGTTTTTCTGTATGCAGTGCTAATTCTATAAATAGTGCTTTTTTTTCTTTGGCTTGCTTTTGTATTTTTTCAATATCAATTATTTCCTTATCAAAAGAGTTTATTGATGGCTTTTTCAAAAATTCTTTTGCAGCTTTAATAAATTTATTGAATGTTTCATTTGATAGGCTAGAGCAGGCATTTCTTATTTTATATGTAGGATCAATTAAGATTACGGGGCTAAGAAGCTTACTTTCATTTAATTCATTTCTAATTTCTTTTTCATTTTTATAAAAACCCCCGGGGTCTATTACTCTTTCCTTGTCTATTTTTTTCAAAAAATTAATAAAAGACCCAAAATAAATAACTAACAATTCCAGGGCATAACCTGAAAAACCTCTGATATAACTTTCAGCACCATAGCAATTTTTAGAATAGCAAAAAGCTTTAGCTAATTTTATTTCTTCAACCATCCTTCCATTTTCTCTTATCTTTTTGATAACATAGTCTACATGCATTAAAGATAAATCAGTCACATTTTCAGATTCTTCTGGCTTGCTTATTTTTATAACAGGTATTAATTCTATTATAAAACTTCCATCTTCTATTTGAAAATAATCTCTTGATCCATGCAGTTTAGAAAAGTTTAGTTTTGTTTTTTCTAATTTTTCTTCTAATTTTTCCAAATCGCTATTTTTTTTAAATAATATAAATAGATCTATATCCTGAATATCTTTTTTTATTATAGTTCCTTTTGCAAGACTTCCACCCATCTTAATTTCTAAACCTTCTTTTTCTAATTCAGTTATTATCTTTTCGACTTTTTTTCCTATGGCTTCATCTTCTTCAGGAGAGAGTGAAATTTCGTTTAATTCTTCATTTAAAATATCTTTTATAGTCATATAACTAAAAAAGACCATAGGTTAATAAATGTGATGTTTATATTTTGTTATTTTAATTAATGGCTTGTCTTAATGCATTGCCAAGAATTAAAATAAATGTGATGATATCTTTTTAAATTAGGTTAACTTAAAAAAGCAATGGAAAAGAGGTTACAGATAATATTAATTCTTGTGCTGCCGATTATTTTAATTATTTCAACCAATCTTGCAGTTTCGTTTTCTTCTTCTATGCTTTCTGATTTCAATGTTGCTGGATGCAGAACAAACAGCGAATTTATGCCTTACCAAACCTGTTCAAGATATGGAACATTCTGGTGTGATGGAGAAGGCAGATTATGGAATGTTCTCAGGGATAAAGGAAAATGCCGAGGGATGGATTCTGCATATAGAACTTTAGATGATTGCTGCCCTCCCAATTATTTTTGCAATAACTCTGAAGAAATATGCACCTTAAGACCTTTTGAATGCTCTGATTTTATAGAGCAGACGTCATGTGAAAACAATGGTTGTATTTGGTTTGAAAAAAATATAGGCAATTGGATTTGTATAGATCGAAGAAAATTAATAAGCTGTTCTGACTATAAAAGAAACAGCACATGTACAAGAGATGTATTTGGTTTAGGCAAAACAACAGGGCTTGGAACACAGATATGCAAGGGGATGTATATTGGAACAAAGATGGTATTAATAGATTCATGCAGATGCAGCTGGGATGGAACAGGAGAGATTACAGGAAACTGCACTCTTACATATAATATCGGGAGTGATGATCCAGACTCAAATAAAATATTTACATGCAATAAATTTTTTAATCTTGGAGAGTGTATTGCTGGGGAGCAAAACATTTCTTGGCGGGTATTCCCCGAATCTTGGGGGTTGAGTTTATCGGCAGAAGAATTAGCAATATTTGGATGTATAAAGGGGAATCATATAATCAATTGCGGGAATTCCTTTATTAAACTTCCATTTTTCAGCCTATTTGATTTTTATATCTCTGTTTTAATAATATTCTTTATATATTTATGCTGTATAAACTCTAAAAAAAGAAAAAATTAAAATGAAAAAATCATTATTTACGGCAATAGTTATATTTAGTCTCATCTCTTTTTCATCTGCCTCAATACAAATTATTGACAAGGATATAAAAGATAGATATTCGATAGGTGAAAAAATATCGGGAACATTAGTTTTAGAAATAATAAATGAGAGTATAGACTCTATAATAAAATTCAGCCCAGGCAGATTAATCTCAATTAAGGATTTTTTGAGAGAAACAAATCAGCCATATTCCTGCATCCCATATGATTGCAGTTATAAATATACTGCTTTAAATCAATCTCTCTCTAAGAGATTGTTTATAACTGAATCTAATGAAAGTTTGTTTGGGTTTATTGTTCGGGGAGAAAAAGTAAGAATCACTGATCTGGATTTTAATCTATCCAGCAATTTTCCAGAAGAAGAACAAATACCATTAAAACTAGATTTCTTCAGAAGAGCTGTATGGGAGTATAAAGAACCCTCTGAAAACTATAACAATAAATTATGGGGGTGTTATAATGAAGATATTTTAGACAATGGAATAGGAATATATCCTCATGAAAAGTTTGAGATAGTTTCCAATGCAGAATACTGCGAGAGAATTCACCTGCCAGAATCTGGTTATATACAAACAGGAGCAAGAATAGAGGGAACTTCTCAGAATGAGCTGAAAATAGATGTATATGAATCTGAAAATCCTGCAAATAAAATTGCTTCCTGCAGTTATCTTCCTCAAACAGGCTTCTGTAGATTAAGCAGAGATAATTGGTATAAAGAAGGGGATTTCTATTTCTGTTTGGGTTTAAATAATCCTAATGAGAGAGTAGTTGGGACTTTGGGAATATTCAGAGAAAATTATCGGGATAGTTGTGGATGGTATGTTCCCAAAGGGTATAATTTAAATCAGATGATTTTAGACAATTCCACAATAGATTATTCTATTTTTGCAAGAACAGGCAAATATGCTGCTGCAAAAGATATTACAATTAGGGGATTTGAAATAAATAATCTATTAGAAAGTGCAAACAATTATCTAAACCTGACCTATAAAAACAAATGTTCTTCTGGATGCGTGATGCCTATTTTTGCATCAGGAACAGATCAACTCTTAGAAATTAGTGATGCAAAAATAGGATATGAGATAATAAGCAGTTCAGGAGGCATGACTTCTGATTATAGATTATACGATTTATCAAAACAAAGTGCAAGATTTGATTATGTTTATGGAACTGTAAAATTAGATGATTTAGATATTACAGCAAATACGAGCGGGAACTATTCATTTACATTAAACTTTAATGAAAATAAAATATTTGAAGTTCCAATAAAAGTTTTTTCAGAATCATCCATATTAAATTTATACCCAAAGAATCCTCCAGCAGGGTTGAACACCAAATTCACTGCAAATATCAAATCAGATGCAGGAATCATAAAATATGAATGGAATTTTGGTGACGGTGAGACAGCCCAAACCGCAGTCAATATTGTTGAGCATATATACAAAAGTACAGGAAATCATACTCTTATATTAAAAATAACAGACGCAAATAAATTAGAAATTTCAAAAAACTTTACAATTAGTTCAGTAATCCCTACAGAATTTATAAATAGGGATTTAAGCATTAAGTTTCAAAGACTTGAAAATCTTACTTTAAGCATTGCTTCTCTTCCTATATGGTATCAAGGAGAAGTAAAAGATAAAATAAATTTCAGCTATTACCAAGATGAATTGTTGAGCCTGCGAAATCAAAATTCACAAAGTATCAGCGATTCTCAATTAATTGATGTATTTACAAGGTTGCAAAATCTCTATATCCCGTCATACGTATTTATATCTGAAAAATCTCTATCTCAAATAGCAACTGCATTAGATTCAATAAACCCCCAGATAATAGCAGATTATACTGGAGAGAATATAGAAAACTCTGGAATTGAAGACTATAAATCATCTATATTAAACTGGCAGAATAAAAACCTAATCTCTCAGTTAAATAAAACAAAAATAGCCTATTTTGATGGACAAGATAATATAAAACCTGTTTTAGGCATATATTCGCTGATATTAAAACCCCGCGTCAGTAATGAGTTATATTTAGTTATTAATCAAAATACAGAGAATATCAAATTCAGAAGCGAAGAAGATCCAGTTGGATTAGAAAAAGAATCTTTAATTGAATTTGCCGGAGAGAAGCAGGTTGATTTTTTTGATATAACTGGAGAAGATTTATCTTTATTTGTTTCTCCAAGGCTTTCTTCATTAAATATTATAAGCAAGATAGAAAAATGCGACTTTGACAATGTATGTGAAAAAGGTGAAAATTCAAATGGATGCAGGACAGACTGCAAGCCATTCGATCTGGCAGTTGTTTATTTTGTTTTTTTATTTATTGCTGTCTTTTTTTTATACTCGTTTATTGCATGGTGGTATAAAAATCGTTATGAGTGGAAATTGTTTGCAGATAAAAAACAATCTTATAATATAACTATGTTTATACTAAACTCTCGAGCAGGAGGAGCAAGTGATTGGAGTATTAGAGAAATATTAAAACAGAAGGGCTGGAACTCTGAACAGATAAGCTTTGGCTTTAAAAGAGCAAATGGCCAAAGAATTGGTTTTCCAGAAATAATCCCTATAGAAAAGATAAAATTGTTCTTTATGAAAATAAAAGCTAAAAGCAGTTATCTAAACAATCCAACTGCGAATATAACAAAGTGGTAAGTTTTAAATACTAAAATTTTCTTATTAAAATATGAATTTAATAAAAAGATTGACTCGAAAATTTTTTAACCTTTTTGGCAAGAGAGGGGAAATAAAACTTGGTTTTTATGGCCCCCCGAATGCAGGCAAGACAAGTCTAGCTAATCGTATTTGCCAAGATTGGCTTGGAGAAGATTTGGGAACAGTAAGCAAAATACCTCACGAAACAAGAAATGTGCAATTTAAAGAGAAAGTAATAATTGAAAAAGGAAAAAAGAAAATTGAATTTAAATTAATAGATACTCCGGGAATTGCTACAAAAATAGATTTTGAGGAATTTATGAGATTTGGCATGAGAAAACAAGAAGCTCAAGCAAGAGCAAAAGAAGCTACCCAGGGAATAATAGAAGCAATAAAATGGCTTGATGATATAGATGCGGTTATTGTAGTGTTAGACTCTAGTTTAAACCCTTATTCTCAAGTTAATATAACAATAATAGGAAATCTTGTTGCAAGAAATATTCCTGTTTTAATTGTAGCGAATAAAATAGATTTAAAAAAAGCAGACATTAAAAAAGTGCAAGCAGCATTTCCGGATTATGATGTTGTGGGGATATCCGCAAGAACAGGAGAAAATATGGAGAATTTTTATGAATCTATATTTAAACTAATTAAAAAGACAAACTAAAATGACGAATAAAGACAAAGATTTAACAATCCATTTCATGCCTTATAGTGAAATAGAAAAAGAAGATTCAACAGGGAGAATAAAAAAAATACTTAATATAATACTTCAAAACAAAATAGTTATACTTCAAGGCAGATTAAAAGCAGAAGAAGAATCTAGACTAATTGGAGATACAATGGTTTTAATAGACCATATTAAGGGATTTAAGGGAGTTGAACTTGCAGTAGTCTCAAATGATAAAAACATGGGTTTTTTTGATAAGTTTAAACATGGAATTGCCCGTGCATTAGTGGGTCAGCAGGATGCTGTTACAATAGTTGGTCCTGCAAATCTTGTTAAAGAGATAAAAAGAAATCCGCAGAAGATAGAACTCTTTTTGAAGAAATAGATTTTAAAGATATAGTGAGTAATGCAATTTTGTCTGCCAAGATTTTCTGCTCCTAAGGAGAAATTAAGCAACAGGCATACCTAATTCAACTGCTCTCATAAAAGCCCGATTAAGCCTTCCAACTCTTGCTTCAGCTTCATCTTTATATCCAGGATTATTAATTCCCTCAATAAATTTTCTATCTATTGCTTCTCTTGGATTGGAAACAGGTCCTGCAAACCAAGTTTCAGTGTATTTGCCATCAACAGAAGAAGCGTTATGATCTTTTACAATTTCAGATTTATCTTTAGGTGTAAAGCTTACTCTTCTCATAAGCTTAGTTGGATCTTCAGTATATCCCATAAAAGCAAAAACAGGAACTCTTCTCCCTTTAATTTGAGCATAAAAAATTACAACATCCTGCTTTCCATGCATCTGGTATTCAGCTACATCTATATCTCCTGGAAAAATAGATAAAATATGGGGAAGTATATTTTGTCCTGCATTTGGTTTTTTTGGATCGGGTTTTAATCTATAAGTAACATTTATTCTTTCTAAATCTGGAATTCTTCCAGCCAAGCTCTCTAAATCAGGTGCATGTTCTCTTAATTGTGCTGCAACATCAAAAAGCAAATTGTTTTGCTGCGAAAATCTAATTAGTTGAGAACACTCGCCAGGCTCAAGAACTATTGGTTTTTCAACCAGAACATGCTTTCCAAGATTTAAAGATATTCTTGCTTGGCCAAAATGATATCTATCTGGTGTTGCGACTACAACTGCATGAACAGATTTATCATTTAAAAGAGCTTCTGGGCTGGTTGTATGATCATAAATTGCAGTTCTATGATCCCGAATTATTTCATAGTTAACTCTTGCACGAAGATTCTCTATATTTGGAGAAGACTTATAGATACTAGCAATTCTGACTGGAACTCCTTTTCTTCTTAATCTATCTAAGGTAAGAATATGCTCTATTCCTGCTTTTCCTGCCCCAAAAACAGCTACTCCTATTTCTTCTTCCATTTGATTTCTAAAAAAAGACGTTTTATAAAGATTTTGCTACTGAATGGAAATTAATTTTACTGCAAAAAGTCTATAAACTTCAGCGTATTAAAATATTATGCCACATCAATGTATACATTGCGGAAAACTTATTGAAGCAGCAAGCAAAGAAATCTTAGAGGGTTGTATAAACTGCAGCAGCAGGTTTTTCTTTTATATTAAAGAAGAAAAATTTAATATGCTCCTTGCACAAAAAGAAGATGCTGAAAAGAAATCAAGGGAGATGACAGAAGAGCAAAAAGTAATTGAAAATCTTTCTCTTCCTGAAAAAAGAAAAGTAGAAGAAGATGTTAGAACAATATTAAAAATAGAAGATGAAGAAGAACCAGTAATACTTGACATAGAAAGCATTCGTGTAATTTCTCCTGGAAAATTTGAAATAGACCTTGTAAGTTTAATGAATAAAAAACCAATTGTTTTCAAGCTTGAAGAAGGAAAGTATATCATTGATATTTCTAGATTGGCAGAAGAATTTAGGTATAAAAAAGAATAAAAAAGTATTTATTGGGGAATCAGCTAAATTACTGGGCATTTTTTAATCCAAGTTTAAATTTTATCCTTTCATAACAGCTATTGGCCTTACTTTTGCGACTAATTTTGCTAATCCAATTTTATCTGAGACATGAACAACTTCATCAATATCTTTGTAAACTTGGGGGGCTTCTTCTGCTAAGCCTTTCCATGAACCTGCTATAACTTCAATTCCATCATCATTTAATTGTTTTTTTACATCTTCTCCTTTTAGTTCTCTTAATGCCTTGCTTCTTGATTCTAGTCTGCCTGCTCCATGAGCTGTGCTTGAAAATGAAAGTTCTTCTGCTTTTTTAGTTCCAATTAAAACATAACTTGATGTTCCCATTGAACCAGGAAGAATTACTGGCTGGCCTATTTCTTGATAATCTTTTGGAAGCTCTTTTCTTCCTGGACCGAAAGCTCTTGTAGCTCCTTTTCTCATTATTAAGATTTCTTTTTCTTTTCCATTTATAATATGTGTTTCAAATTTAGCTATATTGTGGCAAACATCATAAACAACATCTGCTTGAAATTGAGGAAAAATCCCCCTCATTGTCTGTCTCACCCAATGAGTTATTAATTGTTTGTTTGCAAATGCAAAATTAGCTGCACAAGCCATTGCTGAAAAATACTTTTTTCCTAATTCTGATTTTATAGGCGCATTAACTAACTCTCTATCTTGCTTTGGATATCCATATTCTTTTTCCATTAATTGAATATAATCAGAAGCTACTTGATGTCCTAAACCACGAGAGCCGCAATGTATCATAATTGTTATTTGTCCTTTTTTTAGATCTAACTTGCGAGCAATTTCTTTGTCAAATATTTCATCTACAATTTGAACTTCCAAGAAATGATTTCCAGCCCCCAAACTTCCAAGTTGAGGCATTCCTCTTGCTTTTGCTCTTTGGCTTACATCTTTTGGCTCTGCATTTTCCATTTTTCCATTTTCTTCTGTATGCTCCCAATCTTCTTTATAGCCATAATTATTTTTCACAGCCCATTGAGCCCCATTAATTAAAACATTGTCTAATTCTTCTTTAGTAAGTTTTATCCTTCCTTTTTCACCTACGCCTGATGGAACAAATTTAAAGAGCTTTTCTATGACTTCCTTTTTCTTCTTTTCTATATCTTTTATTGTTAGGTTTGTTTTTAAAAGGCGGACGCTGCAGTTAATATCATAACCTACTCCACCAGGAGAAATTACTCCATTATCTATATCAAAGGCAGCTAATCCGCCTATGCTAAATCCGTAGCCCTGGTGGGCATCAGGCATTGCAATACTTGCCTTGATTATCCCTGGAAGCATTGCAACATTTTTCACTTGTTCTAAAGTTATGTCTTTTTTCATATCCTTTAAAAGTTTTTCAGATGCAAATATCTTTCCTGGAACCAGCATAGCTTCTTCTTTTTCAATTTCCCACTCATATTCGTTTATTTTTTTAATTTGTATTTTTTCCATATACTAAATAGAATTGAGATATTTAAATAAGTTTCTTATTAAACTTACCTTTGACTTCTTGGTTTATTATTTTTAAACTTATACATCCAGCACAACTTGGCAGATCCATTTTCTTTTTTCTTGTTTCACAAACATATTATTATAGGTAATTGCCTTGACATCATTGTTTAACTTGCAATTGTTTGCAAGATCTCCGAGGATTTTAGCTTTTAACTCAAATTTATCTTTATGCTTTATTATTTCTATTTTTGTTACTTCTGATGAAATAAAGTTTTCAGAATCAAGCAAAAATAAAATTTCTTCTAAAAACTTGTAAAGCAGATTTTCTAAATCATCTCCTTTAATTTTTATTGCTTTTTTTATTTTACATTGAATTTTCTCATTCTTTGTAATTGTTTCTTTTAATGCTAAAAATGCTTGTTCAAATATCTGTTCTAGTGAATTTCCAAATGCCTGAAACTTTACATCTGCTGTATGCTCTAAAAATTTATATCCCATTTTTTTGTATTTTTATAATTTAAGCATCTTTAATCTATACTTACTGAGAGATCAGCAGAATGGTCTCCAGCACGCCTTAGATATTTTGTGAATAACCAGCCTTTTGTAGCACTCTCGCCAGGAATTATATTTGTATATTTTTTCCCAGAGTAATCTGTATAATTATGCTGGGTATCGTATAGTTGTGTTGATAGATTGAATATTCCCGTAAACTCATGAAAATCAGTATTAATACCATCATTAAATACCCATTTAAATACCAGTTCATTTTTATCATATACTTTGAATCCGGTACTTGGATTATTTTCTATTGCTCTTGAAGATGATGCGTTGCATAAAACTTTTTGGGTTCTTATTGTGCTCATATCTTCAGGAGAATCTATGCATGCGGCAGCATATTTTCCATATATTTCCCTATCGATTATTATTATGTTTATGAATTTTCTTTTAAATGATCCAGAGCAAGTTGGACCTGCTTGGCTTTGAGCGAGAATTGTTGCCTTTATTACGCTGTCTTGTGAAAACATTTTTTTGAACTCTATAATATTGCTTTCGCTGTTATTAAAATCTTGGATTGTTCCGTCAGAAAATAACACCTGCCCAGATACATATAGGTTTGGGGTAGTTATATTTATTATGAAATTAATTTCTTCATTTATTTTGAAATCTGCCCCGCATTTTGGACTTATAACAGAGATATTAAATTCTCTTGTTCCGCAGTTATCAGATACAAGGAGATTTTTAGAAGTTTTGTTATCATTTAAATTAACATGCCTCATTGCATTGAATTTAAATATACTATTGGCAAGAGTTATCCAAAGCAATTGAATAGAGTTATCCTTGGTTGCTTGTTTTCTTTCAAAACTAATTAAATTATCTATAGAATTATATAAACTAAAATTAATGCTGTCTCTGTTTAGGTTTGACCCCCTTGCAACCATTTTTACATAATCTTCTTTATCAGCAGAGGTTATTTCATTATTGTACATATTATTCCATATTGCAGACTCTATTTTATTTGGTTCCGGGGGGATGTACGATGTTTTACAGCATATTTTAGTTTGATAGTTTTTATCAGAGCTATCAGACACATGCGAGTTTTCTTGTTTGTATAGTCTAACTACTTCTGATTCATTATTACTTGGTTGACATTCATCTTGTCTGCTTGCGCAAACTAAATCTCCATAACATATTTTTAATGGGTATTTTGGGTTTATATCAGAGCCCGAATGAGAATTTTCATATTTATTTTTATATAAAACAGGGTTAATGCAATTTGCAGGATAGATTGGATTTGTTCCTGCATAATCATAGCCAAATATCCTATTATAACAAATAGGATACGCTTCTTCTTCTAATAATGTTGATTGGTTTCCAAGATATACGTGTGAATTTTTTGGTTTAGTTAGTTTTAGGATTGTTTGATTTGAAGACGTGCATGAAAAGTTTAATTCTGGTTCTTGAGAATTTTGCGGAAGGTTTAATGCTCCTCCTTGTCCATCACTTACAACCAATTGAATATAAATCGGATATTTGTTTAATATTCCGGTTAATAATCCTGAATTTGCAGAATCATAAAGGTTAATTGAAAATTTTCTTATTTTATTATCCTTGCATGAGATATATGCCGGATCTTTTTCTGAATCAAAAGTCTTCATAGAATTATTATACATATCAAGGTTTTTATCTTTGAATATAAAGTTAAAATTGAGAACTTGGTTTGAATTCTCTGTATCGCATGCCCAGCCAGAAATATTATCTGCTCTCCAACTTGTCAGGCTTCCATCAATTGAAGCATTTATATTGGTTGCAACAAGCAATAAGAATAAAAATGCAATATTCAAAAGTATCCAGTTCTTTTTCATATTCTTATATGCCTATTTGATATTAAAAATGTTTAGTTTGCTGTATTTTGTGCATATAATCTGCTTTGCATAATTTTATTTTAGCTAATTTGTAAATTAATCCTTCTAAGGTATAGCTATGGCTAGTTCAAGAATACTTTTGGATATTTAGCTGCTTCGCATCATTTAATTTCGCAGATTTTTATTAAAGATACAATGTTCAGATGATGCCTAAGCTAATTTTTTCATCAAGACTCGGTGCAATTGTTATTTATTTATGCTGTTAAATTCTTTTTAAGTTATTATATATTCTGTGCAGTTTTTGTTTAATTTACTTTAATACTTTTCCTGTTTCGAGATACCAAAGATATAGGTCGAGTTCGGATAGATTTAAATCAACCTGTTTTGCCAAATTTTCTAATACTTCTTCAATTTTTAAATAAGCTCTTTTGTCCAGCTTATTGGGTTTTTTAATGAGCCCCTCTTTTTCTAATATATCCAGAATATGAAAATCAATTATAGCTGAATTCTTGAATCCAATATTCCTTAAAAAGTGAGAGGATTCTTTCATTCCTAATCCGATAATATTATCAGCTATCCAGTTTCTTAATTCTTTTTCTTCTTTATTATTTATATTTTTAATTAGTTCTTCTTTATTGCTTCTTGCCCTGCAGATATAGCCTGCTCTTTTTGTATGAAATCTGCATCCTTTTTCTTTTAATTCTTTAGCAAGGTTTAATTCATCTAATTCTTCAAATTTATCTTCTACTTCTTTTTGAACTCTTATGCAGTTTTCAGCTGTGGAGTTAGCTGTTAAAATGCAGAAGCATAATTCTGAAAATATCTTTTGATGAGAATTTTTTATTTCTTCAAACTCTTTTAATCTGTTTTCTATAACTGATTTTATTTCTGATTTTTGCAATTCTTTAATTTTGTTTATTAATTCCATAAAAGAGGGTATAATCTGCAGAATATAAAGATTGCTGATAGAAAGAGAGTTACTTCATTCATAGTTAGTTTATTTCAACAAACAATTTATTGTTATTGTTCTAATTTTATTAATATCTTCTCTTATCTGTGCGGTTATGGTAAAATTATCCATAAAGTCTTGCTATATTTTATTATTAATCCTTCGTTAGAAGGCACTAGCCTGCTATATAATGAAATGAAATTCTATATTGCTTGGGCATATCATTTTACCTCAAACTTATAATTCCATCTGCTTTCTTTAGGTGCAATATCTCCAGCTTTTCTTATTTTTATTCTGCTTGTTTTTACTTTTAGTTTTTTTAATTCGTTTTTTAATTCATCCAAAACTTTTTCTTTTGTTCCAAATCCGTGATAATAGATTATTGCTCCTTTTTTCGCAAGTTTAACTGCTGTTTCTAAAAAAGTATCCTTTAAATTAGGCCTCGCCATCATGATAAAATCAAATTTTTCAGGCATATTTCTCTTTTTCAGCTTTTCAGGAAGTTTTTTTGCATCACACTGGATAATTTTTATATAATCCTGCAACTTATTTAGTTTTACATTTTCTTCTGCATATTTGCATGCATTTCTATTTATTTCGTTTGATATTATCTCTGCTTTTTTTCCAGCTTGCTTTAAAACTTTTCCAATCACAATTGGAAAAGGTGCCACGCCAGCAAACATAACTAAAATTTTATCTTTCTTGTGGCTAATTTTTTTTAAAATTTCTTGTGCAATAACTTTTCTTTCATTTGCAAGACGGGGTGAAAAATAAGTTTTATCTACATCTAATTTAAACAAGCAATAATTCTCTTTATGTGTTGTTTCTCTTTTATTTTCTCCTTCAAGAAATTTTGTCTTGTGTATCCTCAACCTTCCCTTTATCTTATCTGTTTTTTCAAGAATTGTTTTTATATTTTTGTTCTTCTGCAGAAAATTAGAAGCAAACATTTTTTTTTGTTTTTCACTTTCATTCCTGTCAAACTTTACAATTGCAATGTCTCCGATTAAATCGTAGCCTATCATATCTTTCTATGAATAGAAAGATATATATATATATTTCGTCTAAAAAGTATAATGAAAATAAATTTAATTTCTTTGAAAGGAGGTTTATAAACTTTTTAATAAAAAGTTTAATAAAAAATAATGAATAAACAAGATTGGATTTATGTTATAATTGCTATGGTTTTGGTTTCTGTGATTGTTAGTTTTGCTAGTTTGAAGATGACTGGGAATGTTGTGAGAGTTCCGACATCTATTGCAACTAGCCAAACAGATGTTTATACAACAGCAGAAGTTAATTCAAGATTAGCAGAAGTTCGTTCACAAATTGAAAGATTACCTGAAATGACAATTATCAAGCTAAACAATACAAGAAGTGATGTTGGAATAAATAAAGTAGATATGTTTCAATATAGAAATGGGAGTTGGAATAATGTTGTTCTGGGTGCTCAAAGAGGATCTATAGTCGACCTAGGAGAGGTTAGAATTGGATTTGGATCAATTAACCCCGGGAATAGAACAGTCCTTTTAATACCCACGATGAATATGAATAATCATACAGCATATTTGGGGGATCTTGGTTGCGATTATGATGTGTGTCTATATTCCATAGACCAAGTTGATCGTGGAAAAGGTTATATTGTAGTCACAGATATAAATATTAGGTCTTAAATTTTAAAAATATTCTTTATTTTTTTCTTTTTTTATCTGCTTCCAACAAATTATTTAACTCTTTTATAAGCTGATTATGAAAGTTATTATTAATCTTGCACAGCTTTTTTCTTATTATCTTCTGATTTATTGTAAATATCCTATGAGGCTTTATCCAGCTTTTGAATGGTAAAATACCTTCTGCAAAATCATCTTTTTTTATTAGATAATGTTATATTTGTCATAACAATATAAGTGAGCTCACTTATTTAAACTTTTGCTTTTATATCCTCCCCTCTTTCTCAATCCTGACAGCTGCCGGTGCCTCTCCGCCATGCCATGTAAAACGGGGACGGACACGCATTGGATAAATCCTTTCAGAATTATCGTCCAAGATTATTGCAGAGCCCCTTAATTTCGGCAAGTTGTCTAATTTTGTTTTTATTCCTTCATATAAGTATGACTGCATTATTTCGTTTAATGCTTCGACATCTAATTTTGCAGTTACCCGATGAGATAGAACAATGTCTGCTTGGGTTAAAGCATCTGTATGAATTTTTCCTGGTTGTTGAGTAGCAAGAACAAGAGAAATACCTGGTTGTCTTCCTTCTCTAAGTAATTGGATAAGAGCATCTGAAGAAGGTGTTTTCCCTTCTTTTGGCAGGAATTCGTGGGCTTCATCAATAAATATCCAAACTAAAGGCATTTCTCTCTTTGTATTAAAGTAAAGATAATCTATTCCATGTTGAACTGCTTGGATTTCCTCGTTTCTTCTTGAAGCCATTCTTTCTTCAAATAATTTTCTGCAGACCAGGCCAATAATTAATGCCCTTACATTAAATGTGCCTATTGAAGAATACATAGAAAGATCAATAACAGTAGATATGCCTGGAGAAACTAAATCTTGAATTACAATGCCCTTTGATTCTGAGAATACTTTCCATGTTTTAGCTGCTTCAAATAAAGCAATAGCAGAATTCTTTATTTCAGTATTAGAAGATTTATCTGCCGTGATATTATCTATTATTTCCTTAAAATCAAAGCTTCCTTTTTCTTTTAATCCAGAGATTATTTTTTCTATAAGGACTGCAATGTTATCTGTAAAGGATAGATTGAAGATAGAAACCCAATCATCCGACTGCATATCGGAGATTTTAATTGCAAATTCATGATCCACTGGAATGCCCTTATCTCTGTATTCTTGAAAATATCCAAAAGGCGCAAATACTTTTAATGGAATATTCTGTGCTTTAAGCCCCCATTCATCCAATAAACTTTTGTCTTTTTGGTTTTTGAATTTCATTGTCCAGAATATTCCCATTGTATCAAACATTAACGGAGATAGATTTTGCGACTCTTCTTGTGGAAGAGCTGATATTGCTTCTGCTATTGCCCCCAAAGTGTAAGATTTTCCAGATCCTCTTTTTCCTGAAACTAAAACTATGTGGCTCCTTGCTACATCTAAGTAAATTTGGTTAGACAAAGAGGTATACTGGCCCATAGAAACATAGCTTTTCCCCAGATAGACAAGCCCCTCCTTACCAAATAGCTTTTTATCACTCTCATTTCTTCCAACAATTATCTCATATGGCATAGAACTTAGAAGAAATAGAGCTTTTTATATTTTTATGGTTTTGAATATTCTAAAAATGCGGTGATTTTTTATTTTTCCCAGATAAATAAGCGGACTTTTTTAGCAGAGAATATTGCAAAATTGCTTGTGATTATTCTGTCTTTGACATAAATGTTCTGAATATATGGGGGAGTTTTTTTGCAGTTGACTTCATCATTTAAGCTGCAGACTTTTAATTCAAAATTAAATATTGAGGGAATATTATCTTGAGCAGCAACGCTTAATTTTTCAAGATCTGGAGGATTACTTAAAACATTTAATCTAAAAGCTTCATTAAATTCAATAGCATCCAATACTTTTTTCTGAATTTGATTTATTTGATAAGGTAATTCTTGTTTTATCTCTTGTTTTGAGTAGATAAATAATATCACTCCCATTATAATCATTACTCCGAGGAATGCTTCTAGGATTCTTAACCAGGCTCTTTTATTCATTCTTCTTATTGCCATATTTTTATTGTTATATCCCCCATAGTAAAGAAATCTTTTTTATCTGATTTTTCTATAGTTAATATTGGATAACTAATTGTTCTTGCATATGTTTGAGCTTCTTTTGAAGGATTTTGCAGTATAAAATTTACTCCCTGAAATTTTGATTTATCTGAAATGATTATTGAAAAGTCAAAGTTTTCAGGAACTCCCAAGTTATTTTTTAATATGGCATAATCATCATTATACTGCGAACTAAGATCTTTAAGCTTATTTAATGAAAATACAGATTGTTTTTCTATTGCCCCAATTTTATATTCATCCAGTGTTAATTGCGTGCAGGGGAATTCGGTTGTTCTGGCAAATTGTTCAGAGAGGTATATATAAAATACATTCTTTTTCCCAATGTTTTGTTGTAAACAAATAAGATTTGATGCAGAATTATAATTTGCAGGCAAGGGGTCCGAATTTAATGGGTTAGGATTATTCCCATAAAATGCAAAACCATTATAATTGTCTTTAAGAAATTGGCTGAAGCTAGATGAATCTACTGAAAAAGCTCCTTCATTAACAGCATCCACTATCAAGGTTA
>Ga0233425_10006810_pt1 | contig 16535 bp, 10 predicted proteins | sample Watercolumn_Towu_2_FD_181712 | JGI IMG/M metagenome (GOLD analysis project Ga0233425, IMG submission 181712) | Freshwater microbial communities from Lake Towuti, South Sulawesi, Indonesia - Watercolumn_Towuti2014_140_MG | ecosystem: Environmental > Aquatic > Freshwater > Lake | place... | reverse complement strand
CCTGTTCGCTCTCGCCCTCGGGGCGTGCTCACAGCCCGCGCCCACCGAGAGCGCGCCGCTGCCCGCCGAGCCGCCACCCGCCCCGGTCGCAGAGCCCGCGGCCGAGCCGGAGGTCATCCCGGCCGCGACCACTCTGCCCGCTCCGCGCACCGTGTGCCCGCCGGAGATGGCGCTGATCGGCGGCCGCTTCTGCATCGACCGCTGGGAGGCCACGACGGTCGCCGAAGACGGCAAGCCCCATTCGCCCTATCACGCGGTGACGCACGAGAAGGTCAGCGCAGAGAGCCGCCCGGGCGTGGTGCCGCAAGCGTACATCTCGATGGAAGAGGCCGACCTCGCCTGCAAGCGGGGCGGCAAGCGTCTCTGCACCACCCAGCAGTGGGTGGACGCCTGCATGGGCGCTGAGAAGCCGAAGCGGACGTATCCCTACGGCCCGGCCGAGCAGCCCCGTGCCTGCAACACCAACCAGGGCGGCGCGCACCCGTTGATGGCGCTGCACGGGGGTCGCCGGCCGACGGACTCGTTCCGGATGAACGACCCGCGCATCAATCAGATCGCCTCCACCGTGGCGCCGACGGCGGCCTTCGAGGCATGCGTCACTCCGGAGGGCGTGCACGACCTGGTCGGCAACCTGCTCGAATGGACGCGTGGGGACCGCCCGCTGCTCATGGGCGGCCATTACCTGGACGCCAAAGAGAACGGCGACGGCTGCGCTTACGTCACCGAGCGTCATGGCGAGAAGTACCACGACTTCACCACGGGCTTCCGCTGCTGCTTCGAGCCGACAGCAGCAGCGCTGAAGGAGAACGTGACCGCGAGCGTGCAAGTGAAAGCACCCGTCGCGGCGCCGGCCCCGCTCGTCTCCGCCAGCGAGCGCGATCCGGCTGGCTTCCGCTCGTTCACGGATCCCGGGGCGAAGTTCCCGCCGAAACCGACGCCCCCGCTCTACGAGCCCGCGGACGCGATGTGCCCGGTGGACATGGAGCTCGTGGACGGCGAGCGCTGCACCGTGCCCGACCAGGTGTGCTTGCGCTGGCTGGAGGTCCCGGGGCAGGAGCCGCAGCGCTCCTGCGCCGAGTTCGCCAAACCCACACCGTGCAAGGGCGCGAAGCAGCACATGCGCTACTGCATCGACCGCTACGAGTACACGCCAAAGGGCTGGTCGCTCCCGCTCGTGAACGTGTCCTGGGGCGAGGCGCAGAACATCTGCGGCGCGATGGACAAGCGCTTGTGCCGCGAGGAAGAGTGGGAGTTCGCCTGCGAGGGCCCCGAGGCGCTGCCGTACCCCTACGGCTACGTGCGCGACGGCGCGGCCTGTAACCACGACCTCGACGACCTGTTCGACCCGCGCCAGAAGCTGCGCGACCGCCGCGTGCCGCCGGAGTCGCTGCCGCGCTGCAAGAGCCCCTTCGGCGTGTTCAACCTGGTGGGCAACGTGGACGAGTGGACGACGCGCGAGAGCCGCGACCCGCCCTGGCGCTCCATCCTGCGCGGCGGCTGGTGGCTCACCGGCCGCAACCGCTGCCGCGCGGCCACCGAGAGCCACAGCGAGATCTACGCGGGCTCGCAGACCAGCTTCCGCTGCTGTAAAGCTGCACGGAAGTGAGGCGCATCCTCGGCACCTTGTTGCTCCTGACGGGGTCCGCGACCTCCGCGGACTTCGCCGGCGTCCGGCCTGGCACGCTGACGCACGCGGACATCGGCTCGCGGCTGCGCGTGTTCGGGACTCCCGGGGATCCGAAGCTGGAGAACGCCCAGGTCACTGCGGTGGTGCGGCGCACGGACGGCTTCTTGGTGGACTTCTGGCGGAATCGCGCGGTGCTCCCGACCACGGCCCAGCTCGGGACGCTCACGGACATCGACGCGCTCTGGCACCTTTCGCCGCTGGTGCACATCGGCGACAAGGCCGCGCCGCTGCTCGCGTCGCGCGTCGCCCAGCTGAAAGACGGCATCGAGGTCGAGGGCGTCGCCGAGCTCGAGGGCGTGCGCTACCGCGGGCGCAGCGTGTATCGCCTTCATCCGAGCGAGCCGCGCCTGACCGCGAGCACCACCTTCAGCGTCGCGGACGGCGCGGCCTCGCCGCCCATCGAGCTCGGCGACGAGGTGAAGTGGGGCAACACCCGCTACTACGTCGAAGGCCTCGGGCAGCCGCGCCTCAAGTACCAGGGCGCGGCCAAGTGGGTGGGCCGCCGCGGCGCCGGCGGCGACCTGATGCTGCGGCCTAGCGCCGGGCAGCCGATGTGGCTCGACTACACGTCGGCGAAGCAGCCAGGCTTCCAGGGCGCCATCACGGCGACTTTCTTCAAGGGCAAGATCCCCGCGGGCGAGAGCGTCACCGTCGCGCGCGAGCTCGCCTTCGAGAAGATCCCGTTCGTCGATCCGCCGCCGCCGAAGGATCCGGGGACGCTGCGTCTGAGCGTGAGCGACGAGGCCGGCAAGCCCATCGCCGCGAAGGTGCGCGTGGACCGCGAGGGCGACAAGGACGCGCTGTTCCCGCCCGACGGCGACCTCGACGGTTCGGATCGCTTCCTTTGGACCGGGAACGGTCGGGTCGCGAGGCAGCTCCCCGCAGGACGCTACCGCCTGCTGATCACCGCCGGCATCGAGCGCGACGCTGTCGCGAAGACGGTGGTCGTGAGCGCCGGAAGGGAGACCTCGCTGGAAGCGCGCCTGCCGCGGGTGATCGAGACGCCGGGCTGGATAAGCGCGGATCTGCACCTGCACCAGGCTCCCAGCGTGGACGCCGACATCGGCCTGCCCGAGCGCGTGGTCGCCGTTGCGGCCGAGGGCGTCGAGCTCGCCGTCGCGACGGACCACTACGTGGTTACCGACCTCGCGCCGACGGTGCGCTGGCTGGAGCAGCGCGGCCTGCTCACCACGAAGGTGCAGACCATGATCGGCAGCGAGGTGAGCACGCTGGGCCGCCGCTTCGGCCACTTCAACGTTTTCCCGCTGAAGGTCGGGCAGAACGTCGCCTACCGGGACGTGACCCCGAGCGAGCTCTTCGCGAGCGCGCGCAAGGCCTCGCCGAGCGGCGTGCTCCAGGTGAACCACCCGCGACTCGATCCCAAGCTGGGCTACTTCACCTACCACGGCATCGACGACGCCACGGGCGAGATGAAGGTGCCGGGTTACGACCCCAATTTCGACACGCTCGAGGTCTACAACGGCGACGAAGCGTGGAACCTGAAGTCGGTGAAGAAGGTCCTCGCCGACTGGATGCACCTCTTCGGACGCGGGCAGCGCTACGCGGCTACGGGCTCGAGCGACTCCCACAGCCTGGCGTTCCTGGATCCAGGCCTGCCGCGCACGCTGATCCGGCACGGCGCCGCGACCAGCGACGCCGACGACGTGAATGCGAAGCCCGCTGACATCCTCGCCGCCTTGAAGGCCGGACGCGCCATCGTCACCAGCGGGCCGATCATCGAGGCCAGCATCGACGGCAAGGGTCCCGGCGAGACGGCGAAGGGCAAGACGGCACGCCTGCGTGTGGTGGTGAAGGCGGCGCCGTGGGTGGACGTGCGGGCCCTGGAGATCTTGCAGGGTGGCACCGCGAAGCGGGTGAAGTGGCAGCAGATCCCCAAGAGCACCCGCCCCATCCGGCTCGACCAGACCTTCGACTTCCCGGTGACGGAGCCCACGTTCTTCGTAGTCACGGCGCAAGGCGAGCGCGGCCTGCCCAACACCGCGCGCGACGGCACCACTCCGTTCGCGTTCACCAATCCGATTGGGGTCGAGCCCTGACCTCGCGTACCCTGCCTGCATGCGCTGGGTAGCGGCCTTGGGGATCCTGTCACTGGGGGCGGCCGCCGCCCTCGCGACGCAAGCCTGCGGAGACGACCCCGAGGTCGCGAGCTCGGGCAGCACGGGGCATTGCGAGAAGGAGCCGGCGGGGAGCGTCCACAACGTCGAGATCGGCTGCGATCAGCGCTGCCCCGGCGACCCGAGCTGCAAGCCCAGCTCGGACACGACGTTCTACGCGGGTGCCGCTGTCGCGGACATCACCCCGGTCGTGGATCACGTCGTCGCGTTCGCACCGCAGAACGTCGGCAAGAATTGGTTCAACCCGCTGGGCGGCGACAAGTGTGTGAAGAAGGGGTCGTGCGACCTCGCCGACATCAAGACTTGCACCGCCGTGGACCCGATGAAGTGCGTGTGGATCGCGGGCTTCGGCGCGGGGCGCCCGGCCACGGGCAACGCCGACCCGACCAGCGTGCGCTGCGCGGTGCTCCGCCGCGGCGCCACCAAGGTGGGGCTGTGCTCCGTGGACTCGGTGGGCTGGTTCTACAACGAGATCGAGAAGACCCGGGAGCTCATCGCCACGGACCACCCCGACCTCGATCTCGACTTCTTGGCCGTGGCCTCGACGCACGTGCACGAGACCCAGGACACGCTCGGGATCTGGGGCCCGTCGGACACCGAGAGCGGCGTCAGCGAGGAGTACAACGCCCTGATCCGCAAGAAGACCGCCGAGGCGCTGGTCGCTGCCGACGCCGCACTCCAGCCGGTTCAGCTCCAGTTCGGCGCGAGCAAGGTCGACGGGCACATCGCCGGCACGGATCCGGGCAAGCACGGCACCGCGGCCTTCGTCAGCGACACCCGCGACCCCGTGGTGATCGACGACGAGCTGCGCGTGATCCGCTTCGTCGCCACGGGCGACCAGTCCACCGTGGCCACGCTGCTCAACTTCACCAGCCACCCGGAGTTCGGCGGGGACGAGAACTTCGAGACCAGCGCCGACTTCGTGCACACGCTGCGCGAGGGCGTGGAGAAGGGGCTCGACGTGAAGGCCTCGGACGGCAAGTCGCTGATGAAGACCCCGGGCTTCGGCGGCGTCGCCATCTTCTTCAACGGGCCCCTGGGCGGGCAGGTCGGGCCCGGCAAGGTCAACCACACCGACTTCGAGGGGAAGCCGGTGCCGGACGGGCTCGCACGCGCGTACAACAACGGCCGGCTCCTCGCGGTCTACGCCCACGAAGCGCTCACCAAAGGCGTCGAGACGCTGGAGACGGGGCCGCTGGGCTTCCGAGCTCGCGAGCTCTACGTCGACGTGCTCAACAAGGGCTACCACATCGCGCTGGCGCAGCAGCTCTTCCACCGTGACGGCTACTTCTTCGACAAGTACAAGGAGCTCGGCGAAGACAACGTCCCGTCGATCCGCACGCAGATCGCTGTGATCGACGTGGGACCCGCGGAGCTGGTCGGCTTCCCCGGCGAGCTCCACGCCGAGCTCCTGCTCGCGACGCCGGACGGCAAGAGCGCCCTCGACGCGCCCTACCCGTTCACTCCGAAGCCCTACTTCGTGCTCAACGACAAGGCGACCAACCCGAATTGCGGCACCGACGGCTACTCGCAGTGCGACGACGGTCCCCCGGCCATCGCGAGCATGGATCGCGAGAAGATCATCGACCTGTCGCGGGACCCAAAGACCAAGTACCGCTGGGCCATCGGCCTGATGCAGGATCAGATCGGCTACCTGGTGCCGGAGTACGACTACAAGCTCGACCCGCAGAATCCGTACCTGGAGGAAGCGTCTCCGGGCGACCACTACGAGGAGACCAACTCGGTGGGCACGAACGTGCAGGCGCACGTGGTCGACCCCCTCCTGCAGCTCCTGAAATCGCCGCCGGTGGTGAAGCGCTGATTCAGATGTCGCCCCACACCGTCAGGGCGGCGCCGGTGTCCGGGTCGATGCTGGCGGGCTCGCGGGGCGCGAGGCGGCGCGAGGTCCCGAGGGAGAAGGCCGCGGAGGTCGCCTGCCACGCGGCCCAACCGGCGATGGGCTTCAGCGCGAACACGTCGTTGACGCAGGCGGGGTCCACGTCCAGCTGGCAGAGACTGGGCGTCTTGCCCAGCGTGCCGCGCAGGAGCCACTGGCCGAGCCGGGTCGAATAGCGATCGCCCAGCGAGGCGACCTGCGCTCGGCCCGTGAGCGCCTCGACGCCCTCGGCGACGGAGTAGAGGTCGCTCCCGTGCTGTGGGTCGAGCTTCAGCGCGCGCAGCAGCGTCGCCGCGACGTCCACGGACGTGACCGCGGAGTGGATCTCCTTCGTGGCCAGCTTCCCACCGGGGAACTTCACCAAGAGCGGCACCAACAGACGGTCGTCCCCGAGCTCGCCCGCGGGGTCGAACGGCGTCTCCGGGGCGTCACCCGGCGCCACATCCCCCACGAACACGAACAGCGTGGAGTCCCAGATGCCCTTCTTCTTGAGCACGTTGATCAGCTGGCTCAACGCCGCGTCCTGCTTGGTCAAGCTGGACTGCACCAGCCCGCGCAGGCGCGCCCAGTCGTCGTCTCCGAGCTTCTTCTGGCCGCGTCGCTGCGAGCGGAGTCGTCCCAAAGCGACGCCACCCCGACGCGGCTCGATGGGCCCGGAGTAGTCCTCGGGCGGCAGTAGCGCGGCCTCCTCTTTGGTCACGTCCCAGGGCGGGTGCGCGCCGCGTGCGTGGATGACCAGCAGGCGGCGCCCGGCCTCACCGCCGAGCTCGTCGTCGAGCCAGCGTGCGGCGCTGGTGATGGGCTGGGTCGCCTCGACGTCCTGCACGGGCGAGACCTGGACGAACTTGTCCCAACCCGCGTCGAAGCCGAAGGCGGCGAAGGTGGTCGGCGCCGCGGTGAACATCGCGGTGCGCCCGCTCGCTTCCTTGAGCAGCTCGCCGAGCGTGCGAGCGACCTTGGGCAGGCGCGCCGCGGGATCCTCGAGCGCATGGACCTGAGGAGGCTCGGCGGTGAGCAGGCTGCCCACCACGGCCCCGGCCACGGTGCTGGGCACCCGGTAGGCGCTGAAGGCGACGCTGGCTCGCGACAGCTCGGCCATCGCCGCGAGCCCACCCACGGGCGCCCAAGGTGGCACCCAACGCCGATCCGTCCCTGCGGACACGAACAGCACCACCGTCGAAGCCTCCGGCACCCGGGGGATGTCGCGCGTGCGCGTCAACGAGGGATCGCCGAACAGGATGCGCCCACCCTTGGTCGTCTCCAGCGCGCGGAGCTCCAGCGTGATCACGCGCGAGGCGTGATCCTTCAGGCTCAGGTGGAGCGGCGTCCAGGTCGCGCCCTGACCCCCGGTCACGCTGCGTTCGGCGAGAACGCTGGGGGCCTCGCCGTCGGAGACGACGCGCACGTCGAGGGACCCCTTGCCGTCACCCCAGAACCCGATGTCCGCCTTGAACGCCGCGTCGGGTGATGGGAGCAGTCGGCAGCGCACGCTCGCCGGCGCACGCAGCGAGATGGCGCGGCGCGGCTCGCCGTCGAGCACCGAGTCGGCGACCAGGTCGCGCAGGGTGGGCGCGGCGTAGCTCGCGCTGGCGTCGTCCGGGGTCCCCACGCGAATCCAGTCCACCTCCGCGAGCGCGTCATTCGAGCCGCGAGCGCGACCTGCGAACGCGAGCGTGAGCGTGTAGCGCCCGGCAGGCAGCGCGGCCTTGAGCACGGGAAAGGCCAGCGTCTTGGTCTCCCCGCTGCCGAGCTTCACGACCCCGAGCCTGCGGTCGCCGAGCGTCGCGCTGACCGAGCGCGCCGCGCCGGGGCGTAGGCGCACGCTCACCTCGGTCTCCTCTTGGGCCTCGTCGACGGGGATTTCGTAGCTGATCTTCGGCACCATCACCCGCGCGACCGTCGACCCCTCGCGCTCTGCATCGACGACGTCCTCGAACGGCTCGACACGGAACGCGCGGCGCGCGCGCGGCGCGCCGGTGCCCAGGTCGAGCACGAAGCCGCGGTGGCGGACCTCGCAGTCCGACAGCCGCGCGATGAGGTCCTGCCGCTCGCGCGGCGCGGGAGCAGACGGTGCGGCCACGCTCGCGCTGGGCGCGGGGCCCGCGTCCTCGGCGGCAGAGCTCCGCGACCCACCATTGCACGCGGGGACGAGCACCCCGAGCGCGACGAGTCCGATGGCAGTCCGCGAGCTCACCGCCGTCGCATACCGCGAATCGGGCCGATCAGGGAGCCGGCGCCGGGAGGGTGACCAGGAACCGCGCGCCGACCTTGACCTCCACCTGCACGGACAGATCGCCGCTCGGGGCCTTGATCATCACCTCGTGGGGCCCCGCCGCCACCGGGACCTTCCGGCGCGGACCGCGCCCGACGAAGCTGCCGTCGACGTAGACGGGGTGGTTGTCGCTGATCGACACCTCGATCACACCCTTGTCGGCGGGAACCGCCGTTCCGACATCCAACCCGAGCTCTTGAACGGCGAGCTTCACCGCGGCAGGGGCCGCGGGCTTCGCCACGGCGGGTGCAGCGCTGGCGCCGGGCGCGGCGCTCGAAGCGGTCTCGGGCGGCGTCGCGAGCAGGCTGGTGCGCACCCACGTGATGGCGAAGTAGGCCGCGACCGCCGCCGCCGCCGTGATGAGCAGAATCGTGCCGGTGCCCATCGCCTTCTCGTCCGACTTCGGCAGCGGCGCCGGGGCGACCACGGGCTTCGGGCGCGCTGACCCCGGCGCTGCTTGCGCTTGGGCCTTGCGCCGCGGGAACTCGATGGGCTTCGCCGAAGGCAGCGTGGCCTCGATGGGACGCTCGCGCTCCGGCTTGCTCTCGACCGCCGGCTCGGTCTCGGCTCGCAAGGTGGCCGGCGAGTGGCTGACCAGCGGGAGCGGGCTCTCGCGATCGTCCTCGTCCTCTTCCGAACGGACGGTCTCTCGTACGGGCTCGGCTGCTTGCATCGACGGCTCTCCGGCTTCTTCGGTTTGGGGCTCCGCGGGGGGCGCGGGCTCGGCCTTCGATTCCTCCATCGCCGCCGGCTCGGCGGGCGAGGGCGTGGGCAAGGGCATGAGCACCGGGCCCATGCCGGGTGCGGTGCGCGGCTCCTCGGAGAAGCCCTGCTCGACCAGCGCCGGCGACATCACCGGCACCGGCGTCACGGAGCGGCTGAGCGGCAACGGAGCGGACGCCTCGCGGAGCTGCACGTCGGGCTGCTCCCAGCGCGCGACCGCCTCGCCCACGTCGGGCGGCGCGGGCGAGAGGTCGAGGGTGAAGAGCGGGCCGGGCGTGGGCTCGGCCGACTCGCTGCTGGCCTCCGGCATCGGCGCGCTGGGCTCGAGATCCACGGGCTTCCCGTCGCGCATCACGTCGAGCACCGCGCCTCGACGCGCGACGTCACCCAGGACCTGCTCGAGGAAGAAGCGCTGCTCCGGCGCGGCCGCGAGGATCTCACGCGGCCCTGCGCCGCCCAGGAGCTTCGCGAACAGCGAGCGCGCCGGCTCCGGTGTCGCGTCCAGGTACGCGCCCACGGTCTCGACGTCCACGATCACCGAGTCGAGCTGATCGAGATCGCTCCCCTCGAACAAGCGCGCCAGCTGGCGCGCCCGCCGGATGCGGGGCTTGAGCAGCTCGTCGAGGGTCGCGTCGAAGTCCCGGCGGGCGTGGACCGTGCTGGGGGTGACCACGAAGCGCCCGGCCGAGACGCCCACCAGCGCGTCGAGCACCCGAGCGCCTCGCTCGAAGGAGCCGTCCGCCGCCGTGCGAGTGACGCTGCGCAGCCGCTCGTCGCGGAGCTCGAGCTCGTACAAATAGACCGAGTCCCGGACGACGATGCGCGAGCTCGGCTGGTGGCGCCGCGCCAGCTCCAGCAGCGTGCGCGTGGTCAATCCGTCGAGCCTGCCGCGGACCTCGCCTCCGCTCGCCAGGCGCGACTCCACGCGCGCGCGCGGGCGGAGCACCTCGCGAATGCGCGACAGCACCGTGGATGCGGCGGCCTCTTTGCGCAGGTAGCCGTCGGCGCTGGCGCCGAGCTCGCGCACGCGCTGCAGGAGGTCTTCTTTCCACGAGAGCAGAATCACGGGTACGTCGCGCACCGCCACGTCCCGCTTGATGTCGCGACACAGCGAGAAGCCGTCCATGCCGGGCATCAGCACGTCGCTGACCACCAGGTCCGGCATGCTCTCGAGCACCAGGTCGCGGGCACGCAGGCCGTCGTGAGCCTCGGCCACCTCGACCCCGGAGGTCTTCAACAGACCGCTCAGGAACCAGACCACCGCCGGGTCGTCGTCGACGACGACCGCGCGGCGCCCCTCGAGACGGACCCCGTCGCTCCGACGCTGCGCCGTGCCGCGCTCGCCAGCACGTCGCTCCACGCTCGTCCAAGGGGCCAGGGGCACCGCGCCTTCGGGCCCACCGGCGGTGAAGCGCACACCGCCGCGCGAGCGCATGGTGAGCAGCTCGCGCACGCGCGCGACCGCGCCCCAGACCGCCGCCAAGACGTCGGTCCCCTCGCCGAGCGGCACGCTGACCGCCGCGCTGGAGGGGTCCACACCGTCGACCAGCCCGCGACGCACTTCGGCCGCGATGCGCTGTGCCAGCTCGTCGACCGTGACGTCACCGATGGGCTCGCGCGGACCGCGGAGCGCCGTCTCTTGCTGGCTCGCTTCCAGCACCGCGCGCCAGAGCGCGTCGGGACCCACGGGCTTCGGCAGCACGCGCGCGGCGCCCAGCGAGACGAAGCTCGACGCGGCCTCCGGGTGGTCGAAGGACCCCACCACGATGACCGGGAAGGAGGGCAGGTTCGGGTCGTGCGCCAGGTTCTCGATCAGCTCCTTGGCACCGCGCAGATCTCCGTCGACCACGGCCACGTCGGGACCGACGCGCTCGGCCAGCTCGCGGAACGCCTCGGCGTCCGCGGCCAGCTCCACCTCGACCATCTCCTCGTCGGCCCCGGAGAGCGAAGTCTCGAGGGCGGGGGGTCCGAACACCAGGATGCAGAGCGGCCAACCCGTGGCCGACGGGTCCTCGTCCTCGGACAGCTCGACCCCGGAGCGCGGGGGCTTGGCGCCCCAGGCGATGGACGGCAGGAGGTCCAGCGCCCGCGAGACCTCCGCGAGGTCGGTCGAGGCGACCGGCCCACCGCTCGCGCTTCGAGCCATGGCGCGCTCGGCATCCGCGAGCGCGTCCGCGACCCCCTCGAAGCCGAGGACACGTGCGGCCGAGCCCAGCGCGTGGATCCGTCGCTGCAACATGTCGCGCCGCTCGCGCGAGGCGGGATCTTCCTCCAATTGGTGGAGGGTGTTGCGGAGCGCCGTCAGCCGCCGCCCCAGCGTGGCGACGAACTCCGCCCGCGCCCGGTTGACCCGGGTCTCGCCGGATGGGGGAGCTGCCTCCTCGGCCTCGATCATCGTCCGGGCCCTATCACATGCCGGACGGATGCCCCATTTTTCGGATCCTCCTGCGCCCAGGGCGCGCGCTCAGGCCGCGCCGAGGCGCTCGCGCACCGCCGCTGCGGCCTCGTCGGTGCCGAGCGAGCCGCCCACGTCCTTGGTGCACTTCCCCGCTTCCAGCGCGTCGGAGACCGCGTCCTCGATGCGGCGCTCCTCGTCCGGCCAACCCAGGTGCGAGAGCAACATCCCCACGGTCAGGAGCGCGGCGAACGGGTTCGCCGCGTTCTTGCCGGCGAGGGGAGGCGCGGAGCCGTGCACGGGCTCGAAAAGGCCCACGCGTCCGGGCACGGCGGGGTGGACGTTGGCGCTGGCCGCCATGCCCAGCCCGCCCTGGAAGGCCGCCCCCAGGTCCGTGACGATGTCGCCGAACAGGTTGTTCGTGACCACCACGTCGAATTGGCTCGGGTCCTGCACCATGTAGAGGCACAGGGCGTCGATGTAGACGTGGCTGGCCTGGATGTCGGGGTACTCGCGCCGTACCTCGTCGAAGACCCTCAGCCACAGCTCGTGGGCGTGGCGCATGGCGTTGGATTTGTCGGCCATGTGCACGCGCTTTCGGCCGTTGGCGCTGGCGAACTCGAAGGCCGCGCGGATGATGCGCTCCACGCCCTTGCGGGTGTTGATGTCCTCGTTGATCGCGATCTCGTCGGCGGTACCGCGCTTCACCTGGCCGCCGACCCCGACGTACACGCCCTCCGTGTTCTCGCGAAAGACCACGAAGTCGACGTCCTTCTTCCCCCGCCCCTTGAGCGGCACCAGCCGATCCGACAGGGCCTTCACCGGGCGGATGTTCGCGTAGAGGTCGAGCCCGAAGCGCAGTCCGAACAGGATGTCGCGCGCGTGCTCCATGGTCGGCACTCGCGGGTCACCCAGCGCCCCCAAGAGCACCGCCGAGCACTCGCGCTGGATGGCGATGAAGATCTCCTTCGGCATCGTGGTGCCGTCGCGCAGGAAGCGCTCCGCGCCGAGATCGAGCTGCCAGAGCGTGATGGGCAGCCCGCGCTCGGCGTAGTGCTCGAGGAGACGTGTCGCCTCTCGGGTAACTTCCGGCCCGATGCCGTCCCCCCCGATGATCGCGACCTTCTTCTTGCTGGGCACGGCGATCGTCTAAGCGCGCGAGAATCCGGCGTCGAGGGTCCATCGTGGGGACTCGCCGCTGAACACCCGACGAGCCGGGCCACGCATGCTCACCTCGAGCGTGTCCGGAGCCACCCGGATCTCCAGCCTGCCCCCGGGCAGGTCGATGGCGATCGGCGAGTCGTAGCGCGCCTTGCCGGCGCGGACGGCGGCCACCGCAGTCGCGCACGCCCCCGTCCCGCAGGCGAGCGTGCGCCCGACGCCGCGCTCCCAGACCACCAGGTCGAAGCTCTCGTCCCCCTTCTGCCGGGCGAGCTCCACGTTGGTCCCCTCCGGGAGGGCAGCCGAGACGAGCGGCCCGACCCGGTCGGCGTGCGCCGGGTCGAGGGGCTCGTCGAAGCTGATGGCGTGGGGGTTCCCCATCGAGACCCGCGCGAAGGTCAGCGCCCGCCCATCGACCTCCAGCCGGAAGTCGGGCTCGGGCCGGGCAGGGCCCATTCCCACTCGCACTTGTGCGGTGTTCCCGTCGCGCTCCACCTCGCACAGCAACGGCCCCGCGTCCGTGTCGATGACGTAGCTGATGCCCTGGGCGTCGTCCTGGAGAGCGAGGTGCAGCGCCACGCACCGAATGCCGTTCCCGCACATCTCCGGGCGCGAGCCGTCAGCGTTGAGCACCACCATGCGGGCGCGCGCGCCGGCGCTGGTTCCGGGCACGATCAGGAGCACCCCGTCCGCCCCGACCCCGAAGTGGCGATCGCAGATCCCCGGAGCATCGAGTGCGAGGGAGCCCGTGCTCTCGACGATCACGAAGTCGTTCCCGAGCCCCTCGTACTTGTGGAAGGAGAGCGTCACGTCGAGATCCTCGCGAGGATACTGCGGACCCCCGCCGCGTCGACCCCACGCACGGCCAGGGTCTTCACGCGGGTCGTCTCCCCACTCACCAGCTCCACCGCGCTCTTCGCCACGCCCAGGGTCCTGGCCAAGAAGGCGACGAGCTCGGCATTGGCCTCGCCGTCCACCGGCGGGGCGGCCACCGCGACCTCCAGGTTGCCCTCGCGCACGCCGACCACCCGGCTCCGCGACGCCCGCGGCTTGACCCTCACGCGCAGGCGCACCCCGTCGGCGGCGGAGCTGATGGCAAGGTCGTCCAAGGCCCCGTGAAGCCTAGTCCCGATCCCGACCCGCGGCGAGCTGTGGCAACGTGCCGCCGATGCCACGTCCGCTCTTGCTCAACGGGTTCATGGCCACCGGCAAGTCGACGCTGGGTCGGCGCGTCGCCGAGCTGGAGGGCGTGCCCTTCGAAGACCTCGACGATCGCGTGGAGCGCCGCGCCGGCCAGAGCGTCTCCGAGATCTTCCAGACTGCCGGCGAAGACGAGTTCCGTCGCCTCGAGCGCCTGGAGCTCGAAGCCGTCCTCCGCGACCCGAGCCGCCGCGTGGTGGCCCTCGGAGGTGGAGCGCTCTTGGACCGGGAGCTCCGCCTGCTTGCGCTGGAGCGCGCGACGGTGGTCACCCTCGAAGCACCGATCGACGTCGTCATGTCTCGCGCCTCGGCGACGCCGCGACCGCTGCTGGCGGGAGCGGATCCCCAGTCGCGCGCGCGCGCGCTGCTCGAGTCCCGCTGCCTCGCCTACGCCGAGGCGCACGCGCGCATCCCGACCGCGGAGCTCGACGTCGAGGCCTCGGCGCAGGCGATCCGAGCGGTGTGGCAGCGCGAGCCCGTCGCGGTGGCGTTGGGGCAGCAGAGCTACGGCGTGGACATCGGAAGCGGCGTCCTCGACGCGCGCCTGCCCGTGCTCGTCGGCGAGCCGACGGCCGTCCTGGTGGTCTCGGACAGCAACGTGAGCGCGGCCCACGGGCCCGCTCTCTCGCGCGCGCTGCCCGGGGCAGCGACCCTGGTGCTCGCGGCCGGCGAGCAGAACAAGACCCCGGCAGCACTCGAGCAGGTGTGGCGCGCTGCGCGTCAGCACGATCTCGACCGCGGCAGCCTGTTCGTGGCCTTCGGCGGAGGCGTGGTGTGCGACATCGCCGGCTTCGCGGCCGCGACTTGGATGCGCGGGACGCGTTGGCTGGCGCTGCCGACGACGCTGCTCTCGATGTTGGACGCCTCCGTCGGGGGCAAGACGGCCGTGGATCTCGGCGACGCCAAGAACGCCGTGGGTGCGTTCTGGCAACCCGCGGGCGTCGTGTGCGACATCGCGCTCTTGGGGACCGAGCCCGATCGGGGCTTTCGCGCCGCGCTGTCCGAGGCGGTCAAGAGCGCGCTGGTCGGCGACGCGGAGCTGCTCGACTTCCTGGAGAGCCACGCCGACGCCTTGCTGCGGCGAGACCCCTCCGCGCTCGTCCAGGTCGTGCGCCGCAGCGTCAGCGTGAAGGCCCGTGTCGTCGCGCGCGACGAGCGCGAGTCCGGCCTGCGCGCGGTGCTGAACCTCGGGCACACCGTGGGTCACGCGCTCGAGGCCTGTACGGGCTACCGCGAGTACACCCATGGCGAAGCCGTCTCGCTGGGCTTGGTGGCCGCGCTCGGCATAGGCCAACGCCTCGGCGTCACGAGCAGCGCGCTCGCCGCCCGGGTCACCGCCCTGCTCGCACGCCTGGGCCTACCCACCGATCTCGCGGCAGCCCCGGTGGGCGAGGCCGTGGACCTCCTCGCGCGGGACAAGAAGCGGCGCGGCACCTACATCCACTTCGTGCTGGTGTCCGAGCCTGGCCGCGTGGAGACCAAGGCGCTTCCGCTGGAGCAGCTCCGGCGCTTGGTGCAGAGCGCCTGATCGGGCGAGCAGACTTAGCGAAGTGCTCGGCTCGAGGCTCGCGATTCTTGGCGTGTGCTTCGCGCTCTCGATACACTTCGTTGGGTGGCGCTCGCTCCGTCGAAGCGCTCCCGACATCGAGGTCCTCATGCGCCGGTTCATCAAGGCAATCGTCATTGGCGGGCTGCTGTCTCCCCTCGGTCTGGCCACGCAGGGCTGCGCCGACAACGACACCATGCTGTTCGTTCGCGCGGTGCAGAGGCTGAGCCCCGGCGAATGCGTCGCGAAGGGCGACCCGAACGCGACCATGCTGCTCGGCGGCGTGCTCGACACGCACTTCCGCAGCGAGTACCGGGCTGCGCTCCTCGTCGGCAATCAGCTGGTGCGCCGCGGCTCCAAGAACCTGCTGCGCACCGAGTCGAACCGCGTCGTGCTGAAGGGCGTCGAGGTCACCATCTACAACGACGTCGAGGAGCAGATCGGTGACTCGTTCTCCGAGCCGGGCGTGGGCTTCGTGGACGTCGGCACCGGCGAAGATCCTGGCTACGGCGTGATCTCGGCCACGCTGATTCCGCCCAATTTCCCGGTTGCGCCGAACAACCTGTACCTGATCGAGGTGCGAGCCTTCGGCGAGACGCTCGGCGGCGCCGAGATCACCTCGGCGGCGCTGCGCTTCCCGATCTACACCTGCGAGGGCTGCCTCATCTCCTACCCGCTCGAGGCCGCCGACCCGGCGCAGCTCCCGACCTACGTTTGCCTGGGCGAGGAGGCCCCGGAAGACGAGCCGCCGTGCCGCATCGGGCAGGACGACTACGTCGATTGCCGGCTCTGCGCCGCGACCGATCCGCTCTGCCAGACCCCGTGACTCCCAATGCGGCGCGCCGCGCTCCCTGCTCTCGCGGCCACGCTCGCCGTCGCGTCGCCTGCCAGCGCGGAGCCGCAGTGGAACGTCAGCGCGCTGACGGGCGTGTGTGGCCGGGGCGCGGGCGCTGAGTACTGGGGCGATACCTGCTGGTACAACGGTGTCCGCGGGGACGTGCTCTTTGGGCGCGAACGGTACTCCGACCTCAGCGTTGGACCTTACCTCGCTGCGAGCACTGCTGGTTTCGACGACCTGCGGCTCGGCGCCGGCGGCACGCTGCTCTTGCCGGTGACCGATTACGTCCCGCTCGGGCTGTCGCTGGGTGGCTATGCCCGCAAACGAGGCGAGTGGCAGCCCGGTGTGGCGGGCTGGTTGTTCTTGGGCAGCCGTTCGTTCAACTTCCACGGCAGCTACGTCATGGCTGGGGGCCTGCTGCTCGGGGTCGAGCAAGACCTGCGGGAGCCCCGCGAGAACGCATTCGTGGTGGCCGCGCAAATCGACGGGCTCGTGCTCGCGCTGCCCTTCATCTTCGCGTACGAGTGGCTGCGCGGCAGCCCCAACGAAGACGAGTGAGCCTCAGACTCGACTTTCGCTGATCGCGAAAGCCTCGGGCTACCGGCTTCAGGCTGCAGACTTCAGCGGAGCGAGGACGGAGCGAGCGGAGAACGTCGAACGGACACCGGATGCGCTTCGACC
>Ga0233425_10006809_pt1 | contig 16535 bp, 16 predicted proteins | sample Watercolumn_Towu_2_FD_181712 | JGI IMG/M metagenome (GOLD analysis project Ga0233425, IMG submission 181712) | Freshwater microbial communities from Lake Towuti, South Sulawesi, Indonesia - Watercolumn_Towuti2014_140_MG | ecosystem: Environmental > Aquatic > Freshwater > Lake | place... | reverse complement strand
ACAGCGCACAAGTTGCCTGAATTTAGCCTCTGTGATTTTAGAGCGACTGTAGTATCTATTTTTATTAACCATTTCAGGAAGTTATCACACTTTAACAAGTGCTTTGCTTCCTAAGACCCTAAAAAATTATTTTCAAGCGTGTTGCAAGCGCCATCTTTTACCATGCACTCACATTTGTCAACACCTGACACCTGCAAGACAATCAGGCTAAAATATAAGTTATGTCTTGGATTGCCACACCATTTTCGGCGAAATCGCCCCCTTACCTGCTTGCCGTAGCGCTTGGCGCAACGGCAGTGCTGGGCTTTGCACCGTTCTACCTGTTCCCCTTGCCGATACTCGCGCTGGCTGGCCTATTCTTGCTATGGCACAAGTCAGGCAACCCAAAAACCGCATTCAAGCTAGGGTTTGCGTTCGGCCTGGGGCTGTATGTCGTCGGCATCTACTGGATTTATATCAGCCTGCATGACTATGGCGGCATGCCCTGGTGGTTCGCCGGATTCTGCACCTTCTGCCTGTGCGCGTTCATGGCACTGTTTCCGGCATTGGTTGGTTATTTCAGCAAGAGATTTGGCATGTTATGGCTCAGTGCGCCCGTGCTTTGGGGCATGTCCGATTGGATGCGCAGCTGGATCTTCACCGGCTTCCCTTGGCTGACCTTAGGCTATTCACAAGTGCCGCACAGCCCGCTGGCGGGCTTCGCACCAGTCGTTGGTATTTATGGTGTTTCTGTCCTTGCCGCGCTCATTGCGGCTTTGGTCGCCGCCTGGGTCACCAAACCTAGCATGGCTTACAAGCGCAACAGCATCGCCATCATCACGCTGCTACTGGTCATCGGCTATGTGCTGAAAGTCGTGGAATGGACATCACCTTCCGGCAAGCCATTGCAAGTGGCCTTGTTGCAAGGCAATATCCCGCAGGACGTCAAATGGTCGCCAGAGAACGCGCAACGAACAATAGACACTTATCTGAGCATGGTACAACAAAGCAAAGCGCCGCTTATCGTGCTGCCGGAAACCGCGCTGCCGGTGATTGCCAGCCAGCTGGACGAGAGCGTGAAGAACATGCTGACGGCGCACGCCCGGCAGAATAGTGGGGGTATCATCTTGGGCATGGTGGAATACACCGAAAACACACAAGAATACTTTAACAGCGCACTTTGTTTCGGTTGCCCACTGGTGACCACGTATCGTAAAAACCACCTGGTGCCATTTGGCGAATTTATCCCGTTAAAACAGGTATTTGGCTGGATCTATCGTGATTGGCTCAATATGCCACTGAGTGATTTATCGCGCGGCGGAGAAGTGCAGGCCAACATGAAAATCGCCGGGCAAAAAATCGCCATGAATATCTGTTACGAAGACGTGTTTGGCGAGGAAATCGCGCGCAACAACAAAAACTCCACGCTGATGATCAATATCAGCAACGATGCCTGGTATGGACAATCCTACGCAGCGCATCAGCACCTGCAGTTCAGCCAAGCACGCGCGCTGGAGAATGGCCGTACCATGCTGCGCGCCACCAATACCGGCGCGACGGCCGCGATAGACCAGCATGGCTATGTGCTTGCCCATGCGCCACATGACACGCAAACTACGCTGGATGTGACCATACTAGGCTTTATCGGCATCACGCCTTACCAACGCTGGGGCAACTGGCCGTTCATCCTGCTCAGCTTTGCGGCGATTGCTTTTGTGATAAGCCGTAAAAACAAGTAAAATCAGCACTTTTGCAACACCTTAAGCGAACACAATGCTGACGTTTCAACAAATCATCTTAAAACTCCAGGAATACTGGGATAAACAAGGTTGTGCCTTGTTGCAACCCTACGACATGGAAGTGGGCGCAGGTACATCGCATACCGCCACTTTTTTACGCGCGCTGGGCCCAGAGCCATGGAAAGCCGCCTATGTGCAGCCAAGCCGCCGCCCGAAAGACGGCCGTTATGGCGAGAACCCCAACCGCCTGCAGCACTATTACCAATATCAAGTGGTGCTCAAACCTGCGCCAGCCAACATTCTTGAACTATATCTCGGCTCGCTGGAAGCGCTGGGCTTCGATTTGAAGAAAAACGACATCCGCTTTGTTGAAGATGACTGGGAGAACCCGACACTCGGCGCATGGGGATTGGGTTGGGAAGTCTGGCTCAACGGCATGGAAGTCACGCAATTCACCTACTTCCAGCAAGTGGGCGGCATCAACTGCAAACCCATCACCGGCGAAATCACTTACGGTCTGGAGCGCTTGGCGATGTACCTGCAAGGCGTGGAAAACGTGTTCGACCTGACTTATGCACCAGGGCTGAAATACGGTGATGTGTTCCACCAGAACGAGGTCGAACAATCCACTTACAACTTCGAGCATTCGGATGCCGATTTTCTGTTCACTGCATTCAGCGCACATGAGAAACAAGCCAAACATTTGATGGAAAACCAGCTTGCATTACCGGCTTACGAACAAGTACTGAAAGCCGCACACACCTTCAACCTGCTGGACGCGCGTGGCGCGATTTCCGTCACCGAGCGCGCGGCCTACATCGGCCGCATCCGTAACCTGGCACGCAGCGTGGCGGCAAGCTATTTGGAGAGCCGCGCCAGACTTGGCTTCCCGATGGCACCTAAAGCCTGGGCAGAGGAAGTACTGGCACAATTAGAGAAAGACAAAAAAGCAGCATGAGTCAAAATCTGTTAGTTGAATTATTTGTAGAAGAACTACCGCCGAAAGCACTGAAAAAGCTGGGCGAAGTATTTGCCAACAGTTTGCTGGATAGCCTGAAAGCACAAGGACTGACTGCCGAAAGCAGCGCGTTGACTAACTTCGCTACGCCGCGCCGTTTGGCTGCACACATCACTAATGTTGCCGCCAAAGCTGCCGACAAACAGGTGGCACAAAAGCTGATGCCCGCGACGGTTGGCTTGAATGCGAACGGCAAAGCCACCCCTGCGCTGGTAAAGAAACTGCAAAGTCTGGGTACGGACGAAAGTGCTGTCGCCCAATTGCGCAAGGAGAACGACGGCAAAGCCGATGTGTTGTTTTTGGATGCCACACAGGCTGGCGTGACATTACAGGCAGGCCTGCAAGCCGCGCTGGAAGTGGCGTTAGCAGCATTGCCGATCCCAAAAGTCATGGCCTATCAGCTGGAGACCAATTGTCAAAATCCTGGCTGGGACACGGTCAATTTCGTACGCCCGGCACATGGTTTGGTTGCGCTACACGGCGAAACCATCGTGCCAGTCACCGCACTGGGATTAGCTTCTGGCAATATCACGCAAGGCCACCGTTTTGAGGCGAAGAATGCAACCATCACGCTGAAAAACGCCGATAGCTATGCCGAGCAGTTAGCCAGCGAAGGCGCCGTAATTGCCAGCTTTTCCGACCGCCGCGCCGAAATCGTACGTCAACTCAATGCCGCCGCCGCGAAAGAAAACCTGAAGCCGATTGAAGATGAAGCCCTGTTGGATGAAGTGACGGCCTTGGTAGAGCGCCCGAACGTGCTGACTGGCCAGTTTGAACAAGAGTTTTTGGAAGTGCCTCAGGAATGTCTGATTCTGACCATGAAGGCGAACCAGAAATACTTCCCACTACTGGATGCGAATGGCAAGCTGACCAACAAATTCCTGATTGTCTCAAACATCAACCCAGCCGACCCAAGTGCGGTGATTGGCGGCAATGAGCGCGTGGTGCGCCCTCGCCTGGCCGATGCGAAATTCTTCTTCGACCAGGACCGCAAGAAAACGCTGGAAAGCCGTCTGGACGGGCTGGATAAAGTGGTTTACCACAACAAGCTTGGCAGCCAGGGCGAACGTAATGCACGCGTCGTAAAAATTGCTGCCGAAATCGCTAAACAACTTGGTGATGCGAGCTTGGTGAGCAAAGTCGAATTCGCTGCCAAACTTTCCAAGGCCGACTTGCTCACCGATATGGTCGGCGAGTTCCCTGAGCTGCAAGGCATCATGGGGCGCTATTACGCCCAGCATGAAGGTTGGGATGATGATGTGGCGTTTGCGATTGAAGATCATTACCGCCCACGTTTCGCAGGCGACGAATTACCTCGTAGTCAAGTAGGTGTGGTCGTTGCACTCGCTGATAAGTTGGAGACTTTAGTCGGATTATTTAGCATTGGTGAAAAACCAACTGGCGATAAAGACCCATTCGCGCTTCGTCGCCAGGCGCTGGGCATTATACGAATGCTGATTGATTGTGAGTTTTCATTATCTTTGGACACTGTATTGGAAATCGCATTCTCACAATTCGTTACTAACCCAGAAGCGCGCCCTGGAGTTAAAGAATTCTGTTTCGACCGCTTAGCAGTGAATCTGCGCGACCAAGGTAACAGTTCGCAAGAAGTAGATGCCGTGCTTTCGCTTGCTCCAAATCAACTGAGCGAAGTGCCAAGAAGGCTGGATGCGGTTAAGTCGTTTGCTATTTTAGCTGAAGCGCCCGCTCTCGCCGCTGCCAACAAACGCGTAGGCAATATTCTGAAAAAAGCGGAAAGCGAAGTAAAAGCTGGAGTGAACGCCAGCTTGCTGCAGGAACCTGCAGAGAAAGCCTTGAACGACGCTTTGGGCACAGTGAAACCGCAAGCCGACAAGCTATTTGAGAGCGGCGATTACACTGCATCACTGCAGGTGCTGGCGGCTTTGAAAGCGCCGGTGGATGACTTCTTCGACCATGTGATGGTGAATGCAGACGACCCGGCACTGAAAGCGAACCGCCTTGGTCTGCTGGCAATATTGCACCAGGCCATGAACCGTGTGGCAGATTTGTCCAAGTTGGCGAACTAAGGGGAGGGTGTTGTTAAAAGCATCTTTCGCCCCTCACCCCCACCCTCTCCCGCTTGCGGGAGAGGGAGTTAAAGTAGATTCCCGCCTACGCAGAAAAACAAAGCTACAGCTAAGTTCGAGGAAAGGCTATGACGGAGAAGACATATGAAACTGGTCATTCTGGACCGCGATGGCGTGATTAACGAAGATTCCGGTAACTTCATCAAGAGCCCGGAAGAGTGGGTGCCGGTGCCCGGAAGCCTGGAAGCGATTGCGCTACTGAACCAGTCCGGCTACCGCGTGGCGGTGGCCACCAACCAGTCCGGCGTGGGCCGCGGCATCTATGATATGGCCACACTGAACGCCATTCACGACAAGATGCAGCGCGCATTGGGTCAAGTGGGCGGGCGCATCGACGCGATCTTCTATTGCCCGCATGTTGCGGATGACCATTGCGATTGCCGCAAGCCCAAGACGGGCATGATGGAAGAGATCTCCCGACGATTTTCCATCGATTTGCACGGCACTTACGGTATCGGCGATGCGCAGCGTGACATACAGGCTTTTGCCGATTCCGGCTGCAAGACGATCCTGGTGAAAACTGGCAAGGGCAAAGAGACATTAGCGCTGGGCAACCTGCCAACAGGTACGCAAGTGGTGGAAGATTTGGCAGAAGCTGTGCAACTGATCCTTGCGGAAGAAGATTAAGGTTAAATTCGTGCTATTCATACGCTCGCTTTTATTTGCTTTAGGAATGCTCATTATCTCGCCAATATTCGCGATTTTGGTCGTGTTGATGACGCCATTCAGCAGTAACATCGCGCGCAGCCGCATGGCGAGCTACTGGGCGCATTGCAGCTTATTCTGGCTCAAACTCACTTGTAACTTAAAATTTGAAGTGCGCGGCCGCGAAAACATCCCTCATCACCCGTCCATCATCTTATGCAAGCATCAATCGGCTTGGGAAACCATCGCATTGCAAACGATTTTTCCACCGCAAATTTGGGTGCTCAAGCGCGAATTGATGTACATCCCCGTCCTCGGCTGGGCCTGGTGGGCGATGGACACCATCCCCATTGACCGTAGCTCCGGGCGCGAAGCGCTTAAAAAACTGGTCACACACGGCAAAGACAGGCTTGCCAAAGGCTTGTGGGTGGTGATTTTCCCCGAAGGTACGCGTGTTGCACCTGGCACGCGCGGCAAATATCACATCGGCGGCGCCTGGCTTGCCTCCCAAACTCAAACCACAGTGGTGCCGGTGGCCCACAATGCGGGTTTGTTCTGGCGCAAAAATGCGTTTATCAAGCGCCCGGGCACGATCACTTTAAGCATTGGGAAACCCATAGAAACTGCAGGGTTGAAGGCCGACGCCATCAACCAGCAAGTTGAAGAATGGATCGAAGCGGAGATGCTGCATCTGCCATGAGGCAAGAAACACTCATACTCCCTGACGGCACGCAAATCCCCTACCTGCTCGAACACCGCGCACGCCGCACGATAGGCCTCAAGATCACGGAATCCGGTCTCGTGGTGCATGCGCCTAAACGGCTGTTCCTGTTCGAACTCAACCGCGTACTGCAGGAAAAAGCGCAATGGATCGTTTCAAAACTAGAGGCACGCCTGCAGAACGCACAGCCGCCGATGGTGTGGACACATGGTGCAGACCTGCATTATCTGGGGAATCTGCTGACGCTGGAAATCATCGTTGCCAGCAGCGCGAAAAAACCATATCTGATTCAGGAAAAGCTGCATATCCACCTCAAAACACCTGCTCTGGGAACCAATACCCATGCGGAGTTTGAAGGCATCATCGAACGGAAAACGATCCAGTGGCTTAAGCAGCAGGCTTTGCAGGACTTCTCCCGCCGGCTGGATATCTACGCGGCAAAACTAGGGGTGAACACGCCGCCGCTGACGCTTTCGAACGCACATGGACGCTGGGGAAGCTGCAGCAGCCGAGGCGAGATACGCCTGAACTGGCGGTTGATACAGGCGCCACCGCATATCATCAGCTATGTCGTGTGCCACGAACTCGCGCACCTAAAACACATGAACCACTCGGCGCAATTCTGGGCGCAGGTTGAAATGCTGTATCCGGATTACAAACACGCAGAGAGAGAACTCAAAGCCCTTTCTCCGCTATTACATCGTATTTGAAAGTGCATCGCATTAGAGCAGTTTGCTCAGGTCGCTGGCGATATCCGCCGGTTTCTGGCCATACTCCATATACAGCCTGACTTTGCCGGTTTTATCGAACACATAAGTCCCCGCACTATGGTCGATGGTATAGACACCTTCGGTCTGCCCCGGCACCTTGGAAGAGTAAATCTTGAAGTTGGCCAAGGTCTCCGCGGTCTCCTGTTCGCTGCCCCACAAGCCGATAAAACGCTGATCGAAAGCCGGCACGAATTGCGCCAATATGGCTTGCGTATCGCGTTGCGGGTCCACCGTCACGAACAGCACCTGTACCTGATCCGATTTATCACCTAGCAGTTTCATGGCATTTTTCATATCTGCCATGGTAGTGGGGCAGACATCCGGACAGTGGGTGTATCCAAAGAACAGCACCACGACCTTGCCAGCGAAATCGCTCATTGCGCGTTTTTTACCGGTGTGATCCGTCAATGCCAATGGTTTTGCAAAATCGGCGCCGGTGATATCTGTACCGACAAAACCGCCTTGGGTCTGCCCTTGATTGGGTGACTGGCTGCAAGCGCTCAAAATTGCAAACAAGCCAATCAGAAATATGCGTTTCATACTACATCCTAAGAAGTTCAGCTTAAAAATTTATACGTTGGATTTTAACACGCGGCAAGAATTCCCGAGTTTGGTTTACAATATCGTTTTTTAACTCATTGTATTTAGAAAGTTTTGTATGGCAGCTCCAGCAGCAATGGCAGATCGCGACGGTTTTATCTGGTACGACGGCAAGCTTGTACCTTGGCGCGAGGCCACCACCCATGTCCTCACCCACACCTTGCACTATGGCATGGGGGTGTTCGAAGGTGTGCGTGCATACAAAACCGACAAGGGTACCGCCATTTTTCGTCTGCAGGACCATACCGACCGCCTGTTCCGCAGCGCGCATATCCTGGGCATGAAAATGCCTTTCGACAAGGCAACAATCAACGAGGCGCAACGCGCTGCAGTCCGCGAGAACAAACTGGAAAGCGCTTACATTCGCCCGATGGCGTTCTACGGCGCAGAGGCGATGGGCATTGCCGCCAAGACCTTGAGTACACATGTCATCTGTGCGGCCTGGAGCTGGGGCGCCTATATGGGCGACGAGGCCATCACCAAAGGTATCCGCGTCAAAACATCATCCTTCGCACGCCATCACGTCAACATCACCATGTGTAAAGCCAAAGCCAACGGCAACTACATGAACAGCATTCTGGCACATCAGGAAGCGGCTCAGGATGGTTACCAGGAAGCATTGCTGCTGGATGTCGACGGCTTTGTTGCGGAAGGCTCCGGCGAGAACATTTTTATCGTTCGCAAAGGCAAGCTCTATACGCCAGATTTAACCAGCGCACTGGAAGGCATCACCCGCGACACCATCGTACAGCTGGCTGGTGAACTCGGCATCGAGGTCATTGAGAAGCGTATCACCCGCGATGAAGTGTATGGGGCAGACGAAGCCTTCTTTACCGGCACAGCTGCGGAAGTCACACCAATTCGTGAACTGGACAACCGTGCGATTGGTGCAGGCGTTCGCGGCCCGATCACCGAGAAATTGCAAGCCATGTATTTCGATGTGGTGAAAGGCAAGTCTGCCAAACACCAGGACTGGCTGACACTGGTTGCTTAACATGACTGACACCAAAGAAATCGAAATCACCGCTAAAGACCTGCCGCTGCACTGCCCGACAGAAGCAGTAGCGCTCTGGTGCTCACATCCACGTGTATTTTTGGACATTGCTGCTACCGGCCATGCGGCCTGCCCCTACTGCGGCACCCAATACAAGCTCAAGGAAGGTGAGCAAATATCAGGGCGCCATTAAGCCTTTCGTTGAGCACATAGGTTGGGGAAATGGATTTTTGAGTCCCAACATTTCATACATCTACAGTCGATGCTATTCCACGTGGTTTCCCCACAGCTTTTTAATCACGTCCATCGCGTTCTCATAGGCACTGTTCGTCCAAAACTCGACATTGCCTTTTTCTTCGCCAATATTCAACAAATCGCACTCTGCCAGCAGGCTTTGCAAGCGCTTTGCCACGGCAGCACCTGTGTCTACCAGCGTTACACCCTCGCCCACCAATTCCTGAATCAGCGGCTTTACAAATGGATAATGCGTACAACCCAGCACAATCGTGTCTGCGCCTTCGTCCAGCAACGGTTTAAGATACTTCTGTAACAAAGCCAGCGTTTCAGATCCATCTAGTTCACCACGCTCGATACATTCCACCAGCCCTATGCAGGCTTGCGTGACGACTTTGACATTGCGCCCGTAATTCTCCAGCAAGGCCGCAAACTGCGCGCTTTTCAGCGTGCCTACCGTTGCCAGCACGCCGATGATGCCATTCTTGCTGGCCGCAGCTGCAGGCTTGACTGCAGGTTCCATGCCGACAATAGGCAATGCAGGGTGTTCTTGACGCAAACGGTCAATAGCAGCCGCTGTGGCTGTGTTGCAAGCCACTACGATAGCTTTGGCGCCATGTGCAAGCAAAAAATCCGTTAGCGCCAGGCAGCGCTCGGTAATCTCTTCTGGCGTTTTATTGCCATAAGGCGCATTGGCGCTATCGGCCACATAAATCAGACTCTCGTGCGGAAGTAAGGTGTGAATATGCTTAAGCACAGATAAGCCGCCCACACCGGAATCAAAGACACCGATGGGATGTTGGCCGCTAGGTTGAGAACTCATGTAAGGTTGGATTGCATCATCTATAATGAGCGAATTATAGAGGAATTTTAATTGGGCAATCGACTGAGTAAGATATATACCCGCACAGGCGACGATGGCACCACCGGTTTGGGCGATGGAACGCGCATCGCCAAGAACAGCCTGCGCGTGCACGCCTTGGGCGAAGTGGACGAACTGAACGCCATCATCGGCATGCTGCTGACAGAGCCGCTGGAAGTTAATATCCATGCGGCGCTTGAGGCGATTCAGCACGACCTGTTTGACCTGGGTGGCGAGCTTTGTATGCCCGGTTATACGTTGGTAAAGCCGGAGCGCATTACCGCGCTGGAAACACAATTGGACGCCTGGAACGAACAACTGGAACCATTGAAAGAATTCATCCTGCCCGGCGGCAGCCGAGCAGCGGCTTATTGCCACCTGGCGCGCGCCGTATGCCGGCGGGCGGAACGGGCCATTTACGCATTGAATGAAAAAGAATCCCTCAACCCATGCGTTTTGCAGTACATCAACAGGTTATCGGACATGTTGTTCGTGCTATGCCGCATACTGAACAAGAATGCCGATGTTAGCGACATATTGTGGCGTAATCCTGGCAAATAGGAATTGACATGCAGATTGATTTCGCACATTTCACACCCGTATCTGCCTTTGTCGGCGGCATCCTGATCGGCCTAGCCGCTGCCATGCTGATTCTGTTCAATGGCCGGATTGCCGGCATCAGTGGCATTCTGGGCGGGGCGCTGCGATTCTCGGAAACCAGACAAAACCAGTGGCGGCTCTTTTTCCTGATAGGACTGATCGTCTCGCCTTGGGCTTATGGCCTGTTTCTCGCATTGCCTACAGTGAAAATACACACAGGCACATGGGGCATTATCCTCGCGGGGCTGCTGGTAGGTTATGGCTCCCGGCTGGGCTCCGGATGCACCAGCGGGCACGGTGTTTGCGGAACCGCCCGCCTTTCCAGACGCTCAATGGCTGCCACGCTGACATTCATCTCCAGCGGCATGATTACCGTTTATCTTTTACGCCACCTATGACACTGTTACTCAGCTTTATTTCCGGTTTGATGTTTGGCTTGGGGCTAATCGTTTCCGGGATGACCAACCCTGCCAAAGTAATTGGCTTCCTGGATGTCACCGGGCAATGGGATCCTTCATTAGGGCTAGTGATGGCCGGCGCAGTGCTGGTAGGATTTTTTGCTTTCCGTCATGTAAAGCAAACACACAAAACCCTGCTAGGAGAGGTCGCTCACTTGCCGACCGGCCAGCACATTGATCGCCCGCTGCTGGCAGGCGCCGCTTTGTTTGGTATCGGATGGGGGCTGGCAGGCTATTGCCCGGGTCCGGCGCTGGCTTCGTTGCTGGCAGGCGAGATACAACCGGTGATTTTCACGCTCAGCATGGTTGCCGGGATGCTGTTATTTAACCGCACCCATTAAAATTAGTCAGATAGCCGTGCACTCGGTTATAATGTAACCAGAACCTTGGTATTTTTATAGTCCATATAGCGCATAATGATTAAAAAACTGCTACAGCGCGTTTTTAAATCCACAAAAAAACCCACCTCCACCCACCAAGCACAACGCATCCCACGCAAATCGCACGGTATTCGTAAAGACCAGTTCAGCTCTGCCGCCATCAAGACCTGCGAAGGCCTGCAGAAAGCCGGTCATGAAGCCTATGTAGTGGGTGGGGCAGTACGCGATTTGCTGATGGGGTTCAAGCCCAAGGATTTCGATGTGGCCACCAACGCCACGCCGGAGCAGGTGAACAAAGTATTCCGCCGCAGCCGCATCATCGGCCGCCGCTTCCGTATCGTGCATGTGATGTGGGGCAGCGAAACCATTGAAGTCACCACCTTCCGCGGTCATCACCTGAGCGAAAGTAATGTCGATGACGCCGCGGTTGCCGATTCCGGCCGCATCATCCGCGACAACATCTTTGGCTGCATTGAGGAAGACGCGGCAAGGCGCGACTTTACCGCCAATGCCTTGTATTACGATCCCGCACGCGAGGAAGTACTGGACTTCCACAACGGCGTCGGCGACATCAAGGCCGGTATCCTGCGTATGATTGGCGGCCCGCAAACGCGCTACCGCGAAGACCCTGTCAGGCTGTTGCGTGCAGTGCGGCTATCCGCCAAGCTGGGCCTGAAGATAGAAACCGCCACACAGAAACCTATCGCCAAGCTGGTGGATTTGCTACAGGACGTCTCCCCCAGCCGCCTGTTCGACGAAATGCTGAAGTTATTCCTGTCCGGCCATGCGATAGAAAGCATCAACGCCCTGCGCGCGCAGCATCTGCATCATGGTCTGCTGCCCCTGCTGGATGTGGTGCTGGAACAACCGCTGGGCGAGCGGTTCGTGATGCTGGCGCTGGAAAATACCGACAGACGCATCGAGTCTGGAAAATCATCCAACCCGAGTTTCCTGTTCGCCACACTGCTGTGGCACGAAGTGCTGGTCGCCTGGAAGAGATTCAAGGATCAGGGAGAACACCCCATACCTGCGCTGCATCTTGCCATGAACCAAGTGATTGATATACAAGCAGAAAAGCTAGCTATCCATAGCCGTTATGTTTCCACCATGAAGGAAATCTGGGCCATGCAGCCGCGCTTCGAGCAGCGCGCGGGCAAGCGCCCTTACGCACTCCTGGCCCATCCGCGTTATCGTGCCGGTTATGATTTCCTGCTGCTGCGCTGCGAATCTGGCGAGGTTGATACCGAACTTGGCGACTGGTGGACCGAATTTGCGGACGCGAGCACAGAGCGCCGCACACAAATGCTGCAACCGGACAACGGCCCTAAAAAACGCCGCCGCCGCAAACGCAAACCTGCCGCTGCCGCGCCACAAGATGCATAATGCTTTTATTGCGCTGGGCAGCAATTTACCGGGCGAAACAGGCAGCCCTGCAAGCCAGGTACGGCGCGCCTTCCAGGCCATCGAAAAAATGCCCGGAACCAGACTGATCAAACTGTCCAGCCTGTATCGAAGCGCGCCCGTGGGTTATGACAACCAACCTGACTTTATCAACGCCGTCGCGCAAGTACACACCGATTTGAGTGCACCCGCACTTCTGGATGCACTGCTGGATATTGAAATGCGATTCGGCCGAGAACGTCCGTTCCCCAATGCGCCGCGCGTACTGGACTTGGATCTGCTGCTGTATGACGACCTGGAGATGCATTCACAAAAACTCACCCTGCCGCATCCGCGCATGTGTGAGCGCAGTTTTGTCATGTTGCCGCTGGCGGAAATTGCACCGGATTTACACGTCGCCAAGCGTGGGAGTGTTGTAGAATTATGCAAAAAACTAGACGTTTCAGGCATCAAACCCTATGAATAACATATTTGAACGCTTCCCTTACATCGTTATCGAAGGCCCCATCGGTAGCGGGAAAAGCACACTGGCCAGCATGCTGGCGGACAGATTCCAGGCGCATCTGCTGAGCGAAAAGGCTGAGATCAACCCATTCCTGCCACGCTTTTATCAGGATGCGCAACGATATGCCCTGCCTACGCAGCTATTCTTCCTGTTCCAGCGCAGTGGTCAAATCGGCGAATTGAATCAACGAGATATGTTCAACAAGCCTACCGTGGCGGATTTCTTTCTGGAGAAAGATCCGATTTTTGCGCGCCTGAATCTGGATGACGAAGAATATGCGCTGTACCACCAGATTTATACACATCTGCAACTCAAATCGCCAAAACCGGATCTGGTGATATACCTGCAAACGCCTGTAGATGAGTTGGCAGAGCGCATCGAAGAACGCAACATCAATTACGAGCAGGACATTCCGCGCGAATACCTGGAGCGCTTGTCCGATGCATACAGCGAATATTTCCACATGTATGACGCTTCACCGCTGCTCATCGTCAACAACGAAAAACTCAATATCATCAAAGATCCGGAAGCACTCGACCTGCTGATCGACCGCATCGGCCAGATCAAGAGTAGCCGGGAATACTTCAACCCGAACTTTGAATAGATGATAAGAGGGGACGCGCATGGATTTACAAAGATATGATTCGTTAATCACCTCTCTGGAACAAAAAGCACAACAAGATCCCCGCGCCTACCTCAACAAAGTCGTCGCAGTGGCTTTGTTAGGGTTTATCGTGCTGGCTGTCGCCATGCTGGCAGCACTCTCACCGTTAATTTTACTCGCAGGCTTAACTTGGCTCACCATCATCACAAAGGGCAAGGCGGCTTTCTTCTTGCTCAAACTGGGCAAGCTGATTATTTTGCTGCTGATTCCAGCCTGGTATATGATCAAAGCTTCGATCCAGATGTTGTTTGCGCGTTTTCCGGCGCCCGTTGGGCACGAAATTACCGCAAAAGACGCCCCCAGGCTGTTCAGCCGCATCAAGTCGTTGCGCAAAAAGATGCATGGCCCGCCCATCCACCATGTGTTGATTACCGATGAGGTCAACGCTGCCATTGTGCAGCACCCCAAACTCGGTCTTTTCGGCTGGGAGCGCAACTACCTGATTCTGGGGCTGCCATTGATGCAAGCCACCAGCGAGGAGGAAACCCTTGCGGTGATTGCGCATGAATACGGACACTTGTCCGGACACCACAGCAGATTGGGTGGTTTCATTTACCGCCTGCGCTCCACCTGGGGTCGATTACAGGATATTTCCGAAAGCTGGCAGGACTGGGGTTCCCAACTGGTAGCTAAACTGTTCCGCTGGTATGCGCCTTATTTCAACGCTTACACTTTCGTGTTTGCGCGGCAAAATGAATATGTGGCCGATAAGAACTCGGTAGAACTGGTCGGCGCGAAACACACAGCCAATGCACTAATGCGCATCAATGTCGCCGCGCAGTTTGAACACAATGAATTCTGGCTGGCCATCGACAAAGTAGCAGGCCAGCATGCCGAACCGTTGCCGCGCAAGAGCGAGTTCTGGGCCAACTCGCTGCGCACGCAGCTGGATGATACGAAGCGTGCCATGTATCTGGAAAAGGCAGGAAAAGTCAAAACCGACCACCACGACACGCACCCAGCCATCTCAGACCGCCTACACGCGATTGGCGTAGATTTACAGCAAATCCCGATTGCCAACCTCGCCCCTCCGACGCATAGCGCTGCCGAAGTGTTGCTGGGAACTTCGCTGAAAAAGTTGAGCGACCAATTGGATGCCGAGTGGAAAAAGAACGTATCGCAGCACTGGCAAGAGCGCCATGCTTACCTTAAAGAGCGCAAGCAAACGCTTGCAGAACTGGAAGCCAAGCCCGCTCTCAATGAACAGGAAGCCTGGGACAAGATAGTGCTGACAGAAGAACTGGTGCCGCAAACACCGATGCTACCGATGGTGCAAACCTTTTTGACACAGTATCCACAGCATTTGCGCGCACGTTACCGGCGTGGTGTTTTGTTGCTGGAAGAAGATAATGAGGCAGGTATAGAAGATCTCGAGTATGTCATGTCCAGCGAAAAAGAAGCGACGCTTTCCTGTTGCGAGGCGGCATGGCGTTTTTATCTGGACAAGGACAAAACCAAGGCGCAAAGCTATCTGGATCGCTGGAACGAGCGCAATGACTTTCTCATGGAAGTCCAGCATGAAGTGGCTTCCATCCCTCCTGATGCAGAAATTGTCGAGCACGACCTACCCGCCGATATTGAAGCTGACATCATTGAAATAGCCACCAGCAATACACAACATATCAAGCGTATGTATCTGGTCAGGCGCATTATTCAAACCGACCGGGAAGTACGCGCTTATGTACTTGGCTTTGAGGAGAGCTGGTTAAGTTTCGATATGAAGTCCTGGAGCCTAAGGAGTAAGGATGAAATCATTCTGGATAATCTTGCGCAGCATGAATATCCCGTGACATTACACATCGTAAACCTGAAACACAGCGCTTACGGAAAATATCGCAAAACGATCAAACAACTTGGTGTCCAACCCATCTATGAGGCATAAAGATTGAACCCTCACTTGCAAAGACTTGAATCCGTCGTTAACCGTCGCGAAAAGATCGCCATGCTGACCTGCTACGACGCGACATTTGCCAAGCTGATGGAACTGGCGGGTGTGGATATGTTGCTGGTGGGTGATTCGCTCGGCATGGTGCTGCAAGGCGCGGAGAACACACTGCAAGTGACATTGGAACAAATGATCTATCACGTCAAATGCGTCGCTGCGGGCGCCCCCAGCACCTTGATTCTGGCGGACATGCCGGTCAACACCTATGAGTTCGGCGGAGCGCTGGCGCTGGAGAATGCACAGATGCTGATAGATGCCGGTGCCCACATGGTCAAGTTCGAAGGTGGCGGAAAACTGGTGGAAACCGCGTATTATCTGGTGGAACACGGCATTCCAGTATGTGCACATCTGGGCTTCACCCCGCAATCGGTCGAAAAGATTGGCGGCTACAAGATTCAAGGCAAAACACCGGAATCTGCACAAGAGATTTTACAAGACGCACAAGCCATGAAAGACGCAGGCGCCAGCCTGGTACTGCTGGAGATGGTGCCCGCAGCGCTGGCAAAACAAGTCACCGCCATCATGCCCACCATCGGCATCGGCGCGGGCGTGGATTGCAGCGGCCAGGTGCTGGTGTTGCAAGACTTACTGGGCATCTACAATGGCCCCGCCAACAAAGCCCCGAAAGATTACAAAGCGCCTCGCTTTGCCAAGAACTTTCTAACTGAAACCAATTGCGTACAACAGGCCGTAATCAATTATGTAAAATCAGTCAAAAACCAGAGCTTTCCATTACTCGAACATAGCTATTGATCGCGAGATAAATGATGAAGAAAGTCTTGAATTTACTTGGGTCTTAGGAAGCTAAAGCGGATTTTTTCTTAATAATTTGAGTATTTCAAGGTACATATTAACAGCCCTATGATTAAAGCGAAACTCAGTCTCTTTCAGGTGCAAATAGAACGTATGCTT
>Ga0233425_10006808_pt1 | contig 16539 bp, 10 predicted proteins | sample Watercolumn_Towu_2_FD_181712 | JGI IMG/M metagenome (GOLD analysis project Ga0233425, IMG submission 181712) | Freshwater microbial communities from Lake Towuti, South Sulawesi, Indonesia - Watercolumn_Towuti2014_140_MG | ecosystem: Environmental > Aquatic > Freshwater > Lake | place... | reverse complement strand
CCTCGATGACATTCCCCGGTACGGCGGCAAGGCGTCGCACTTCGGGGAGCTGACGCGGCTGGAAGGGATCCATGTCCCCGACGCGTTCGCAGTCCCGGTCTTCTACTACAAGCAGTTCGAGCAGGAGAACGGCTTCGACGTCGTCATCGACGGCCTCCTTGCCGATCCCCAGTTCCAGAGCGACATCAACTACCGGGAGCAGGCGCTCAAGGACCTGCGCAAGTCCATGGTGGACGATGGCGAGCTCAACATGGACTTCTTCGTCGCGGTCATGGCGAGGCTGGAGGAGGAGTACCCCGGCACGGCCGTGCGCTTCCGCTCCAGCACGAACGCAGAGGACCTCAACGGGTTCACGGGTGCGGGCCTCTACACGTCCAAGACCTTCGATCCCGCGGACCCGGCCAGGCCCGCGGATGCCGCGATCAAGAAGGTCTTTGCCGCGCTGTGGAACCACCGGGCGTTCGAGGAGCGTTCCTACCGCGGCATCGACCACAAGGCGGTGAGCATGGCGCTGCTCGTCCACCGCTCCTTCCCCGCGGAAGACGCCAACGGCGTGGCCCTCACCGCGAACATCTTCTCGGACGCGGAGAACGCGTTCTACATCAACGTCCAGAAGGGGGACACCTCCGTCGTGCTTCCTCCGGCCGGAGTCACCACCGACTCCTTCCTCTATTTCTTCACGTATCCGGGCCAGCCCATGGTCTTCTTCTCGCACTCGAACCTCGTGGAGCCGGGCCAGACCGTGCTTTCCAAGAAGCAGGCATTCCAGCTCGGGGAAGCGCTCCAGATCGTCCACGCGGGCTTCTGGGACTTCTACGGATCTCAAGACGACAACAACGATGGCAAGATCGACTTCTACGCGATGGACGTGGAGTTCAAGTTCAACACCGAGGCCGGCGATGCGGAGGCCAGGCTGTGGATCAAGCAGGCACGGCCGCACCCCGGCTGGGAAGTCGGTCTCGGAAACTAGAGCAGGAGCTTTGATGCGCACACTCGTGACAGTCGTTCTTCTCGGCCTGCTCGTTTCCTGCGGCTCGGGCAGCGGCTCTGACGACGCGGCAGTGGATGCTGGCGCGGACCGGGCAACCCCCGATGTCGCACAGGACGACGGGTCGCGCGGCGACACGTCAGCCCCGGACGCCGCGGACCTGGCGACGCCCGACGTTGCCCCGGAGTCTGCCCCCGAGGACCAGGGGCAGGACCCGGACACCACGGTGCCGGACGTGCAGCCGCCGGACGTGACCGCGGACGAGTGGTCCGCCCAGTACGGCACGTCATGCCCGGTGACCGAGCGCATCGGGGATTTCGAGCTCGCGGTCAAGCAGCCGGTGCCGGGCACCTATGTCGGCCTCATTTCGGGCGAAGTGTGGGATTCCGTCTCTCCGCAGCAGGCCAAGTACAAGGAGGTCCTCTCGGACGGCGGGTGCTCCGTCATGGCAGGGGAGAACTGGCTGTGCGACCCGAACTGCACGCCCGGGTTCACCTGCCTGGAAGGGCAATGCGTGCTCGCTCCCGCGCCGCAGTCCGCGGGCACCGTCGTCATCTCGGGCCTGACCGTGCCCATGACCCTCGAGCCGAACTACAAGAAGGCCTACAGCTACAACGAGCCCCTGGGGCTTCCCTTCGACGTGGGCGCTGCCATCGAGCTTGCCGCTGCCGGCGGCGACGTCGAGGCGTTCTCGCTCCAGGGCCATGGTGTGGCCCCGTTCGAGACCGTGGGCAAGGTCTGGTCCATCTCCAAGGGCAAGTCGACTACGTTCGAGTGGGTCCCGGCTCAGGGGCCGGGCAAGGTGAAGCTGTTCATCGACCTTGGGCAGCACGCGGACGTGCCGCTGTACGTCGAGTGTATCTGCGACGACACGGGCTCGGTCACCGTGCCGGCCGCGGTCATCGACAAGGTCCTGGGGTACGGGCTCAAACCCATGGCCATCACCCCCGTGTTCCGTCGGTTCACCGTGGACTCGGTGGAGGTGGACAAGGGCTGCATCGAGATGAACGTCTACAGCTCCGCACAGGGCACCATCACGCACGAGCAGTAGAGTGGGGCCGCCGTCCTCGCGCCGGCGACAGTGCACTCCCGGCGTGGTCGCGCACGAAAAGTAGAGAGAATTGGGAAGTCGGGTAAGATCGCATTGCTCGCGCTTCCGCCTGCGCTGCGGACGGATGGGCGTGCCAGTGACTTCCAGGAGTGAAACGATGTTGCGCTTCTCCACGCGTCTGCTGGCTCTCTGGGTCGCCTGCTTCCTGCTTCCCGCACCCGGCTTTGCCCAGGACGCTGCCGGGGCTCCGGTGCCCGAGGACCGGGACGGCAACGTCTACGAGGACGTGGACGAGCTGCTGGTGGGCGCACGGGTCCACGCCCTGTGGATGGTGCGCGACAAGCACGGCAAGCCTGCCAACGAGTTCCGCATGAACACCGTGCGCCTCCGCCTCAAGTGGCGCGCGTCCGAGATGGTGGAGGCAGCGCTGGAAGCCGACGTGGCGGACGCATTCGGCGGCACGGCAGAGACGCAGGTGAGCCCGTTCCTCCGGGACGCCTATGTGCGGTTGGAGCCGCTCAAGCTGCTCAACGTGCAGATGGGCCAGTTCAAGAAGCCCTTCTCCCGCATCGAGCTGCGCTCCAAGGGCAAGCTCGAGACCATCCTGCGCGGGGTCTCCAACGAGTTCCTCGTCCAGGACCTGCTGTACGGCGAGCGCGACATTGGCATCATGGTGGACGGCCGTATCGGCGGGCGCAAGAAGGGGGGCCGCTACTTCGTCGGCGCGTTCAACGGGACCGGCAAGAACGCAAAGGAGCAGGACGTCAACGGGGTCAAGGACATCGTGGCGCGCATCGAAGCCGACCCCTGGAAGTGGCTCTCCCTCGGGACCAACGTCTCGGTGAAGCTCTCCGACCCGTCGGACGAGCTGCTGCGCCCCGAGAGCGCATGGCTGGCGGGCGCGGACGCCCGGCTCCGGCTCGGCGACCTCCTGATCATCGCAGAGGGGCTGTTCGGCCAGGGAGTCGACGAGTCGTGCGTGAGCGACGACATGTACGCCCTGTACAAGTGTGCTTCCGACAAGAAGTACGACAGCCCTCCCACCGCATGGTCCGCTCTCCTGCTCACGTCGTATCGCATCCAACTGACCGAAGGGGCCGGCGCCCTGATGCTGGAGCCCGTGCTGAAGGCCGAGATGCTCAACCCGAACACCGACGTGGACAGCGGCGCGGTGGTGGGCCTGACCCCCGCGGTCAACCTGCACATCGGGAAGCACACGCGTATCATGGCGGACGGGGAGCTCCTGTTCGCGCAGGACCACACCTACGCCAGGTTCGATGACGACAAGCGGTTCCTTCTGCAGCTGGCTTTTGACCTGTAGGCGGAAGCACCAGCGGTCGCGCCGCGGCCGCGGCTCCGGGTGAGCATGATACTTCGACGGTTGTACAAGATCCGGTTCCTTTCCGCGCTCGCGATCGCCCTGCCCGTGCTCTTCCTCGCAGGCTGGTATGCCGCGCATGCGGCGCTGTCCCACTACCGGTACAACCGGGCCATCAAGATGGACGCGCCGCTGACCCTCGACCTCTTCCACCTGCACCTGTATGACCAGATCCACAGGGACCTCGACCGCCTCACCATGTCCGGGCCGGACAAGGACTCGCCCATCCCGAGCATGGAGCTCAAGCTCGGCACCGCCCAGCTCGACAACATCAACGCGAAGCTTCCGCCCAAGGAGGGCAAGGGGCGATACGTGCCCGGCCTGCTCAGGAGCGGCAAGGCCGTCTATCGGGTGGAGGTCCGCTACCGGGGCGGCAAGCACTGGCACTGGAACTACCCGCAGAAGTCGTGGAAGGTCCGCATCCTGGGCGGCGAGCACATGGACGGCCACAGGACGTTCAACTTCGTCAACACCCCGGACCCGCTGCCTATCTCAGAGGAGCTGATCCTCGGCGTGGCCCGCAAGCTGGGCCTGATGACACCCGAGTACTACCCCTTCCGGCTGTTCCTCAACGGCACGTACCTCGGCATCTACTTCCTGGCAGCACAGCCGGACGAAAGCCTCGCACGCCTCGAGGAGCGGGTGCCGGGCGAGATCCTGTCCGGGAACGAGGCGCCCATCGACGAGGCTACGGGGGTAAGCTCCCTGTTCGCGTCGGACGGCAACTGGAAGCGGGTCGCGGAACGACAGAATGCCGCACCCGAAGGAAGGAGCGAGGCCCTGGTCCGCTTCCTCGACGAGATCAACTCCTCGTCGCAGCCCGAGTTCGCCCGCTTCGCCCAGGACCACATCGACCTCCGGCGGTTCATCGAAATGGACGCGCTCGACGTCGTGTTCGGGAACAATCAGCACGACTTCCACCGGAACCACAAGCTGTTCTTCGACCCCTACCGGGGGCGGTTCGAGCCCATTGCCTGGAGCTTCAGAGGCTTCGAGCACCGGGAATCCCTCAACCGCACCGAAAACCCCATCCTGCTCAGGCACAAGCAGCTGCCCGCATATGTCACGCTCAGGAACCGGGAGGTGCTCCGCCTGCTTTCGGACGAGTGCTCGCCCGGGGAGGTCCGCAAGCGGGCCGAATCCCTCCTGCGGCGTCTCGATGCCGAGCAGCAGACAGACCCCTACTGGGATGCCTACCACCTGCTTCCTCCCGCCGGCAAGTACTTCGAGCAACTGGTGCGCCCCATGTCGCTGGCCATCCAGGACCTCGTGCTTGGCGCCCGCCTGCGGGTCTACGAGACACGGGCGGAGTACCTTGCCGCGGAGCTGGGAAAGGACGGGGTGGCCGCGGACTACCGGTCGATACGTCCGGGGAACGCGGCGCTCGCGGTGTCCGTTGCGGGCAACGCAGGCTACGAGCTGCTGCGCGTCGTCCCGCACGGGCCGCAGTGCCCCGCGGAGTGGGCTGCCGCGGCCGTGCTTCCCAGCGGCATGGCGGACGTGCCGGACCGCCGCCGTCTCTACCCGGGCACGAAGCTCGTGCCCCGTGTGCCGGTGCACCCCTACCGGGGAGCGGTGCGGACCGAGCCCGCGCAAAGGATCTACCCATTCACCGTGACCGGCGCACCGTGCGCCCCGGAGGGGCTCGACGTCGTGCTGCGCAACCTCGTCACGGACAAGGTGCTGGTGCTCCCCGCACGGGACGCAGGCGCGCTCCCGGCCGGAGGCGTGCCGCCGGTTCCCCTCGACCAGCGACCCGACTGCAGCCTGACCGACTTCTCCCCCGTCGCCGGGCAGGAGTCGCTGCATCCCTGGTGCCTGCAGATGGTGCGGCCGGAGAGCATCCGCCTGGGACCCGGGCCGGTGCGGGTCGATGCCACGCGGGTGTTCTCTCGCGAGCAGGAAGTCGAAGTGCTTCCGGGCACCCGTTTCGAAATGGGGAAGGACGCGTCGCTCATCTTCGAGGGAAGGGTCCGCATGCGCGGCACGGCTGAAGCGCCCATCACGATATCGAGCAGCGGCGCCGAGCGTTGGGGCGGCCTGGCGCTCGTGGGCCCGGGCACCGCTGGCTCGCTGCTGTCGCACGTGCAGGTCTCCCACGGCACGCTGCCCATGCTTCCCCTGACCCGGCTTCCCGGCATGGTGACCGTATCGGACACCCGGGACGTGACACTGGAAGACTGCGAGATCTCGGACAACACGGTCTCCGACGAGACGTTCGCGACCGTCTACGTCGAGGGCCTCACGGTGAACGGTTTGCGGGTGACCCGCGCGGCGTCCGACGCGCTCGACATCGCCATGTCCCGCGGCAGGCTCGCACGCCTGGTCATCCTCGACCCGGGAGACGAGTGCCTGGACCTCATGACCTCCCGGATTCGCGTGGAGGACTCCGTGTGCACGGGCTGGGGCGGCAATGCGTTCTCCGCTGGCCAGGCCACCCACCTGCTGGTCGTGCGCAGCGTCGTGTACGGAGGCAACGTGGGCGTGCTCGTGAAGGACGGGTCCAACGTCAAGCTGGTGGGTACGCTGCTGAGCGCATGCAAGGCCATCCTGGACGTCACGCCGACGAATGGGGCGTACCCGGGGAAGAACAGGTTCGACGCGACAGCCACCTATGCGACCGGTTGCGCGCAAGACCAGATCGGACGTGCGAAGACCCTCAAGGCGGTGACTCACATGGCACGCGTGCTCGATCCGGACAGTCTCCCGGACCTGCGCGAGGACGTCATGGGCATCGCACGGTGGGAGGACCTGCCAGTTGCGGTGGATGCGCTGCGCAAGGGGGAGCGGCCGTGAAGACCATACCGTACCGGTATCGCCCCAGCCCCGGCTTCGTCTTCCTCGTGGCAGTGGCCGCGCTGCTTGGGCTCTTCTTCTGGTGGGCGTTGAGCCCCCCGGATCTCGTGACCTCGTGGGGGGCCGTGACCCGCGTGGAAGCAGACCCCGGCCAGGCGTTGAGCGCGGAGGATCGGGCAGCGCTGGAGAACGTGAGACGCCTCTACCCCGAGCTCTCCACGAAGATCGGTCCGGAAGGAAAGCTGCTGGAGGAGTCGCGGGCGGACGACCCGGGCGGCGCGGAGGACGACGATGGTGATTAGGCGATTCAACCGCTACGAGCTGAAGTACGTCGTCCACGCGAGCCGGTACCAGCCGCTGGTGGACGACCTGATGCGGTTCCTGGAGCCGGACGAGCACGGGGACCGGGACGGGTACTACCGCGTGGTCAGCCTGTACTACGACAGCCCCGACTACTCCTTCTACCACTCCAAGGTCGATGGCCTCAAGTTCCGGCGCAAGCTCCGGGTGCGGGTCTACCCGGGCGACGACATCCGCACGGTCAAGACCGGGTTCGTGGAGATCAAGCAGCGCATGAACCGGACGGTGCAGAAGAAACGCATCGTCCTTCCGCTTCCCGAGGCCATGGCGTTGTGCAATGGAGACTACGACAAGCCCTTCGCGGACGAGATGGACGCGGTGGCCGCCAACGAGGTCCTCTACATGGTCCGCGCCATGGGCCTGAGGCCCAAGTGCGTGGTGAGCTACCGGCGCAGGGCGCTGGTGGGAAGCCGCTACGAAAACGGCATGCGCGTCACCTTCGACATGCAGCTCCAGGGCCGCGTGCACGCGCTGACGCTGACGGAGAACGCGCACAACCACTACTTCATTCCGCCGGACTGGTACGTGCTGGAGGTCAAGGTCAACGAGCGAATACCCGACTGGATGACCTCCATCATCGCGAGACACGAGTGTGAGCTGCGCCGCGTCAGCAAGTACTGCGCCGCGCTGAAGAACGGAATGGACCGCCTGAAGTTCAGGCTCGAGCACCGGGAGGATATCTATGAATGACCTGATGAAAGAGCTGGAGCGCTTCGGAGACCTGACCAACACGTTCACGCTGCTGGACGTGGTGGTCGTGTTCTTCCTCTCCCTGCTGTTGTGCCTTGTGCTGGCCATCGTGTACCGGAACACGCACAAGGGCGTCTCGTACTCCCAGTCGTTTGCCCACACCATGGTGATCTTCGGCGTGTGCGTCGCGTTCATCATGCTCATCGTGGGCACGAACATCGCCCGGGCCTTCACCATGGTGGGCGCGCTGTCCGTCGTGCGGTTCCGCAACGCGATGAAGGAGCCCAGAGACCTCGGCTTCGTCTTCATGGCCATGGCCGTGGGCATGGCGTGCGGCACGCGGTTCTACGTGCTGGCCACCTTCGCTACCGTGTTCCTCTCGGCCGCTGTCATCCTGTTGAGCAAGCTCAGCCTCTTTGCCAAGGTGATCCGGGAGCGCATCCTCATCGTGCGGCTGCCCATGGGGCAGAAGGAAGATGAGACGTTTGAAGAGGTGTTCAGCAACTTCCTTGCCGAGCAACGGCTGATCTCCATGGAGACGGTCCGCGAGGGGCAGCTTTCAGAGCTCATCTACTCCGTCGTCCTGAAGCGCAGGACCGACCCCGCCCAGTTCCTCGCGGAGGTCCGAAAGGTCAACGGCAGCAACAAGGTCTCCCTCGTTCTCGGCCAGCAGGACATTGACCTGTAGTACCGGCCCCGACTCTCGCGCGTCGTTTCGCTCGGCCAGCAGGACATCGACCCGTAGCCTACCAGATCTTCTCGCAGTCGACCTTGGGGAACACGGCCGTGTTGTTCCCCTCGTAGCACTCGGTGTTGTCCCCCTCGGCGCTTCCGAAGTCCGCTACCACCACGACGTCCGTGGGAGGCGACCCGGGCGTGAGGTCCACGAGGCAGCTTGCCGGCTCGCAGTCTCCCGGGAACAGCTTGCCCACGGTCTCGAGGAGACACTGGATCTCTCCTCCGGGACCCGCGGAGCCGAGGAAGAACGCCACCGCGACCCCGGAGTCCACCGGGGCCGACCCGCGGTTGCACACCTGCACCGGCACCTCCAGACCCTGGTCCGTGCACAGCGTCAGGAACTCCGGCTTGACCGTGAGGTCGGGTGCGGACAGGCCCGAGTAGTCCCCCTGCACGTTCTGCCGGAAATTGTTGAGCCCGGGCGTCTGCCAGTTCTGCGCGGCGCCGGCAAGGGCCGGGACGTGGCCGTCCTCCTGCACGTTGGTCACGAAGTACGCGTGCTGGTTCCAGATGCGCCGCGAGTCCACCCATGCGTCGGACCGGTCCCGGTACACCACGATCCCCGACTTCTTCCCCCAGTGCTTCGAGCGGCACACGTTGCCGGTCCCCGGGGTATTGGGCAGCGCCGCGGTGCACGTGTACCCGGAGTTGGCCCCGCCGCAGCCGTCGTCGTTCGTGCAGCGGCAGAAGCCGACCTTGCACGAGCCCTGGCCGCCCGGGCAGTCCGAATCCACCGCACAGCGGATGCCGCGGAACATCGGGTCCAGGGACGGGCAGGAGATGGCGCAGTTTGTGTTGGATCCCACGACGACCTCGGACTTGAAGTCGCCGTCCACGTCCGCCACCACCGGGTTCTCGTACCACGTGCAGGACGTGCGCGGCTGCGAGAACAGGACGTCTCCGGAAAGCCCGGAGTAGACCCGCGTGAAGCACTCGTCGGCATAGATCCCCTCTGCAAGCCCGTCGGCCTCGAAATCGAACACGGACGAGCCCGTCACCGACGACGAGTAGTCCTGCGTCTGCATGCTCCACAGGATGCCCGGGGCCTTGCAGCCGAAAGGAGCGGGAGAGCCCGCACAGTCGAAGTCGAACACCGTGTACGCACCCTTCCCGGCCAGGGCAAACTCGGGCTTGCCGTCGCCGTCGAAGTCCCCCACCGTCGGCGGCCCGCCGTGGCCAATGGCCGTGCCTTCGGGGAACGACGGCAGCGCATACGGCCCGAACACCGTGGCCCCGGAAAGGGACATGACGCGCGCATTGCCGGAGGAGATGACCACGACTTCCGCAATGCCCTGAGGCAGGCTGCCCACCGCGTACGCGCCGAAGTCCGCTACCGCCACGAACCCGTCCGCTGCCGCCGCATTCGTGAAGTAGCTCTCCTTGACCCACGACGTGCCGTTGAACTGGTAGATGCCGTTGCCCATCACCAGCTCCGACTTGCCGTCCAGGTCCACGTCCGCAGCCACGGAGAGGTGGCCCTGCGAGTACGGGTAGTAGCCGAGGTTCTCCGCAACGATCTTGCCGTTGCTGTCGTGCGCGACCGCACCCATCAGGATCTCCGGCTTCCCGTTGCCGTCGAGGTCGTAGATGGCCGGACCGTTCCAGCGGTGCTCCGACACCCCAAGATCGCTGACGGTGCCGTTGGCCTTGGTGCTGTGCCAGAGGAGACCCCACGACCCGGCCACGGAGTCGTACTTGAACGCGACCATGCCGCCGCCTTCCGCGAACGACACGATCTCCGGCCTTCCGTCCGCCGCATTGTCGATGTCGCCGATGGCTGGCGGAGATGCGCCAACGACTTTGGCCGCAGTGATGACGAACTGCTGGGCGCACGTCTCCCCGTCGAGGATCCGCACGATGCCGTTGGAAGAGGATGCGGCAAATCCTCCGTCGGACCCGCTGTAGGACGTGAACACCACCGACGGCCTGACGTCCGCGGGGTCGCCGTCGAAATCGAAGTCCGCAACCATGGGCGTGGAGAGCACCTGTGCGTTGGCAGGGTAGGGGTCCCCCGCGGCCGGGCCCTCCCAGGTGCACTGCACCGACGGCAGGAAGATGCCGGCCTTGTACGGCCGGGTGCAGTCGGGTTTCGAGTCTTCAACGGCCGGGTGGGAGTAAGGGATGCACAGCTGTCCGGTGCACGCAGTGTCGTTGGCGCAGTCGTCCTGCGTGGCGCAGGGTGACGGGGGCGGGATGCAGACGGACAGGTAGCACGCGCCCGAGGGCTCGCAGCAGTCCGCGTCCTGGGTGCACGAGAGATCGAATGCGGGGTTGACCGCGGGGTCTTCGTCGTTGCAGTCGCCGCCCCACAGCGCGGTGTAGGGCGGCTGCGGCCCGCACAGGCAGAACGCATCCAGCGTCATGCCGAACCCGTCCGTGTCCTGGTCCCGGTAGTAGAGGACGCAGCCCGCAGCCCCGGGCTCGTCGGCCTTGTCGTTGCAGTTGTCGTCCAGGCCGTTGCACACCTCGCTGGCCCCGGGGTTCACCACCGGGTTGTCGTCCGCGCAGTCGCCGCCCACCTGCACGTTGAACTCGAGCGTGGGCTCGCAAAGGCACGCGGCCTTGACCGTGGGTCCATACCCGTCCAGGTCTTCGTCCGGGAAATACAGGGTGCAACCCTCCGAGCCGGGCGGGTCCAGCGCCCAGTCGCAGTCGTTGTCCTTGCCGTCGCACGCCTCCACGTTCCCCGGGAACACCTCGGGGTCTTCGTCCGCGCAGTCGCCGGGCGCCAGCGACGTGTAGGCCCCCACCGGGCCGCACGCGCACAGAGTCTTGCCGTCTGAGCCGACGCCGTCCCCGTCTTCGTCCTCGTACCAGGTGATGCAGTCCGAAGGGTTCTCGTCCACCTCCTGGTCGCAGTTCTCGTCCTGGCCGTCGCACGTCTCCACGGCCGCAGGGTTCACCGTCCCGTCGGTGTCGTCACAGTCGCCGGGCTGCTTCGCCTGGAACAGGCCCTCCGCCATGCACGCGCACACCGACGACCCGGGTTGCCCGAAGCCGTCTGCGTCCGCGTCCGCGAACCAGGTCTGGCAGCCGAGCGCATCCTGCTCATCGGCAAGCCCGTCGCAGTCGTTGTCCGTGCCGTCGCACACCTCGGGCGACTCGAACGACTCCGCGCACTGCTGCGAGAACCCGTCCTGGGAGCAGACCCACGTGCCCGTCGCACACTGGTCGGGATCGTCGGAGTCGCACGGCGAGCCGATGTCCGGGAAGTCCTCGTCCACCAGCGCGTCGCAGTCGTTGTCCGTGCCGTCGCAGACCTCCATCGCGGCTTCCGGCCCGACGCACACGCTCTCGCCGTCCGCACACGACTCGATGCCGGGGCACGCTCCCCAGTCGTTCTCCACCGCGCACGTCACCAGCCCGATGTCCTCGTCCGACTTCCCGTCGCAGTCGTCGTCGAGGCCGTTGCACGTCTCGGCCGCAGGCTCGTCCGCATCGCACGCTTCCCACCCCGCAGGCCCCGTACACGTCTCCACGCCCGGGCAGGTGCCGAACTCGTTGGCCGCCTCGCACGGCCTCGTGGTGCCCAGCAGGTCGGGCGTGCAGATGCACGACCCGGTCTCGGGCAGGCACTGCATTCCGTCGTCCACCTCCTGGCACTCGTATCCCTCGGGGCAGTCGGTCTGACTGCCGCACTGCGCCGCACACCAGCTGCCCTCCGACCCGATGGGCAGACAGCGGTCCGCACCGCCGCCGCAGTCCGAGTCCTTCTCACAGCTGTCGCACAGCAGCCATGCCAGCGGAACGCACAGGGTCACCACGTCCGGGCCGAGGCCGAACATCGTCATGCAGCGCCAGCCCGGGGGACATTCCTCGACGCAGATCTGCGTGCAGATCGATCCTTCCTCTCCGGTCAGGCACCAGCCGGATTCGCATTCCTTGTTGTCCGCGCACGGTGCACCAAAGGGCGCAAGCCCGGATGCGTCCGTGTCGGCAACTTCCCAGATCTGGCTTCCGTCCGGCTCCGGCCCCTTCTCGTCGGGCTGCCAGCCCGGAGTCTCGACGCCGGTGTCGAGGCCCTCGGCAACCGACTCCGGCCCGGTGTCCGCCGCGTCCGGGAAGCTGGCCTGCTTGCCGGTGCTGGAGCCGCCGCCGCAGGAAACCAGCGCCAGGGCCATAGCCGTCGCCAGCCATCGAATACCCATGTCGTCCCCCTCCCCGGTGTCAGTCCCGCGTCGGACGCGGCAGCGTCTTGAGCGCCACTACGTTCGAGCGCTTGTGCTTGAGCGACAGGCTGCGGCCTTTGAACCCCACCTCCTCCACGGACACTACGCTGTAGATCGAGAGGTGCAGCTTGCGCGTGTTGGCGAACTTCCGACGGAGGTTGTCCTCCTGCGGATCGATGATCGGCGAGTCGGAGTCGAACACGAAGTCGGACAACGCGATGAACGTCAGGCCGAGGGTGGAGTCGGTGAGGCTGCGCACCCGGAGCGTCTGCGTCTTGTTGTCATCCGCGTTCTTGAACGTCACAACGAAATAGGTGTCGGGCTTCTTGGTCGTCATGCCCCCAACTCCACCACGATGCGGGGGCCATGTCAAGCAGCCTGAGGCTGCAGGGCGCGATCGCGGCCGTGGCAGACTGGCAGGAGCCGCTCTGCTTCCGGGGCAGATGGAGAGTCTATGGCGAGGGCATTGCGGACAGGGCCTCTGCGACCTTGTCGGCCTGCGCGGCAGCCTGCTCCTGGACCGCGGCTTCCTTCTCGACCAGCGCTTCCACTTCCTCCTCGGCCTTGAGGATGTCCGCAAGCATTCGGTCGAGGGTGGGGTAGCTGCCGCTGACCTGCGGAAGCGACTTCAGGCTCTCACGCTTGCGCTCCAGCGCCTGGCGCAGCCGCGACGCCTTGGCCGCGATGTCCGAAGCCTGCGACAGGAGTTTCTCCCGCTCCTGCGCAGCCGGAAGCGCGTCGGACACGATGGTGCGCTGCCCCTCGGGGATGGCCGTGGTGGCCGCCAGCTTCCGCAGCGTCTCCGCGGATGGATCCAGCACGCGCATCACGCCCTCCTCCACGGTGACCCGCTGGCGGCACGTCTCGCGGCCCGGGCACGCAAGCAGCGCCAGCCGTGCGCCGGAGTCGCCTTCGGTGGTGGTCTCCGGGAACAGCACGCGACCGTTCGCCCGGTGGCGGATCTCGATCGCAAGGTTGCGCGGCTGGCCCGCGTTGTTGGTGATCTCGTAGTCCTTCGTCACGGTGCGCAGCTCGTGCACCCACAGCGCCTCGTTCTTCCACTGGAGCGCCTTGGCCGCGGTGGTCACCTCCTCGCGCGGCGCCCACGAGACGTCCGGGTCCTGGCCAAAGCACCACACCCGCACGTCCCCGGGCTCGGTCCGCTCGATGAGCGTCTGGCCCCTGAACCGGCCGTTGACGTAGAACGTGGCCACACCGCTTTGCAGCACGAGGCCGGTGGAGTTGTCGGCCCGCACGCAGGTCGGCGTGCCGCCACTGGTCTCGACCAGCGTGAACGCGCTTCCCCCAAGCGGCCTGTCGAGCACCGGCACCATGCTGGAGGAGCGCCGCGGCACGGACACCGGCTCCAGCGCGGTGTAGGTCGCAATCTCGGCTTCCACGCGGGGGGCCGCCATCTCCGCGACCGCGGGCTCGCCGACCTGCAGCAGGGAGCTGTCCGCCATGCCGCCGGACGCGCTGCCGACGCTCACGCTCCGGGCGCTTGCAGACCCGTGTGCGATGCCGTACGAGCCGCTCCCTCCTCCGTACACGTAGGCCGCGCCCGAGGAGACCGAAACCCCTTCCGCCACGGACCAGTCGTAGAGGAGCCCGTCGGGCGTGCGAGCGCCGAGCTGCGGAAACAGGTTCTGCCCGTCGTCCATGGGAAGCAGCTCCCGGGAAGCGTACCGGGGCGACGCCATGGAAAGCACGTACGACTGGGGAAGGCCGGAGACCAGTGTCAGCCCGACGTCGGTCCAGTCCTCGGTGGTGTCGTTGTGCACCACGGCCCACGCCTGGAGCCGCAGGCCCTTGTCCGTTGGGGTGACCCGGTACGCCATGCGCCACAGCGGCGTCTGGCGTACATAGCCAGCGGCCAGCTTGCCGGTCGAGCCCGCGTCCGTGCGCACGTGCACCGTCACCTCGGAGAACCCGTTGGCTTTGCCGAGCTGCGATGCGAACTCGGCCATGGCCTTCTGCTCGCGAACCGAGCGGGGCGTCACCTCCTGCACCTGGGACAGGGGCACCCACGACAGCGCACCGGTCTCCGAGACCAGCACGATCCTCGGGCCCGCATTGGCCGGCTTGCCCTCGGGGGAATCCACGGGCACGCCCCCAGAGCAGGACAGCACGGTGCCGGGAATCGAGCGGCCGTCTGTCGTCGTCACGGTCACGAAGGAACCGGTCAGCGCCTTGCAGTACCCTTCGACGTCCGGGGGCAACAGCACGCCGCCGTTCTCGTCCGACAGGGCATTGCCCAGCGCGCTGTCCGAGCGGGCCTGGGCCAGGTTGTTGACCGTGGGGTACTCGATGGAGCGGACCTTGACGTTGCCATCGGTCGCGAGGAACAGGGTGGACAGCATGTCGTCGAGGTGCGCCAGCGTCAGGTGGATCTCGAGGTCCTGGGCTCCCTGCACCTCGGCCTGGCGTTCGAACTGGCCGATGCCGCTGTCGTAGAGCGTCAGGTGGGTGATGGGAAGCGGTGTGGAGCGCTCCCTGGCCTGCACCGTGGAGCAGGCGGCAGCCGTCCATCCGAGCCCAACTGCCAAGAACGCGATCGCGAAGTGCAGACTGCTCCTGTTGCGCATGTGCCGCCTCCCTGTGCTGTAGGTCCAACGCCCGGTCGCTGCCCCATCCGGGCAACAGGCGACTTCGACACACCCGGGGAAGAAAGGTTCCCGCGAGGGGGGACTGGCACGGTCCCCGCCGGTTCGGCCGACTGCTCGGATACTCAGGCTCCATGCACACCCCATCGTTACCCGGAGCGTGAGCGATGGGCCGCAATGCGTCACATCGGCCAGGCAGTTCAAGCGTTGTTGAGCGGTGCTTGCCTGGAGGCGAACTAGCGCGCCAGCGGGTGTGCGTCCAGCCCTTCGGCAGGAAGCCATGGATAGAGATACGGGGCCTTTCCGAATCGGTCCTTGTGGAGCATGGCAAAGAGGCTGAGGCCCGCACTGAATGCGGTTGAGAGCGCGGTGAGCACGCCGGATACCGGGGTCACGACGTTGCCCGCGGCCACCACTCCGGGGATGCCTGTGGCCCCCCACTGGTCCACCGCGATGTAGCCTGCCCGCGTCGTGACGCCCGCGGACTCGAGGAACCGCGTCACGCGGGTCTGCGTGGTGTACGAGTTGTAGTCCACCAGCGCGAACCGGAAGGTGCGCCGTGCGACCTCGTTCTTCTGCACGTCGAGCAACGCGATGTCCACGCAATCCTTCTTCTCGTCCAGGACCTTGATGAAGCCGTGGTGCACGGCAAGCCCGTCCAGGTCCCGCGGGATCTCCGCATCCCCATCCAGCACCACGGTCAGCTCCAGGCCGGAGCGCAGCCGCAGCAGCTCGCGGGCCTGCGCCACCGCGGGCGCTCCGCGGCCGATGAGCAGGACCGGCAGCCCCTCGGCCTGCGGCACGATGCGCTCCTCCATGCCCATGGGGCTGAACATCGGCCGGACGCGCAGGTGGTGCTTCATCAGGTTGCCGTGCGGGAAGAAGCCGGTGCAGATCGCGACGGTCCTTGCCCTGAACGTCCCCGCAGTGGTTTCAACGACCTTGATGTCACCCGAGAGATCCGCGCCGACGGCCTCGGTGTTGGCCTTCAGCTCCACGCCCGCCTGCTTCGCTTCGGAAGCGAGCGTCCGGATCACCTCCGGGCCCATCAGGTGCCACCGGTAGGTCAGCCGCAGCTTGCCGTACTTCGCGAACTGGCCGATGTCGAACCGGTCGATCACCAGCCCCGAGAAATGCCTCGGAGGATTGATGGGCGTGCCCCCCACCGCGGTCAGCGCACACATGAGCCCCGCGGGCCCGCCGCCGATGCACAACGTGTCATACACCGTGTCCGTCATCCGTCTCACCTCCCCGCCAGTACATCAGCCCCGGCCTCGCCTGTCAAGGGCCGCGTCGCCCGCCAAGGGCCGGGGCAACTTGGACTGCCGGGCCGAACCAGGGTCGTGATGTCGACCCCGGTGCAGTCGCTCGCGCGGGGTGCGTGTCGCCAGAGTCGGTGGACGACGTCCGCATCCCAGTGATCGAGCACCTCCCATTCCCGCGAGCAGTCCGGGAGACCGATCTCCCGGCTGGGCGGCCGCGCATCGCTGCGTCCGCAGCCCGTCACCCCGGGCACTTCGTTCGCCACAGGCGACAGCGGTCGGCTCGTGCCCCGTCTCCCCGGCACTTCAGTCGCCACAGGCGACAGAGGTCGGCTCGTGCCCCGTCACCCCGGCACCTCGGTCGCCACAGGCGACAGCGGTCGGCTCGTGCCCCGTCACCCCGGCACTTCGTTCGCCACAGGCGACAGAGGTCGGCTCGTGCCCCGTCACCCCGGCACCTCGGTCGCCACAGGCGACAGCGGTCGGCTCGTGCCCCGTCACCAC
>Ga0233425_10006807_pt1 | contig 16543 bp, 9 predicted proteins | sample Watercolumn_Towu_2_FD_181712 | JGI IMG/M metagenome (GOLD analysis project Ga0233425, IMG submission 181712) | Freshwater microbial communities from Lake Towuti, South Sulawesi, Indonesia - Watercolumn_Towuti2014_140_MG | ecosystem: Environmental > Aquatic > Freshwater > Lake | place: Indonesia... | reverse complement strand
CGAGCCCTTCGACCGCCGCTTCTTCACCCCTCTCATCCCCCTGCCGGGCACTGAGGTCTACCGGGAGCTGCAGGCCCGCGAGGGGTTCGAACGCCTCGACTGGGCGGCCTACCGCTACGAGCGCCCACCCCACCAGCTCGGCCAGGTCCCGCACCACGTGCTGCGGCAGCGCCTTCTTCGCGCCAACCTCATCGCCCACCTGAAGGAGACCCACGGCCCGCGCCGATTCCTGGCCCGCCGCCCTTGGGAGCTGGCCGCCAAGTACGCGATCCGGCGGGCCCTGCGCTGGTGACGACGGCCAGCCGCCTCAGCCGGCGAGCGCAGCAGCGAGCCCCTCGATCCCCACCACCACACCCGCGATCGGATCGGCGGGATCGAGGAAGCGCGCGAGGTTGCTGCCCTGCCCGGGCAGGACCGGCGGAGGCCAGGGGGGCGGCGGTTGCAGGAAGGCCCCGCGCGCGTCCCGCATGTGGCTCCGGTCGCTGCTGAAGCGCGCCACCAGCTCACCCGCCTCCACCACCCGGAAGCGTGGGGCCAGGTGCTCGGACCCGGGCGCCAGCGGCAGGAACGTGGCCGCGAGCCAGGTGGACAGGGGCACGGGCGCCCCCAGGCGCGAGTCGAGGTCCCAGACATCGCAGGTCGCGCCTCCGACCGCGAGGACCACGTGGTAGTCCCACAGCACCGGCCGGCCCGGCCGGGCGAGCCGCTGAGCCCAGAGCGCGCACTGCCTGGTGGCATTGCAGATGAACACCCCCCAGCGCAGCCGCCCGCCGAAGCGCGCCTCGTCCCGCGCGAGCCACCAGACGTTCTCCTCGCAGTAGAAGGGCTGGTAGCGCGGTGGGTTCACGTCACCGCTTCCGCGGCTTGTCGCCGGACGGATCGTCGAGCATGAACACCTCGGTGTCCACGTCCTCGGCGATCACAGGCACGAGGGCCGGGGACTCGGTCGGGCCGCGCAGCAGCGGGAAGAAGGCCGGCGCTGCCTGCTGGAAGGTCTCGGCATCGCGGAACCAGTGGTCTTCCTGGACGATGATGGGCGGCTCCTGCCCACGCCAGGCCAGGGTGCTGCTCTCGTAGATGAGGTAGTTGGCCCCGATCCGGCGGTAGCGCGCGCGGTTCTCGTAGACCGTGCCCTGGGGGTGCTGGGATTCGATGGGCTGGCGCCGGATCTGGCGCACCAGCAGGGCCGCGCCGGGCTGCTTGAGCACCACGAGGTGGGCGCTCTGGTCGTTGTTGTGGGCGTAGCGGCCCCGACGGCCCAGCACGACCCCCGACTGGCTGGTGTCCACGAACTCGCCGGCCCCGGCCGCGCGCCAGGCGTCGAGGTAACGGCGCTGCACCATGGCCAGCGGCAGCGGCAGCCACAGCGGCGGCTGGACGAGGCCGGTGCGCGCGCGGAAATCTTCGTTCCAGTCATCGCCGAGGTGGTGCCAGAAGTAGTGGGTGGCGCCGATGTACTCGACCCGCAGGCCGTAGGACTGGCGCAGGCGCAGGTCCGCGAGCACGGCGCGGGTGGTGGCGAGCAGCAGCGACTCGGCCTCACCCAGGATGGGGATGGGGGACCAGGAGGAGCGGATGTTGAGCTTCCAGGCCTGGAAGGGATCGCCAGAGACCTGGATGGGGATGCCGCGCGGCCGGCCGCCGAGGGTGAGGTACTGGATCTCGATCTCCTCGCCTTCCTTGATGGCCACCTGGTGCTCGGGCAGGAGCAGCGCGAAGCGCCCACCGCCGGCCAGGCGCCCGACCCCGAGCCCCGCCAGGTGCAGGCAGCGGGCCAGCACCCCCTTGACGATGGCCTCCCAGAAGGCCCCGACCCCCCGGAAGTTGAGCCCCCGCGGCCCGCCCTTGAGGCGGTTGATGACCGGCGGCACCAGGGCCAGGGAGGACTGCCCGGCCAAGCTGGTCGCCCCGGTGGTGGGCATGGTGCCCACCCCGGCGATGAAGGCCCGGTTGGTGTAGAGCCCCTCGGCGAGCTGGGCCTCCGTGAAGGACTTGAGCCGCCCGTCGGCGAAACGCGAGGCCACCCGCACCACCGTGTCGCCGAGCAGGCCCTCGCGCAGGATCACCCGCGGGATGCGCACCAGGTAGCCGAGCATCCCCTTGGTCTTGGAGGTGAGATCGGCGGTGAAGAAGTGGCCGGCGCCAGGCCCGCCGGCGGCATGGCTGGAGATGGACTGCCACTGGCCGTCGAAGGCCACCAACGAGATGCGCGCCGGCACCACCACGCCGCGCCGGGTGAAGTACCGCATGAAGCGGTGGATCACCCTGCGCTCGGTGAAGCGCCGGAGGCCGTCGAGCCAGGCGAAGCGGGTGAGCAGCGGGCTCGCCTGGGCATAGACCCAGCCCGGCACACCCGAGAAGACCGCGTTGTCGGCCGCGGTGCCAGCCGGGTAGCAGCAGATGGCGCGGATGTAGGGATAGAGCCCCTGGAAGGCGCGCTCCTGCGATGCCTTGGCCAGCCCGGAGAGGTCGAAGCCGGGGGGACGGAGCACCACGCGATGTGGCAGCAGGGTGGCGAGCACGGCCAGGCGCAGGAGCGGGTCGGTACGCGGCAGACCCGCCTTCCGCAAGACCCGGTCGGGGTGCGGGTCGCGGCGCAGCATGCGCTCGAGGCGCGCGCGCAGCACCCAGATGGCCACCAGGGTGGCATCGCTGGGCTCGATGCCGGCGCCGGTGGGCAGCGGCTCGAGGAAGGCGGCCCGCAGGCGGTCCGGGACGCTGGCCAGATCCGCGGCGGTGACCGCGGAGGTGTCGATGGCGCCCGGCCGCGGGGAGACGAGATCCGGGAAGAAAGCCCAGAAGGCCGCCGCGAGGACGTGGTGGTCGAGGGTGCCGTCGCCGCTGAACACGATGACATCCAGCGGACGTCCCAGCCCGGCCGCCTCGCGCAGCGCGTCCCGGATGGCGGTGACGGACTCCACCCGGTCCGGCCTGGTGTCGACCCGGCGGACCTCCCAACCGGCCTTCTCGATGGTCGATAGAAGCCCCCGAGGGACCTTGTGCATGCGCAGCGGGTGGCACACGGCCACCACCACTCCTGGGCTGCGGTCCTGGTGCATCGCCGAGCGGATGTAGACCTCGAGCTGTTCGGGGCCCAGATCCTGCGGCACGCCGGGTGGGGGCGAGGCCAGCAGCAGGCTCGTGTGGCCGCCCGAGCCCTGGGGCGTGGGGGAAGCAGGGGTGGTCTCGGGCACCGGGGGCGCGGACGCCGCGTCGGCGAGCTGCTTGGGATGAGAGGGCTCCGGCATGGGAGCTACCTATCTCAGCGCGTCCGGGTCGCACCAGCGGCGGGGGTTCCCGTCGACCCCTCCGGGCGGATACCCTCACCGTGGAGCCGTCGTCCCCCACCGCCCCAACCACGACCGAGGCGCCGACATGAAACGCAGGACCCGCCAGCAGCAACGTGAGCACCGCCCCGAAACAGCCGATGCAGGCCAGGTAGAAGCGGCCGAGCCCGTCTACGGCACCGCCGGTTGGGCGCTCGACCAGCAGGGCGTCCTGGGGAACCAGGCGGTGGCGCAGGCGCTGCGGGATCAGGTCGCACCCGGCTCGACGCCCGCGGGCGAACGCAGCGACGACGGTGGGTTCGCGTCCGCCGACCCCGGCGCTGACGCGGCATCTTCCGAGCTGGCGGCCCAGGAGCCCGGGACCGCGGAAGACGCGGTACAAGAGCCTGGGCTCGAGGCTTCGGAGGAAGGCGGGGAAGCTGCGCCGGACGACGGTGCACCTGCGGGCGCCGGTGGGAGTGCTCCCCCCGCGGGCGCCGACCCCAACCCAGACGACGGAGGCGCCCCGATCCCGGAGGGCGGCGGCGCCGACGCCGGGGGCGCCGCTCCCGAGGCCGGCGGCGGAGGAGGAGGGGGCGGAGGAGGAGGCGGCGGCGGCGGAGGAGGAGGCGGCGGAGGAGGAGGAGGTCGGGGTGGCGGCCTCACGGTCCGCGACGAGGCACCCCCCACCCCGGACACTGGCAGTGGTGTGCCGGGTCGCACCCCCGACGGCCTGGTCGACCACTACATGGAGACCCACTGGGATTCCTCCGAATTCCACGGGATCGCGCACGAGGTGGGCTACCCGGGAAACCTCTCCACCGAGCGGGTCGGTATGGTCGACCGCTGGATGCCCGCCGACACCTCGGCCGAGACCCGGGCGGTGATCAACGTCGCCTGTGCCATCGCCGGGGGATTCGTCGACGACTACCTGATCGCCCAGGCCGGGGAGTACCTCGGGATCGGTGGGGAGTTCCTGACCGACCTGATCGACGTGGGAGAGAGCGCCGCCGCCTACATCGCGCTCGACGACCCCGTGGGGCTGGCCCTGTTCGGCGGTATGACCCTGCTCGACGGGGTCCTGGGAGGCATCGACAGCGTGCTGGACAGCGCGACGGAGAAGCTGGCGCAGCTCAGCGCGCTCGCGCTGACGATCTCGGGCGCCGTCGCGCTGCTCGGCCAGATCCCCGCCGCCATCGGCACCGTGATCGCCAACGCGGTGGGGTTCGCCACGGTGGAGGCCCTGGTCGCCTCGCTCACCGCCACCGGAGCCTCCCTGAGCGCGGCGATCGAAGCCATCAAGATGCCGCTCAAGGCCGCGCAGGCGCTGGTCGACACCTTCCAGGGCGCGCTGGATGTCATCCTGTTCATGTACAACGACTACTCCGCGGGGCAGGCCGAGCAGGCGACCCGGTTCGACCGCGCCGCCCAGTACCGAGACCTGATGCGCGGGAACGTGTTCGACACCATGAAGGACTGGCTCGAGGCCTGCGCCAACGCGCTGCTGATGATCCCCTACGCGGACTACGTCCGGCTCGCGGGGATCGTCGCGGTGAACCTGGTGACCTCCGGGCCGTCCCTGGACATGCTGAGCTGGAACGGTCCCACCATCGCAGGCACCGTCGACGGCCTCGAGATCATCGCGGATTCCCTCGCGGACACCACCGTCGCCAACGACCTCCTCTCGGAGGTCGGGGCGGCCAGTCCGGGCCCGGTCACGTTCGGCGACCTGGCCGACCCGATGCGGGTGGATCCGGAGGGTCTGGGGCGGCCGTACGTCGAGCGCCGCCCGTTGCAGGGTGTAGGGGCGCTCTCGGCGGCGCGACAGCAGACCATCGCCTGGCTCACCGACAGCTACGCCGCGATCCGCGCCGACGATCCGAAGTGGTACCAGGCGCTCGTCAACGACATCGCCAATCCGGAGGACTCCCCGAGCTACGCCGAGGCGACCTCGCCGACCTACTGGCTCGGGCAGCTCCTCCAGGGCATGCCGAACCTCGCCGAGATCGTGGTGGACACCTCGCTGGAAGGCATCGCCTCGGGCTGCGAGGCCGCCGCGGGCCTCCTGCCGGCAGCCCAGCCGTTGTTCGACTCGGTGGGCCTGCTGGTGCGGGACATGAAGCCGCAGCTCCAGGAGATCATGGAGGCGGCCAACGCGCAGATCCAGCAGTACGACCTCGATCTCTCCGAGCTCGAGGCCTTCGCCGCCAGCGTCGAGGGGGGCATCGGCGACCTCCGCACTGCCCTGGATCCCGCCGCCCAACTCGAGTCCCTGGCAGGAGGAATCGTCGCTTCGCTCGAAGGGATGCGCCTGGACCCGTCCCGCTTCAACCTTCCCTCCTGGGCCCCCGTGGACCTCGTCTCCACCGCGGTGTCCCCGTTCAATGCGGCCCTGGACGCCGCGATCGGGCTGGTGCAGGGGCTGGCCGAGCAGGCGGTCGCCACCTGGCGCGAGCAGATCGACGCCATGATGGAGGCGCTGCAGCAGCAGGTGGCGGCGTTCCGGGCGCAGATCTCGGAGGGTGGCGCCTTCCGGGCCGAGCTGGCGGCCCAGGTCGCGGCCTTCCAGGCGGCCGCGGACTCCATGACGAGGGCCCTGGCCGCCTGGGACGGCAACCTCGAGCTCGACGCCGGGGCAGCCGCCGCTTGGCTGCTCTCCGTGGCCGAAGCCGCCCGCGGCGCCGCAGCGCAGACCCTGGCCGGTGAGAACTCGGATCCCTGGCCCCAGATCCTGCGTGAGACCGCCCAACCGGCCGTGGACGCCTGGCGCGGCCGGTACGGCGCCGACGTCGAAGCCCAGTACCACCCGCCGGTCCCCCGCTGGGAGATCGACGCGTGCCGTGCCCTCCACGACGAGGCCCTGGCCGATCCGGCGGTCCGCGATCCCTCCGGCATCGAGGAGGCATGGCAGGCCTGCGCCGCCTTCGAGGGCCAGGAAGGCCGGGAAGCCCTCTACGGGTTGTGGGACGCCGAGGAAGACCTCGTCGCTGCGATCCAGGCGGCCCGAGCCTGATCCCCCATGTCGCTGGCGCAACCCGACGTCCGGGGCGAGGTTCCCGCCATCGAGCGCGACATGGCTGCGTCCATGCACCACACGCTGGCGTTCGGCAGCTTCGTGGTGCTCCCCATGTACTGGGCGTTCGCGGCGCTGGGGCTCCTGCCTGACGCACCGAAACGGCCCTTCCTGCGTCACCACCTCCACCAGGCCTCCCTCCTGCACCTCATGTATCTCGGTGTATCACTGGTGACCTGCGGGCTCGGCTTCGTGCTGCTCGCACTTCCGGTCTACCTCACCAGCATGCGAGCCCATGACGCGGCACGCCGCGGCGAGTGGTATCGACTCCGGTTCGGGTGGCGGCGGGCGGCGCGTGATTGATTGCGCGATACATTTCGTGTTTCACGTCGCGTCGTTGATTCACGGTGGCTCGACACCATGGCCATGGGCGCGGAGAGGTATCAGGTATCAGGTATCAGGTATCAGGTATCAGGTATCAGGTATCAGGTATCAGGTATCAGGTATCAGGTGTCAGCCGGGCGCAGCCCACAGCCCTTCAGCCGTCCGTGCGGGCGAAAACCTGTCGCGTGGCTTAGCTGGCTTTGTTGCTGGCTGATAGCTCCCGGCGCTTCGCGCCGTTACCGCGCGCCAAAAACCGCATTGGCTGCCGAGAATCCTTGGTGGGCGCTTGACCGCTGATACCTGACGGCTCCGCAGTTTCATGATAGTCCCCCCTGCCTTCCCCCTGAGGTCCCCACCCATGCCCACCCGTTCCCTCCTCGCCGCCGCCAGCCTGCTGCTTGCGTCGGGCTGCCCCCGGTCCACCGCCATCGAAGCTCCCTCGGCAGCCAGCACCGCCGATGCGGCTCGCGCCTTCGTAAACCAGCTCGATACCGACGCGGCGCCCGTCGCCCGGGAGCTCAACCTCGCCTACTGGCAGGCCACCACCACCGGGGAGTCCGCCGCCTTCCAGCGCGCCTCCGAGCTCGATCTGCAGCTCCGCAGGCTCTACGCCGACCCCGACGGCTTCGCCCGGCTCACCGCGTGGGCGGCGGATCCCTCGATCGCCGCCACCGATCCGCTGCTGGCCCGCCGGGTGCTCCTGGCCCGCGACGCCTTCGCGCCCAACCAGATCGACCCGGAGCTTCTGGCGCGGATGGTGGCCCTCGGCACCGAGGTCGAGGAGATCTTCAGCACCCATCGCGGCACCATCGACGGCCGCGAGGTCGATGAGAACGAGATCCTGGACGTCCTTGGCGGCAGCACGGACCGCGCCCTGCGGAGGAAGGCCTGGGAGGCTTCCAAGCAGGTCGGTCCCCTGGTGGCCGACAAGCTGCGGGAGCTGGTCCGGCTGCGCAACCAGGCCGCGCGCCAGGCTGGCTACCCCGACTACTACCAGATGAGCCTGACGCTGTCGGAGCAGGATCCGGCGACCATCCAGGCCCTCTTCGCCGACATGGCCGAGCGCTCGCGCGCGCCCTTCGAGCAGCTCAAGGCCGGGATGGACGCCCGCATCGCGCAAAGGCACGGCATCAGCCCCGATGACCTGCGCCCCTGGGACTACGCCGACCCCTTCTTCCAGGAGGCACCGCGGGTCAGCGACCGCGATCTCGACGCCTTCTTCCAGGGTCGCGACGTGGCAGCATTGGTGGCCGGCTACTTCGACGGTATCGGGCTGGACACCCACGCCATCCTGGCCCGCTCCGACCTCTACCCCCGCGACCGGAAGCAGCCCTCGGCCTACTGCACCGACATCGACCGCGAGGGCGATGTCCGCATCTTCTGCAACACCGAAGACGACGAGTACTGGACCGGCACCATCCTGCACGAGCTGGGACATGCGGTCTTTTCCACGGGGATCGACCGCTCCCTGCCCTGGGGGATGCGCAACGAGTCCCACCCCTTCACCACCGAGGCGGTGGCCTTGATGTTCGGGCGCCTCTCCAAGGACCCGAGCTGGATCCGCCACACCACCGGCCTGTCGGCCGAGGAGATCGCCCCCGCGGCCCAGGACATGGCGGACACCCAGCGCCTGCTCGAGGTCATCTTCGCCCGCTGGTCCCTGGTGATGGTGGACTTCGAACGGGGTTTGTACGCCGACCCCGAGCAGGATCTGAACGCCCTGTGGTGGGATCTGGTCGAGCGGCACCAGTTGGTCCACCGCCCGGACGACCGCGACTCCCCCGACTGGGCCACCAAGATCCACATCGTGACCGCCCCGGTCTACTACCACAACTACCTGATGGGCGAGATGATGGCCTCCCAGCTCCTGGCGGCCATGGCCCGCGATCTGTACGCCGGTCAGCCCTTCACAGAGATCGACACCTGCGGCAACCCGGCCGTGGGCGCCTGGCTCGGCGAGCGCATCTTCGCCCCGGGAGAGAGCGTGCACTGGAGCACCCTTGTGGAACAGGCCACGGGCGAACCGCTGACCCCGAAATACTTCGTCGAGCAGTACCTGGGGCAGTAGCCTTCAGGGGTAGTCCACCCCAGCCACGCTGAACCCCTCCCCATCGCTGGTCAGCAGGACATCGCCGTCCTCGTCGGTGCGGTACACCGCCACGCCAAGTGCCTCCAGCTTGCGCAGCGTGCTGGCCGCGGGGTGACCATAGTCGTTGTCCGCGCCCACGGGGATGAACCCGACCAGCGGCGCGATGCGCTCCAGGAAGGCCAGGCTGGAGGAGTCGTCGGAGCCGTGGTGGTGCACCTTGTAGACATCCACCGGATCGGTCTCGACCGTGGCCTCGCAGGGCTCCTCGCAGTCGCCGCCGAGCAGCATGCGGAACTCCCCGTACTCCAGCAACAGCACCACGGAGTTGAGGTTCTCGTTACCCGCCCCCACGTCGGAGTGCAGCACCTCGGCGCGCACCTGGGGTCCGAGATCGATCGTGTCACCGAGGGCGAGCGGCACTCGCCGGGCGCCGGCGGCGTCCTCGTAGTCCCAGTCGTAGCTGGTGTCGAAGTCCCCCCCGTTGTCGAAGCAGGCCACCACTTCGGGGTGGGCCAGGATCTCGTCGTCCATGTTGGCGTTGTGGTCGCTGTGCTGGTGGCTGACCAGGGTGTAGTCGATGGCGGCGATGCCGTGGCTCTCCAGGTACCAGGCCAGATCGTCGCAGGCCGACGAGGGGCCGGCGTCCACCAGCAGCACGAACCCGCTCGGGGAGATGACCAGAAGTGCGTCGCCCTGGCCGACGTCGACCAGGTGGACGCGCAGTCCGCCGGGCTCGGCGGACGGGCAGGCACAGTGCCGCGAGCAAGCGCCCGGGCAGGCCTCGTCGTCGTCACCGTCGCAGGCCTCGTAGCGACCGCCCTTGACGCCATCGCCGCAGGTGCCGTCGCAGCCCTCGTCGGCCTCTCCGTCACAGTCGTTGTCGTAGCCCTCACACAGCTCGCGGGCGGCCGGGTAGGTGACGGCGGAGAGGTCGTCGCAGTCGCCGGTGCGATCCGCGTAGCCCCCGGGGGCAGCGCAGGCCTCCAGCGGGTCGGCCTCCACGCCCCAGCCGTCGCCGTCGGCATCGCGGTACCAGGTGCTGGACTCCAGGCCCTCGTCCACGCCCTCGTCGCAGTCGTCGTCCAGCCCGTTGCAGCGCTCGGCGATCCCCGGGTGGACCTGCGCGTCGCCGTCGTCGCAATCCCCGGCGCGGACGGCGTAGCCCTCGGGCGCCGGGCAGCCGGCGGTGGGGCCGCCATCATCGCCCCAGCCGTCCCCGTCCGCGTCGGGCCAGGAGGCCTCGTCACAGGTGCCACCCGAGCCCGTGTCGTCGCCGGGGTCGCGGATGGAGGGGAGGCAGGCAGCGAGCAGCAGGCCACAGAGGGCTGGGAGCAGCGCGCTGGACATGGTGGGCGCCTCCAGGGCTGGCCCCACCATAGCGCGGTTCAGCGCGTCAGGCGCCGGTAGATCCGCGGGAGGCGTTCCGGCAGGGCCTCGACCCGCTCGATGATGGTGTAGCCGCCCTCTCCGTACATGGGACGGAGGTATTCGCGGCTGTGTGGGTCCACGGTGATGCAGAAGGCGTGGACCCCGCGCCGACGGGCCTCCAACAGGGCGCGGTGGGTGTCCTCCTGGGCATACAGGTCGGTGTAGCGTTCGCAGCCGCAGTCGAGCGGTTTACCGTCCGAGAGCAGGATCAGGAGCCGCTCGCGGGCCGGCTCCTCCAGCAGCAACCGCGTGGCGTGGCGGATGGCGGCGCCATCGCGGTTCTCCATCTTCCAGGACATGGCCCCCACCCGCTCGCGGGCGGCGGTGTCCCAGGGATCGGAGAAGTCCTTGGCCAGGTAGAAGGCCACCTGGTCGCGACCGTAGCCGGAGAAGCCCCAGACGGCGAAGCGGTCCCCGAGGGCTGCGACGGCCTCCGCGGTGAGCACCAGGGCCTCCTTGGCCACCTCCAGGATGCGCTTTCCCCCGCCCGAGACCACCTCGTTGGTGGAGGAGGACATGTCCAGCAGGAACGCCACGGCCACGTCACGACGGTGCCGGTGGTGGCGCACGTAGAGGCGGTCGTGGGGGCTGGTGCCGGTCCGGCGCTCGACCCAGGCACCCACCACCTGGTCGAAGTCCAGGGCATCGCCGTGGGGCCGGGCGCGCTCCAGCACCAGCTCCTGCGGTCGGAGGGCCTCGAACTGGCGGCGCAGCGAACGGATCTGTGGGCCGTACTCGGCCCCGACCCGCGCCACGAACGCGCCCGAACCTCGCCTCAGCGGTAATTCCACCACCCTGGTCCACGCGGGGCGGTAGTCGCCGATGGTCGCGTCCCACTCGGGGTAGACGGCCTCACCGGTGGCGGCGGTGAGTGGATCGGTGCCCTCGAGCAGGGTGGCGGGCAGGTCGGGCCGAGCCCTGGAGGCGGCTTGGTCCACCTGCCCGCCGCCGGGGCCCTCCAGGGTGGAGAGCCAGTCGTCGGCCTCGGCGTAGTCGGCCCTCGACCGGCGGCTGGCCGGGGCCCCCCGGGCGACGCTGAAGGGGACCTCGCGGCCGGCCTCCCGCGCCCGATCGCGGGCCAGTAGCGCCCGCTCGTCGGCGGCCTGGGCGGCGGCATCGCGGGCCTCGGGCCGCAGGAGCGCCGCGACGCGCGAGGGGCGGACCGCCCCGACGCCGATCCCCAGCAAGGCCTCGGCGGTGGGCCACAGCCGTAGCAGCGCGTGCGCGGCATCCTGCACCGTGGCGCCGGGTTGCCCCATGGCCTCAAGCTCTGGCAAGGCCGCCTGGAACGCGCGCCAGGCTTCAGCGTGCACCGTGCCTCCGGCATCCGGCCAGACCGCGCCCGCCCAGGCCTGCTGCGCCAGGAGCGCGGCCAACTGATCGGCGGGGCGCAGATGCCCGAGATCAGGGGCGGACGTGGGGAGGTGAGCCCGCACCGCGTCGAGATCGCGGGCGAGACCGGGGTAGTCCCGCCGCAGAGCAGCCTCGATCCGCCGGTCCTCGAACGCGAAGAAAAGATCCCGCGCGAGGCCACGGTGACCGAGCCCGCGCAGCAAGCGCTGCAGATCCAGCTCGCCCGGCCGGCGCGCGGGCCAGGTCCCCGGCAGGGAGGAGAGATCGAGATCGAGGCTGCCATGTTCGAGGTATCCCCCGCACAGGGCGGTGAGCACCCGGTACAGCAGGGCATCGCGCTGGTCCTGGAAGGTGGTGATGCGCGCCGGCAGGCGGATCACATGGCCGTCGGTCCAGGCCTGGCCCCCGACCGCGGCCCTGAGGGGGTGGAGCCCGGCTTCGCCACCTCCGGCCGGGGAGGGCTCCACCTGCACGCTCTGCCCGCAATGGGCTGCGGCATAGAGCGCGAGGGTGCGCTGCAGGGCGGAGAGCGGCACGCCAGGTTCCAGGGCAGCGCGCGCCTCCTGCCCAGCGCCGGACTCACCCCTGAGGAAGCTGGCCGCCTTGGCGGGGTTCTCCCCCGCGAGCGCGGCACCCTGCAGGATCAGGCGACGGACGCCATCCTCGTCGAGACCCTCCAGGGCGGGCGCCAGGTGCTGGGCGACGGTGACCGCCACCTCGGGCCGCACCTGCACGGCCCAGCCCACCGCCACCAGGAAGCGCCGTCGCTGTCGTGGCGCCACGCGCGCCAACTGGTCTGGCACCACCTCGGCGAGGTCGCGGGCGATGGCCGGATCGCGTTCCGAGGCCTCCACCAGCAGATCGCCGTAGGCCCGCGCCAGGTCGCCACCGAGGGCTTGCTGGACCGCGCCCACGTTGCGCAGCCAGGTGCGCGCCACCGCCCCGTCGGCTCGGGCCAGGCGCACCGCCGGCTCCAGCGAGCGCCCGACCTGGGCCAACGGCCCGAGTACCCGGGCTCCGAGGCGCGCCAGCCGCCCGCCGCGCAAGGGCCGGGGCAGAGCTTCGTCGCCCGAATTCCCGCCGGGGCTAGACGCGCCTGGTCGTCCACGGCCCACCACGCACCACCCCTAGAAGAAATCGGCGACGATGCCGGCGATGGAGCCCCGCAGATCGGGGTCGTCGGTCAGGGTGCGCGTGAAGGCCGCCGCGCAGGCCTCCTTCGGCTCGGAGCCGGCAGCCATGAGCTTGGCGGCGTAGATCACCAGGCGGGTGGAGACCCCCTCCTCCAGCCCGCGGTCGGTCAGGTTGCGGACCTTGCCGGCGATGCCCACCAGGGCTGTGGCCACCTCGGGTGCGACTCCACTCTCGCGGGCCACCACCGCGCGCTCGATGGCCGCCGGCGGGAAGGCGAAGTCCAGCGATACGAAGCGCTGCCGGGTGGACGGCTTGAGATCCTTGAGCACCGACTGGTACCCGGGGTTGTAGCTCACCACCAGCATGAACTCGGGTGGAGCCCGCAGCACGGTGGCGAGCTTGTCCACCGGGAGCAGGCGGCGGTCGTCCGTGAGCGGGTGGATCACCACCATGGTGTCCTTGCGCGCCTCGACCACCTCATCCAGGTAGACGATCGCGCCGTGGCGCACGGCCGCGGTCAGCGGGCCGTCGATCCAGACCGTCTCGTCGCCCACGATGAGGAACCGCCCCACCAGATCCGAGGCGGTCAGATCCTCATGGCAGGCCACCGTGATCAGAGGACGCCCCAAGCGGTGCGCCATGTGGGCGACGAAGCGGGTCTTGCCGCTGCCCGTGGGACCCTTGAGCAGCACCGGGAGTTGGCTGTGGAAGGCGCGCGTAAAGAGCGCCACCTCGCCCCCGGACGGCAGGTAGAAGGGCTCGGTCGGGACGAGGAAATCCTCGGCGGGGGGGGTGATGGAGCGCATGGGGGCCTCGAAGTGTGCCAGCGTAGTCCCACCCCTGGTGCGGAGCAAGGACGGGAGCGGCGAGGGATCGCGCGTCCCCTTTAAGGTTTTCGTCAAGGGGTCCGAAGAAGTGCGCGGCGGGCCCTCAAACGCACCCCCGTGCCTCCGATGGGATGGTCAGAGGCTGATGGTTCCCGGAAGATGCCCACCGCGGGCGACCGACCGGAACCTGGCCCGGAGGCGACCCGTGAGCACCGTCCTGCCCGTCTACGCGACCACCTGGGAGGCCGATCCGATGGCTTCGCCGGGGATCGATGCGGGCCGACGCCACAGGCGGATCGGGTTGCGGACCGAGGTGCACCTGGAGAGCGACTCCAACTTCTACACGGGCCTGACCAACAACCTCTCCGAAGGCGGCTTGTTCGTAGCCACCGCCGAGCTGCTGGCGCGCGGCACGGTCCTGGACCTCGAGTTCTCCCTGCCCGACGGTGGCCCGCCCGTGCGCCTGACCGGGGTGGTGCGCTGGATTCGTGAGAACCACGAGAACATCGAGGGACCGCCCGGCATGGGGGTGCAGTTCGTCGAGCTGGACGATCGCACCCAGGCGCGCCTCGAACGCTTCGTGCACATGCGCGACACGCTCTACTACGACGACGATCTGCTGTGATGGCGTTTGCGACACGAACGGCCCCAGTGGGTGGGGCCAGGACCTCCAACCAACGGGAGTGATCGAGTCTCAGAGTGCAACCCGGGTACGCCCCCACTTCGCTGGGTGTGATGGGTGCCCACCTCGCGAGTCATGTTCGCGGGCGGCCCGGGATGCGGGCGGGACCGGAATCATGCGCGGGTTTTCCGGTCCCGCCCGCAACATTTCGGTGGGCTCACCCGAGGTCTTCCACCTCCAGCAGGCTGGCTTGGACCAACGCTGGGTCGAGGCCAAGGCCCCACCAACGCCAATCGGCAGCCTCCAAGGTACTTGGGCCGGTGTCAAGCACCACTCCGCGGGGCACGCCGAAAGAGCACTTGTAACTGACATATTCTCTACTCCTGCGGTAGCCGCACCACCGCACGAACGGCACGATTCTACCGCATTTATCCGCCGATCAATGGGCGGAAAATGGGGACCCATTCCCGGGACTGAGGGCCATCCCACAGGTGCTCGCGCTGGGCGCACCAGGCGCCAGGGGCCCCTGTCCATCAACAAGCTCCCCTCCGGGGGGGCACCGCAGCGGCCGGAAGCCCGGCCATCTACCCAAACAGCGAGGGCAGGAGCACAGCCCGCTGAAGTTGCCGCTCCTGCCCTTGCACCGAGGAACCAATGGACACTTATACAGAAAATGTCCAATCTGTCAAGTCCCTGATCGACCGCGCTCTCGCCCGTGCCCGTGAGCTGGTGGCCGAGGCCTCCACCGACGAGCTGGAAGTGCTGGTCCACGGGCCCATCACTCCCGCGAAAGCCAGGGCCGTCGCGTCCGCTCAGTGGCTCAGGGAGATGTGGGCTCGGACCGACCTCGACGTGGACAAGCCCGAGAACGCGGCGCAGCGCGAGGCCATCCTGGCGGAGCGGGCGGCACTGGAGGACATCTACACCGCCGCGGTCGAAGCGGGCATCTTCACCCGCGTGGAGATCGAGGGGGACCTGGCCGAGCTGAAAGCCCTCGCCGAGGCTGGCAACCACTACGCGGCTGTCGCGCTGCCACTGGCGGCGGCTGGCTGGGCCGTGATGCCCGGGCGTGATGAGGATGAGCTTAGGAAGAGGGCGCGGTATTTTTACAAGTTCTGGACAGGCGAGGACCGCCGCAGGCAGTTGCCGCGCGAGGTACTCCACCATGCGGAGATGCACCCCGACGTGGCGGTTCTCTGGTTGGTCGACTCCGGGCCGGTCATCCTGGCGGCGGTGGACGTGGACGATCTGGACCTGCTGCCTTGGGTGCTGGCGACGTTCGGAGAGCCCCTCTTCACTGTCTCGACGGGCCGGCCGGGCGGGGGGGTCCACCTCTACTACTGGGCGGACAGCTATGTTACGGGTCGCAACGGAGCCATCGGCCCGCTCAGCGCCTTCCATTTCGACGGGCTCGCGCTGGACGGTGACACGGGCCTGGTCAAGAAGCCCAAGCGCGAGGGGACCTCGCCCATCGATGTGAAATGCAGGCGCGGATACCCGGTGGCCCCCTGGTCGCTCCACAAGAGTGGCGCCGTCTACACGCCGGATCGCGACCTCCCGGAGGTCATGGGCCGGATCGCCCAGGGCATCGGGCGCTTCGACAACGAGCTGTACGAAGTCATGGTGGCGGAGGTCAAGCAACTGCGGCGGGAGCGCAAGCCGGGCCGTGCGGCGGCCAAGTCCAAGAAATCCGCCAAAGCCACAGACAAGCCTGCCAGCTCGCAGAAGCCCCGCAAGGCGCCGACGGTTCGGGATCGGGTCAAGGCTGCCCTGGACTTCGATTACACGCCACCGCCAGACGACTCGCTCGACGACCTGATGGCGCTGGACGAGAGCGAGCCCACCCAGGCCGAGGAGCCGGTCGAGCTGGACCCCGAGGAAGCCTGGCGCGCTGCCGAGGCCGAGAGCCAGGAAGGGCAGGAGGATTACTTCGATCTCGACGACGAGGGCCAGCCCATCCTGCCGGTCCGCCCCCCCGCGGCTGCCCCCAAGCCCTCGAAGGTGGCCCCCGTCAACCCCGCTACGTTCTGGGACGCGCTCCCCAAGGACCTGTCCAAGATCCGACGGGTCCGGTGCGTGGACAACCTGGCCGTTCTCGACGGCGAGCCGTTCTTCCAGTGGGCGGCGAGTTCCGCGGCTGGCCTCAGCTATGACGCCTGGCGGGGCGGCTTGCAGGCCATCGTGGCGCTGGCTGGGGAGGACGGTCGGCCGTTCGCGCAACTTTTCTCGGCGCTGGACCCCGCACGCTACCACCCCGCCGAGTGCGACAAGGCCTACTCGGACGCCATCGAGTCCGTCCGCCAATGCGGAGCCCCCATGCGCTACGAGACCCTGGCCGCCGCTGGGTGGCCTGGCGATGTGCCGACCGCGATCCGCTCGCCCGCCGACCGGCTGCGGTGCTTTCTGGAGGGGACCTTCGGGCCTGGT
>Ga0233425_10006806_pt1 | contig 16545 bp, 13 predicted proteins | sample Watercolumn_Towu_2_FD_181712 | JGI IMG/M metagenome (GOLD analysis project Ga0233425, IMG submission 181712) | Freshwater microbial communities from Lake Towuti, South Sulawesi, Indonesia - Watercolumn_Towuti2014_140_MG | ecosystem: Environmental > Aquatic > Freshwater > Lake | place... | reverse complement strand
CGGCGCAGTGATCGACCACTGGATGTACTGACCGTTCGTGGTGCCGAAGTCCAAGTACGACGCTCCCGAGTATCCGCCGTAGACGGTGGAATTCGTCGGACCCGAGTACTGCGCGCTCTCCGCTTGCAGAAGCGCGCAGGGATTTGGATAGACGAGCCCGGTCTGCTCGGTGGCTTGCAGGAGCAGGCTCCGGAAGGGGATTGACGCGGCGCACGATCCACCACTGAGCGGGTTGGGAACATCGGCGTTGCCGACATCACTCGCGGCGTAGTTCGGCTCGTAGCCCATCCCCTCGAAGAGCGGCCAGCCAAAGTTCAGCCCGCCGCGATCAGCGACATTGAGTTCCTCGTAAGCGTTCCACTGCACATCGCCTATGAGAAGCGTGCCAGGGTCGGCATCGGCGGGATCGTGCGATCCAGAGTGCGGCACGATTGTCATGCGGAATGGATTGCGCAATCCCATGCACCAAACGCGGCTTCGCGGCGCGCGCGGCGCGGCCGCATCGAAGAACGGGTTAGTCGCGACGCCATCGCCCGTGTCGGGGTCGATGCGCAGCACCTTTCCGCAGTGCGAGTCGATCAGCTGTGCGCGATACGCGCCGACATTTTCCTTGGCGCTCAAGATGCCCGCCGCGAGCGCGCTCGTCACATAGCCGCCACTGACCTGTCCGCCGAGATCAGTCGACTCATAGCTCGCAGAGTCACCGAAAGAACACAAGAGAGTCCCGTCATCGCCAAAGGCCAGCGAGCCGACAGCGTGAGATTGATGCGCGATCGGAAATCCGGTCGACGCGCTCTCACCGATGAGCACCGTGCGGCTCGTGGGATCAACCTGCGTGAAGCCCGACGCACTCGTCAGTCGGTAGCGCGTGATGCGCGCAATCGAGGCGTCGTAGTAGGTGTCGCGCTCGGCGTTGTAACCAGGCGTGCCGAAGTACTGCAGGTGATGTCGGTCGACGACATAAAAGAGGTACACGAGCCCGTTGGTGGCAAAGTTCGGGTCAAGCACGAGACCCAAGAGACCGTGATCGCGCCACCCGCCAACCTCCTCATGAAGGTCGATCGCAAGCACGCGCGTTGTGCCGGTGTGGACATAGACGCGCCCACCGCGCTCCCAGTGCATGAGCCGCCCGTCCGGAAGAAAGGTGCATCCGACAACCTCGTTGAGACCGGCGGCCACCGTGTCCATCACGAAGCCAGCAGGCGGTGCCGCGAATGCGGAGCCGCCAAACACCCCACCGGCGGCTGTGGTCGCGCCGATGGCAATCGCCCACGCGAAACGGGTGCTCTGCACATTCATATCCCCCAAACTCTAACTCCATCCGATCAACACGCAAGCCCAAGACAAGCAACTTGCGCGGAAGCCACACGGGGACATCAAGTCAGAACCCAGCGATGCAACGCTTCGCACGCGCGCGGAGGCGCCCACCTTGGGCAGCCGTACGGTTCACCCACGCATCACGCTCTGCCGCGATTGCGGCAATCATGATGCCGTCGTTCGCCTGTGCAACGGTCGCGTCGGCTAGCGAGGGGTCAACTTCACGAACCGCTGGGCAATGCCCGAGTGCTCGCCGAGGCTGGCTATACAACAAGACTCATCCGGAAGTTCCACCTCGCGCAGAGTGAGAACGATCCCGCCGGAATCGCGGCGCCAGCATTGTGCTGGTTCACCGACTTCAACAGAACACTTCTGGGCGCGCCGATCGTCTGCGACTTCAACAGTGACTCGACACTGAATGCCGAGGATCTTGCGATCCTCCTCGGCGACCACGGGTCGTGCGCGGGCGAGTGAGCGAGACGCGGATCACGGTGCTGATCACGAGGGGAGCGAGTAGGGCGCTTGCGGCGCCCAGCCGCGCACACCCTCGGTGAGCAGGTCGAAGAGTCCCCATACTGAGCAGAACTCGTCGCCGGGGCCGAACTGCGCGGCGCCGACGCGCGTGATCCGGACACCGTCCGCGCATGTCGCGTCGCGCTCGCGATGAAACGCGCTCACGCCGGGCAGGCGAGTTGTGCCGTGACTGACGGACTCGCCCTCGAATCCCATGTCGCGCGCGAACGAGGTGCCACCGTCGCAGACAACGCGAAACTTCCACCCGCGTGTCGCGATCTGCTTGCGCGCCGATGCGGGGTCATTGGGGGTTGCAAGAACGAGCGCGGCACGGCGCGAAAACTGCGGGACGAACGCGCTTAGGCCGTCCGCCCAGAGGGCGCAGTACTGGCAACGCTCGCCCATGTTGTGAATCACGAGCAAGTCGTCGTGCTCCCCGAAGAGGTCAGTGAGGTGGACGGGCGCGCCTTCGGTGGTCGTGAAGGAGTAGTTTGCGACATTCGCGCGTGCCGCTCCCTCGTTCCGCGTCGCGACGAGTTCCTTGCGAAGGTCTGCGATGTGCGCCTCGATCTCCGCCACGCGCTTCGCGTTTGACCCAAACGGCGAGTGACCCGGTTCGGTGTGAGTGCCCATTGTTAGAAGGTACGCCCGACGATCGCGCCGCCCGCGCCCCTGCGCCGCCGCGTCGCCCCCTGCGTCGTTCGCACGTCGCCCCTGCGTCGTTCGCACGTCGCCCCTGCGTCGTTCGCACGTCGCCCCTGCGTTTACGGGCAGATTGTGCTTCCTGGGAAGCACAATCTGCCCGTAAACGCGAGTGGGAGGCGCGGCGCGGCGCGGAGCGGGGGCGGTGAGGCGCGCATGCAGGCGCGTTGGCTGAAATTGCGAGTAGGATCTCCGAGATAGCGTCCATTCCTAGCCCCCGGTCCGATGTTTCCGCCGCCAGTTCTGCAAGGAGAGGTCTTCATGAGTGCCCGAAAGAGTCGCCCTACCCCCCCCAGACGCCCACGACCCGCATCCAAGTCGGCTGCTCCGAAATCGTCTCCTCCCGCGACGTTCCGCGAGTTTGTCGCGGCCTTCCCTGATCTAGGCCTTGCGCATGAGAGCGTCGCGCGCGCCGTCGATGCAGCTGGGCCGCTCGACGCGAGGTCGCTAGCCCTTGTGAAGATCGGCATCTGCATCGGGGCGGGGCTCGAGTCCGCGCTGCGGAGCCATGTTCGTAGGGCAATGCAACATGGCGCGACCCGCGCCGAGGTCGAACAGGCGATACTGAGCGCCATGAACACGGTCGGATTTCCGCGAACGGTCGCAGCATGGGCGTGGGCCCGAGTGCAGTTCTCCCGTGGCGATCGCTGACACGGCGCTTCCGGTGCTGCGGAGCGTTGCGGAATCGAGCCGCACCTTCGCTCCGATGGCGCGCGCCCCCCACGGCGTGCGCGGTCGGCGACTCGTCGATGCACATGGTCGGACGATCCGCGACTTGCGCATCTCGATCACCGATCGCTGCAATTTCCGCTGCGTCTACTGCATGGATCCATCGGCTCGATTCGCCTCAGCCGACACGCTGCTCTCCGTCGCGGACTTCGCGCGAGTTGCGCGAATTGCGTGCTCGCTGGGCGTGCGCAAGATCCGACTCACTGGCGGTGAGCCGACGATGCATCCGCGACTTACCGAGATCATCGGGTCGATCGCCCGCGGCTGCGACGCGGAGATCGCCATGATCACCAATGGGTCGCTCGCTACGCGCGATCGCCTCAGTAGCTGGCGAGATGCTGGTCTCGAACGGTTGACGATCAGCATCGACTCGCTCCGCGAGGATCGCTTTGCTGCGATCACGCGATCTCAGTGGCGGGTGCGTGATGTCATCGCCGCCATAGAGGGGGCGATCGCAGAGCGACTCACGCCTGTCAAGGTGAATGCCGTGCTCGTGCGCGGCATCAACGACGATGAGGCAGCGGATCTCGCCGGACTCGCGCGCGCGTACGCCATCGAAGTGCGCTTCATCGAGTACATGCCGCTCGATTCGGGGCACGAGTGGGATTCCTCGCGCTGGGTCTCCGCCGCCGAGACGCGCCGTGCGATCGAACAGCGACATGAACTGCGCTCCGTTGCCGAGGACGATCCCTCATCGACCGCGCGCGTCTTCGAGTTTGCTGATGGCGCACCCGGGCGCGTCGGCTTCATTGCACCCGTGAGCGCTCCGTTCTGTGGCGCCTGCAGTCGTCTTCGCCTCACTGCGGACGGAATGGTGCGCCCATGCCTCTTCTCACAAGATGAGTGGGATCTCCGTGCGCTTCTGAGAAGCGGGGTTAGTGATGTTGAACTCGCTGAGTTCCTTACCGATGCGGCGTGGAACAAGCAGGCGAAGCATGGCATCGACTCTCCCGGCTTCCATCAGCCGCAGCGCAGCATGTCCGCAATCGGCGGGTGAGTGCAGCATGAGTGAAGAGTCGATCTGGCTGCTCGCGCTGCTCTTCGCTGTAGTCGGCGCGCTGTATGCGAGCGTCGGCCACGCTGGTGCCTCGGGGTACCTCGCCGTGATGGCGCTGTTCGGAGTGTCCCCGATCGAGATGCGGCCGACGGCGCTCGCGGTGAATGTCCTCGTTGCATCGATCGCGTCATGGCACTTCTGGCGTGCGGGGCACTTCTCGTGGCGGTTGGCGTGGCCATTTCTCGTGGTCGCTCCCGTTACCGCGTTCGTTGGCGCAGCGGTGCCCATTGATCCGCGGCTCATTCGCATCGCGATCGGCATCGCGCTGTTCGCGGGCGCGCTGCGTATGGCGCTCAGCTGCGTGCCTCCGCGCGATCGCGCGGCGAAGTCGCCCGAGATACGTCAGCCGTCGCGTGCGACCGCGATCGGTGCAGGAGCAGTCATCGGACTCTTCTCTGGCATCACGGGAACAGGCGGAGGCATCTTTCTGAGCCCACTGATGATCCTGCGCCGATGGGGGACGCCGCATGCGGTCGCAGCCATAAGCGCCGTTTTCATCCTTGCGAACTCGATCTCTGGACTCGCCGGCGTGGTTGCTGGCGGCTGGAGACCCGATTCCGCCGTGGCGAAGCTCGCTGTCGCCGGATGTCTCGGCGGCCTCGTCGGCGCGCGACTTGGAAGTCGGCACTTCAGTGTCGCGTGGATGCGAGGAGTTCTCTCGCTCGTGCTGTTGGTGGCGGCAGTGAAACTGGTGCTCGCGTGACGCGGTGCCGGCACCTATGCCCAGACCGGGTGTTTCCAGATCGGCACATCACGCTTCAGCGCCTCTATGAAAGCGGTCATCGCCGCGAGCGCGTCCTTGCGGTGCGCCGCCTCGACGATCAGGATGAACGAAGTGGCACCGACATCGACGCGGCCGCGGCTGTGCAGTGCAGCGATGCGCAGGAGGCCATGCTCGCCGAGAGTGCGGCGCGCGAGTGCGGCGAGTTCGCGTTCAGCCATAGGGTCATAGGTGCGGTAGTCGAGCGCGGCGAGCGGGCGCCCCTCGCCAGTCGCATCGGGTTCCATGCGTCGCACGATGCCATCGAAGCGCACGCGCGCTCCGGTCTGCGCGCCTTCACGACCCGCGCGCCAGATCGGCGCAGCGAGCGATTCAGCAACGGCTTCTTCAGAAAGCGCGCCATCGAAGATGTTTGCGATCGCGGTCACCCGCCCCCCACGAGGGCGATCAACGCGAGTTCGTCCTCCGCGTGCACGCGCGTTTCTGCCGCAGCGAATCCGCTGTTGATCGCAAGCCGTGCGCTGCCGAGCGCGAATCGTAGAGATGGGTGCTGCTCAGCGAGAGCTTCCAACACGGTCGCAGCCGTCGCGTGCGATGGCACGCTCACGCGCACCGAAGGAGCCTTCGCCGCAGCGGCGGTAGCTCCGAACACGAGCACTTGAACATCCATGACGAATACTCTAGCCATGATGACACAGTGCGCGAGTACCGTCGGCTTCAGAGGCGAGCGATTTGCCTTCGAGTCGCCCGAGGCCGCGCTGATGGCGCTCGTCACCGCCGCGCCGCGCATCAGCGCGCACGAGTGCGTGCCGCTTGCCGATGCTGGAAGTCGCGTCTTGGCCGAGCCTGTTTCACTTGATCGCGACAGTCCTCCGTTCGATCACTCAGCGATGGACGGGTATGCGATTGGTCCAAGTCTGAATGCCGACACTCTTCAGATTCCCGTGCATGGCGACTCGCGCATCGGTCATGCGCCGCCGTCGCTGACTTCCGCGGGCTCAGCGATTCGCATCTCGACGGGCTCGCCAATACCCTCGGGATGCGACCGTGTGATTCCGCGTGAAGATGTCGTGGAAGTTCTTGATGCCGGTGGCGAGGTCGCGGCGGTTCGCCCGCGTGACGGCGTACTTGCGCGATCACGCGCGGGCGCACACGTTCGCGCGCGAGGCGAAAACGCGCGCGCGGGCGCACGCGTTGCGAGTGTTGGGTGCGCATTGACACCGGCGACGATTGCCGCGATCGCCGCGACGGGTCGCGCGGACATCAGTGTGTTCGCGCGACTGCGCGTCGCATGTCTGACGACGGGCGACGAACTTGCGGCAGCGGGGTGCAGCGCGGCAGACTCAACGATTCACAACAGCAACTTGCCTGCACTGACAGCTCTGCTGCAGCGCGACGGTTGCATTGCACTCGTCGAGCGTGCGTCTGTAGTCGACGATGCTGCCGCAGTCGAGGCAGCGCTTACACGCGCGTTAGACCTAGCCGACGCGATTGTGACGACTGGCGGCGTGTCAATGGGGCATCGCGACCCGGTGCGAGATGCGATCGCGCGGCTCGGCGGTCGCGTGATGTTTCACGGGCTTCCCCAGCGACCAGGAAAGCCGCTGCTCGTTGCCGAGGTGCCGCGTCCGGGGCGCGCGGCGGCGATGTTCTTTGGCCTTCCGGGAAATCCGGTGTCGGCGCTTGTCACAGCGACGCGCATCGCGCTGCCGTGCATGCGCGCGATGGCAGGGGTGATCCAACCGGCGACGCTGGCGCCATCCACGCGTGTGGCACTTGCCGACGATGACGCGAAGCGACTCGATCTCTGGTGGCATCGACTCGTGTCGATTGATGTCGATGGCCGCGCGAGGCTCGTGCCTCAACGGGGCTCCGGCGATCTGATCGCGCTCGGGCGCAGCGACGGGTTTGTCGAGATCCCGCCGCAGGCGTCGGGCAGCGAACTGTTCCGCTTCTTCCCTTGGTCATGATGAGGTCGCACACATGAGCACTCAGCACACCCACAACTCCGACTCGCGACTCTCACACATCGACGGCGCGGGCAAGGCAACGATGGTCGATGTCGGCGCGAAAGCTGTCACCGAGCGCTTCGCGCGCGCTGAGGGATTCGTGGTGGTCAGCGAGGAGCTCGAGCGGCAGATCCGCGGCAACATGCTCGCGAAAGGCTCGCTGCTCGATGTTGCGCGGCTTGCTGGCATAATGTCGGCGAAGCAGACCGCCTCTCTGATTCCACTGTGCCACACGCTGCCGCTTGATCGCGTGGATGTCTCCGCGACCGTTGAAAGGGGACGCGTGCGCGTGGAGGCGAGCGCATCGGTGCACGCGCGCACCGGCGTGGAGATGGAGGCGCTGACCGCCGTCGCCGTGGCGTGTCTCACGGTCATCGATATGGGTAAGGCCGTCGATCGCGCCATGCGCATCGAGGGCATTCGCGTCATTGAGAAGCGCGGCGGGAGAACGGGATCGTGGCGCGCGCCTGATGCGGCGCCGGCGACGGAGTGTGGCGCATGAGCGGGCGCCATGCGCCGCAGCGGGATCCAGTCGCGGCCGCGAACGCGCGTGTTGGCGATCCGCCGATCCGCGCCGCGGTGCTGACTGCGAGCGATCGCTGTGCGGCCGGTACCGCCGTCGATCGATCTGGGCCAGCAGTCGTCGAGTGTCTCCGCGCGTCGCTTGCGTGCGATGTTGTGGAGCATGCGCTAAGCCGAGATGACGAGGCGATCATCGAGTCGTTCCTTCGTCGGTGGAGCGAAGGACGCGATGCCGTCGATCTCGCGGTCGTGACTGGCGGCACAGGACTCTCGCCGCGTGATGTGACCCCTGAGGCCGCTATGCGAGTCATCACGAGACCGCATCCTGCGCTCATGGAACTCGCCAGAGCTCGATGCGGCGCGACGAATCCGCGCGCGTATCTCTCGCGCGCCGTCGCGGGCGCGCACTCGGCAACGCTGATTGTGACGCTTCCGGGATCTCCGACCGGTGCGGTCGAGACGCTTCAGGCGATGGCAGACATTCTTCCGCACGCGGTGCGGATGCTGCGAGGCGACGCGTCGCCGACGGCGCATCGTCACTAACCAAGCGTCCCGATGGATCGCATCCAGCCCATCGTTCTCGTGGGAGGAAAGAGCCGCCGCTTCGGCCGGGACAAACTGCGGGAACCAGTGGAAGACCGCATGCTCGTCGAGCGCCCGATCGACGCGCTGCGGCAGGTCTTCGGTCCACGCGTCGCGGTCGTCGGCGAGTGCGACGCGGCGGTTGCGCGCATGGGCGACCTCGTGATCCGCGATCGGTATCCCGGAGTCGGCCCCGCGGGCGGGATTCTCAGTGCGCTTGAGCACATCGCGGAGACTCCTCGCGACAGCGTCACCACATCCAGCATCCCAGCCGCCGGCGGTCCGACGGCGGTCTTCGTCCTTGCCGGCGACCTTGCCCGTGTGCATCGATCTCTCGTGGAGACCCTAGTCGATGCGGCCGCCGCAGATCCGCTCGCGGACACCGTGCTCGCGGCCACCGGCGATCACATTGAGCCGTGCATCGGGATCTACCGATGCACGGCCGCCGCGCCGCTGCGTGGGCTCGTCGCAGGCGTACACGATCGCGAGCACGAGCGTGAACGAAGTCTGCGCAGCGCGATCGCGCACATGCGCATTGCGCGAGTCGCGGTTGATCCCGCGATGACGCTGAATGTGAATCGTCCCGACGATCTCTCGTTGTAGCGCCAACAATTGCGCATTCCGCGCGCGTGCCGCGCCCGCGATCCGCGCCCGCGATCCGCGCCGCCCCCTCGTTTACGGGCAGATTGTGCTTCCTAGGAAGCACAATCTGCCCGTAAACGAGAGGGCGGCGCGTCCGTGGCGTGTGGCTCGGTGGGACGACGGACCGATTCCAGAGTTTGGCGGCGGATTCCGAATTCGGTTCTCAACCAGAATGGCGGGAGACCTAGGTCGGTGTGGATATCTCCGAACAACGGATCGTGAACTCTTGATTACTTGGCGCACCCGCTCTAGAGTCGAAGGTCACGCACCCCGCTGGAGCACACGATGACTCACCGGCCTGACGCTTCCAACGCATCCCCCTCCTCGCGCCGCACCTTCCTGTCGCATCTTGCGGCAGCGGCGCTCGCGCCCGCCGCGATCGACCAAATGGTCGGTGGACTCAAGTTCATCAAGCCGATCACGGTTACGAATCCGCTCGAGGGATATCCCAATCGTGGCTGGGAGCGCGTGTACCGCGACCTCTACAGGAGCGACTCGCGCTTCTCCTTCCTCTGCGCTCCCAACGACACACACAATTGCCTCCTCTGGGCGCATGTGAAGAACGGCGTCGTGACGCGCGTCTCCCCGACCTACGGCTACGGCAAGTCCACCGACCTCCATGGAAACAAGTCGAGTGCGCGCTGGGATCCGCGGTGCTGCCAAAAGGGCCTCGCGCTTGTGCGCCGGTTCTACGGTGACCGTCGAATCCGCAAGCCGATGGTTCGCGCTGGATTCCGAAGTTGGATCCAAGCTGGGTGCCCCCGCGATGCGAAGACCGGCGCAGTCGATCTCAGGTATCTAAATCGCGGCGCGGACTCGTGGATCGAGGTCTCGTGGGACGAGGCCTTCACGCTCTCAGCAACGGCGCTCCTCGATATCTCCAAGGCCTACAACGGCGACGAAGGCAAGAAGCGCTTGCTCGCGCAAGGCTTCGACCCGCTGATGGTCGAGGCGACCAAAGGCGCAGGCATGCAGACGCTCAAGTTCCGCGGAGGCATGCCAGCGCTCGGCATGACCCGCATCTTCTCCCTCTACCGCCTCGCCAACGCGATGGCGCTCGTCGATGACAAGGTCCGCGGCTCCGGCGCCGATGCGGCGGTCGGCGGTCGCGGCTGGGACAACTACTCATGGCACACCGATCTGCCCCCAGGCCACCCGATGGTCACGGGGCAGCAGACCGTCGACTGGGATCTCTGCTGCGCGGAGCATGCGAATCTCATCGTGATCTGGGGAATGAACTGGATCACGACCAAGATGCCGGATTCGCATTGGCTCACCGAGGCGCGGATGAAGGGAGCAAAGGTTGTGGTGATCGCGACCGAGTACAGCGCGACCATGAACAAGGCCGACAGTGGCGTGGTCGTGCGCCCCGGCTGCACGCCAGCGCTCGCACTCGGCATGGCGCAGGTGATTCTGAAGGAGCGGCTCTACGACGCCGCGCATGTCAAGGCGACCACGGATCTGCCATTCCTCGTTCGCACCGATACCGGAACGATCCTCCGCGCGCACGAAGTCTTCGCGAACCACAAGAACGCGACTCTCACCAACAACATCGTCGTGCTTCCCAAAGGCGAGAAATCGCCGCCGTTCTATGCCCAGCCTGGCCCAATTGTCACGGCAGAGCGTCGCGAGGAGTGGGGGGACTTCGTGGTCTGGGACACCGCGAAGAACGCGCCAACCGTAGTCACCCGCGACCAGTCGGGCAATGCGTTCGCCGCTGCGGGCATCGATCCCGCGCTTGAGGGCGCGTTCGAAGTGCGGCTGGCCGATGGAAAGTCCGTCCGTTGCCGTACGGTGCTTGATGTCACCCGCGAGATGCTCGACGGCTCTTACACGCCAGCGGATGTCGAGCGGCTTACATGGGTGAAGGCCTCGTTCACCGAGGCCACTGCGCGCGCCATTGCCGCGAATCCTGGCAAGACCCTCTTCGCAGTGGGCATGGGCCCCAATCAGTTCTTCAACAGCGACCTCAAAGACCGCGCCGTATTCCTAGTTGCTGCGCTCACACAGAATGTGGGAAAGATCGGCGGCAACGTCGGTTCCTACGCCGGCAACTATCGCGCGTCCTACATGAGCGGCGTCACGCAGTGGACGATGGAGGATCCGTTTGCGCCGGAGCTCGATCCCGCGAAGCCAGCAAAGGTGAAGCGTCGCTGGCAGGCGGAGAGCGTGCATTACTGGAATCACGGGGACACGATCTTGCGCGCAGGGAATGCGGTGTTGACGGGCAGCACGCATATGCCCACGCCAACGAAGTCGATCATGGTTGCCAACAGTAACTCACTGATTGGCAACGCCAAGGGGCATTACGACACGGTCGTCAACACGATGAAGCGCGTCGAGTTCGTCTCGGTGAGCGACTGGTGGTGGACCGCCAGTTGTGAGTACGCGGATGTCGTCTTCCCGGTCGACAGTTGGGCTGAGTTCAAGTACCCGGACATGACGATCAGCGTCACTAGTCCGTTCCTCTACACATTCCCCGCGACGCCGCTTCCACGCATTCACGACACGCGCAGTGATCTTGAAGTCGCCGCCGGTGTGTCGCGCGCGCTCGGGCGGCTCACCGCAGATGATCGCCACGAGGCGCTTTGGAAGTTTGTCGACCGAGAGTATTGCGCGCGCCCGTACCTGCAGCGAATCATCGACAACTCCAACTCCACACGCGGCTACCGCATCGAGGACTTGGAAGCGAAGGCGCAACAAGGCACTCCCTCGATCATTCTCACGCGGACCTATCCAAAGATCGGCGGATGGGAGCAGGGCACGGAGGGCAAGCCTTGGTACACGCGATCAGGGCGATTGGAGTTCTACCGCGACGAGCCGGAGTTCATCGACGCCGGCGAGAACATAGTCGTTCACCGCGAGCCGATTGACTCGACTTTCTTCGCGCCCAATGTCATCGTGGCGAAGCCGCACGAGCTGCTGCGCCCCAAGTCACCGCGTGACTACGGCTTCGACGCAAGTGACGAGGCCCCAGACCTGCGTCAGGCTCGAAATGTCGTTCTCAGCGTCGACGAGACGATCAAGACCTCACATCCGCTCATCAAGGATGGGTACGACCTCATCTTCCACACGCCGAAGTATCGACATGGCGCACACACAACGCCCGTCGACACGGACATCATTGCGGTGTGGTTCGGTCCCTTCGGCGACATGCTGCGGCGCGACAAGCGCATGCCCTTCGTCAGCGAGATGTATGTCGACATCAATCCAATCGATGCCAAGCGTCTTGGCATTGAGGATGGTGACTATGTCTACATCGACGCTGATCCGCGTGATCGCCCATTCCACGGCTGGAAGAAGAACCCCGAGTGGTACAAGGTTGCCCGCCTCATGGCGCGCGCTCGGTACTACCCGGGTACGCCGACGGGAATCACGCGCATGTGGCACAACACCTACGGGGCAACGCACGGATCTGTGCGCGGCGCCGAGGTGAATCCCACGGGCCTCGCGAAGAACCCCGACACCGCATATCAGTCGCTCTTCCGCACTGGAAGCCAGCAGTCGTGTACGCGCGGTTGGCTCAAGCCGACCTGGATGACGGACACGCTAAACGTGAAGAATCTGTTTGGTCAGGACATGACGAAGGGGTTCGTCCCCGATGTGCACTGCCCGACCGGGGCGCCCCGCGAGGCGATCGTGAAAATCACGAAGGCTGAGAACGGCGGCATCGACGGGACGCCGCTCTGGCTCCCCGCGCAACTTGGTCTGCGTCCGACCTACGAAAACCCGACTCTGAAGAAGTACATCGCCGGCGAGTTCGTCGCGCGCAACGCCTGAGAGCCACACCATGCCACAGCGATCCAATTGGCAGATCAATCGCCCGATCGAGTACCCATACGAGGCGCCCCCGCCACAGCGGCAAGTCGCCTACATCTTCGATGTCAACAAGTGCATCGCGTGTCAGACCTGCACGATCGCGTGCAAGACCGCATGGACCAGCGGCAAGGGTCAGGAGACGACCTTCTACAACAATGTCGAGTCGAAACCATACGGCGGCTACCCGCTCGCGTGGGACTCGAAGTTGATGGAGGGGCTCGGGCCAGCACGGTGGAAGGAGAAGAGCCTCGTCAGTCTCACCATCTTCGAAACCGATGGTCCAAAGAACCCACCGCACGGCTGGCGGCCGACCTTCGAGGACTATTCCTCACCGAATCTCGGCGAGGATGATCTCTCGGGCGCCATCGAACGCGGTGACGAAATCGGTCCCACGCATCCGCACTGGATGTTCTATCTGGCGCGAATCTGCAATCACTGCGACAGTCCGGCGTGCGTAGCGGCGTGTCCTCGCAAGGCCGTGTACAAGCGAGATGAGGACGGCATTGTGCTCGTCGATCAGGAACGCTGCCGCGGCTACCGCGAGTGCGTGCGCGCGTGCCCGTACAAGAAAGTGTTCTTCAACACGATCGCGCGTGCGAGCGAGAAGTGCATCGGCTGCTTCCCGCGAGTTGAGCAGGGCGAAGTCGCGCTGTGCGTCGAAGGATGCATCGGCAAGATTCGCATGCACGGCTTCCGCACGACGCAGGGGGCGCCGCGTGAAGACAACCCGCTCGATTACATCATTCGGATCCGACAGCTTGCGCTGCCGCTCTATCCGCAGTTCGGCACGGGACCCAATGTCTTCTATGTCCCCCCAGTGCACGTGCCTGATGGATTCCTCGAGCAGGTCTTTGGTCCTGGCGTGGAAGAGGCCAAGGAGCTCTATCGCAGTCTGAACGCGCCAGAGAATCGTCGCCTACTCGCAGCGCTGCTGCTCTTCGGCGCGAGCAATCGCATCATTGACCGCTTTGATGTCGAGGGCAACGAAGCGGTCGGCTGGGATCTGACCGGAACTGAGGTGGCGCGCATTCCGTTCACCGAACACACCTATGTCCGCGAGGCGTTCGAGAAGAATCTCGGCGTCTACCGGCACAACACCACATGAGGCTTCACCGTGACTGACCAGAAGTTCATCGCGGCGCTGGTTGCGGGCAGCGCCATCGCCATTGGCGGACTCGTTTGGGGCGCATTCACCTTCGGTAGCGCGCCGCGCTCCTCGCACGCGGCCGAGGCCGCTGCACTGGTTCCGCCCGGACAGCTCGATGCACTGAGTCGTCAGATTCAGGCGCTCGACTCTCGGTTGGCGACGATGACCGGCGCGCCCACGGCGCCGGGGCTCCTCAGCGCCACGCACACTCCGGCCGAGCCAACGGAAGGCGAGATTCTCGTGAAGTGGGTTGACAGCAATGTTCCGCTCGACCCCGCGAGCACGACATGGTCGATGGCACCGATCACTTCAGTCGCGCTCCAGCCGCAGAACCAAGCGGTGCCGATGATTGACCAGGCGACCGTCACGCAGGTGCGCGTGCAGGCGATCACCAATGGTCGACAGATCGGCTGGCGCGTTGCATGGCCCGACCCCGCACCGAATCGCCTTGTCGACGCCGCGCGCTTTTGCGACGCCGTTGCCGTGCAACTGCCGCTCAAGGCCAACGCGGCGTACACGATGGGCGCGTCGGGATTCCCTGTGCAAATCCTGCATTGGAAGGCACTCTGGCAGCAAGACCTCGACAGCCACTTCCAAGATGTCGAGGACCTCTATCCCAACTATTGGACCGACCTCTACTGGTTTGCAAGTGGGAAGTTTCCCTATCACGTGCCTGAGTCATTCGTGCGGCCGGAGAGTCGAGACTGGTTCATCGCATATCGCGCGGGCAATCCGATGGCGAACATCGACCGAGTGGCGAGCGCTGAAGAGCTCACCGCCGAGGGCTTCGGGTCACTGACGCATCAGCCGGACTCTGTGACCGTTGCGCGCGGCGCGTGGACGAACGGCGAGTGGGCGGTCGTGTTCGTCCGTCCGATGGAGACCGTCGACCCAGATGACTTCCAGTTCGCGCCGGGCACGCGCGACACCGTCGCCTTCGCTGTGTGGGATGGCGCGGCGAGCAATGTCGGCGCACGCAAGCAGCACTCTCAGTGGATTGTGTTTGAGGTGCAGAAGTGAGTCACGAGCACCCCGCGTGTGGGTGTGGTCGTGGATGCGCCTGCCATGGCCCAGAGCATCGCCGCGCATCGGAGTCATACTCCCCTGAAGTCGCAGCTCGCATCGAGGCTGCCGTCGCGGCGGCGGATCTGTGGATGAAGTGCGTTGGTGCCTTCCGTGGAGGTGCTGCGGAGTCGGTTCAGGAGCGCGCTGAACGCACAAGACTCTTTGAGGTGCCCGGTGCCTGTCCGCCCTACGAGGCGGCTTGGATTCGACGGGACAAGGGCGCGATCCTCGGCGACATCGCTGGCTTCTACCGCGCGTTCGGGTTTGAGGCGGTAGCCGACGGGAGTTCGCGGCACGATCACATCGGCACGATCGCCGAGTATCTGGCGCTCGTGCGCGTTATGGAGGCGAAGGCGCTCGCGGATCGGCGCGATGAGCCCGCCGACATCGCGCTAGAGGCGTATGTCAACTTCCTGCGCGACCACCTTGGCGATTGGATCGTGCCGTTTTGCACGCGGTTGCGAGCGTCGACGCACTCGAAGCCAATGCTCGTTGCGGCGGACCTGTTGGAACACGCTTGGCGATCATCGGCTGTCGTGCACGGGCTCCCGGCGTTCGATCAACTTGAGGCGGCAGCCACGCCGCTCGACGATCAGGGAACACCGTATGAGTGTGACTTGGGCGGGGACCCGTGCGGAAGCGAGGAGTGCGCTCCCGCCGATGCCACTGTGCCGCTGACAACGTCGGCCTCCCGCCCATCGCCGTCGCAGTAGCGCACCGCAAGGAGCTTCGCATGAGCGTCATCGAACTGGAGGCAGCGAGATCGGGCAGCACTCAGCGCAACGAGGTCTCGGAAGTCGATACGCGATGCGCCGCGCCGGCATCGGTGGCACACCACTTCTCATCTGCCGCGCAGCAATACGACGCTGCGAAACTTGGAATGTGGCTGTTTCTTGCTACCGAAGTGCTCCTGTTCGGCGGCCTATTCGTGCTGTACGCGGTGCTGCGCTACAACCGGCCAGAGGTCTTTTACTACGGGAGCCAGTTTCTCGACGCGCGGCTAGGTGCGGTCAACACCATTGTTCTGATCTTGAGTTCGCTCTCCATGGCACTTGCGGTGTACGCGGCGCAGCGCGGCGCTTGGCGCATGCTCGTGAGTTGTCTCATCGCGACGGTCCTCGGCGGCGCCGGGTTTATGGCCGTGAAGTATGTGGAGTACACGCACAAGATTCACGAGGGTCTCGTGCTTGGAGCGGGCTTCTACGAAGCACCGGATTGGGTTGTGGCCGCGTCGGCATCGAACGCGATGCCTTCGAGTGCCGCGCTCGCGGGAGAATCATCCGCGCCCGGGTCGACTGAGGGTTTCTCGGCGGCCGCGACGGCGAGGTCTCCCGCGTCCACTGCGAGCGCCGCTGCGAACACTGCCGTTGTCGCCGGTGACGCGACAAAGGGACGCGCGGTGTGGGACTCGACATGTCGCACCTGCCACGGTGCCAATGGAGAAGGACTGCCTGGTTCAGGAAAGCCGATTCGCGGCAGCGCGTTCGTGGTCGCGCAAACAGATGCGCAGCTTCTGCGCTTTCTGAAGGTCGGGCGCGCGCCCAGCGATCCGCTAAACACATCTGGGAGTCAGATGCCGCCGAAGGGGGGTAATCCGCTGCTCAAGGACGCAGATCTCATGAATGTCATCGCGTTCGTGCGCACAATGACGGATGATGGGAGCGCGAAAGCAGTACCTCAAGCATCTTCTCCCGCGGCAGCATCGGTGTCCTCGACCACG
>Ga0233425_10006805_pt1 | contig 16545 bp, 14 predicted proteins | sample Watercolumn_Towu_2_FD_181712 | JGI IMG/M metagenome (GOLD analysis project Ga0233425, IMG submission 181712) | Freshwater microbial communities from Lake Towuti, South Sulawesi, Indonesia - Watercolumn_Towuti2014_140_MG | ecosystem: Environmental > Aquatic > Freshwater > Lake | place... | reverse complement strand
TATCTCCAGAAAAAGAGACATCCACAAACGGAGGATCCTTGACATCGAGGGTGGTTTTTACCGAGTCGACGCACCCGGAGAGGGAGATCACAATAAGCTTCGCTGTGTACAATCCGGCAGATGCATAATTATGGGTTGGATTCCTAAGGAAACTGGTCGGGGTTCCATCACCAAAACTCCAGATATACTGAAACACCGTATCTGCAATGATCACCGAGCGGTCAAAAAAATGGACGGGCAGGTTCCGGCAGGCCAGGTCAACAGCAAAGGAAGCATCCACCTGAGCAACCGGAACCATTTTGTATACTGCGTCGGAGGCACCTGAGAAAGCGATGACCTTGAGGCCGATATAATAAAATCCCGGAATGGGATAGGAATATTGCACGGTGTCTCCGATGGCATCGTTGAACCGCCCGTCACCATCCAGGTCCCACAGGGCTTTGAACACACTGTCGGGCGGCTGGGAAGTGCTGATCAGGGTAGTGACGGATCCAATACATGCTTTGCTGAAGGTGAAATCGGCAGTGATGGCTGTCCCCGTATACGGATATAGTAAAAGCAGGAAGAATGCAATACAACAGGACTGTTTCACCTACCAGTCTTTTTGTTATTCAACTTCCAGGAGCTCCACGTCAAACACCAGGGTGGAATATGGCGGAATGGTTCCCATATCCCTATCTCCGTATGCAATGGAAGAAGGGATGATCAGGGTTGCTTTGCCTCCAACGTTCATGAGTCCAATACCTTCATCCCATCCCTTGATCACCTGCCCTTTCCCGAGGGTAAAGCCAAAAGGTTCCCCCCTGTCAACAGAGGAATCGAATTTGGTTCCATCGAGCAATTTCCCGGTATAATGCACTTTCACCCGTTTGCCTGGAACAGCTCTTGCGCCGCTGCCTTTCAGGGTTTCGATATAATACAGCCCGCTTTGATTTGGTTTAATGGTTATCTTGTTCTGAACCAGGTACTTTTGAAGGTTAAGCATTTCGTCCTTCTGGCTGGTCGCTTTTTGCTGTTCCGCCTGCTGTTTCTTTGCCGCTTCCTGCTTGTCAAATTGTGCTTTGGACATTACATCGACGACTTCCACATCATAGATCAGTGCCGTGAACGGTGGGATCACCGATCCCCTTCCGGCCGAACCAAACGCAAGTGTGCTCGGAACGATCAGTTTTGCTTTTCCCCCCTTTTTCATCAATGCGATGCCCTGATCCAGGCCAGGTGTATCAAATGGTTTTCCGTAAGTCATTTGCAGTGGTTCACCCCGTTCATATGAAGAGAAAACGGGATCCCCGGATGCCAGGGAGAGTGTGAAATGCAGCTTTACCACAGATCCTGAATCAATCTTATTCCCGGTACCGGTAACCGTTTCAACAAAATACAGCCCGGAGGATAGGGGCTGTTCGTTGATGCCATTAGATTCGAGGTACTTCCTGACAGTCTCCGATTCTTTCGCCTGCATCGTTTTCAGCGACTCGGAAGAATGCAGCACGATATAAAACTTCACGACGGAATTACTGTCAATGAAATCCGGCCGCTTTTGCATCTTGAAAGTTTTTGTAAACAGGGAATCGCTGTTGATCAGAAATACAGCACTGTCACCGGGCGACATCATGCGGATTCCTTCGTAAATATCACCCTGAAAATCAGAAGGAGGTAACTGGAAGCGAACCTTCTGTCCCGGATTTGACCGGGTATCAAACAATAACGAATCGGCTTCGGTCAGGTACCTCATATCCACATAGATGTAATCTCCGGTCATTGCTTTAACCGTATCCACACTCACTTTGTATAATTTATAATAAAGCCCGGAAGCTGTTTTATCGAATCCTGCATATTTTGAAGAGCAGCCCAGCGAGGTCAGAGCAACCATCAGAAAAATGGTCAACGGATTCATGCACATTTTTTTCATATACACCATTATTTCATTTTTTGCTTGATTTGATTGTACATATTACCAGCGGAATCAAATATATTGTAATTAACGGACACTAGATTTTCCGGCATTCTCAAAGATTTCAATATTTATGAACATGACCGGGCATTTCATGGATTGCCATTTCCCGGGATTTTCAAATCCACAAGCTCCAGATCATACACCAGCGTGGCTCCGGGAGGGATTTTATGCTGATCCCCGAGAAGTCCGAAGGCAAGGTACGAGGGTATGATGAACTTGGCGCGGTCGCCCTGATGCAGGTGCAGCAGCCCTTCTTCCAGGCCAGTCTCCACTCCGCTGTACCCCAGGGTAATTTCCTTTAATCCGGCAGAATCGGAAGAATATATCTGTTGCCCGTTCAACAACCGGAGTGTGAATCTGACCGATGCCTGCATGCCTTTGACTGCCGCTTTTCCGGATCCTGTATAGTAAATCATGTATCGTAAACCGGTTGAGGTTCTTTTCATTTCCCATCGGTACCTGCGGATGAAGTCCGTGATCTCCTGCTCTTCGGTTCTGATAATTCCCTGGTTATACCGGATCACCTGTTCATCAAGCATCCGGATATGAGACGTGGTTCGGGCAGGCCGGGGATCATGCTGGCATGCTATGAAACAGGTTATCAACCCGACCATTACCAACCGGAATATATCAGCCAGGTTCATCACCGGGATTCTCATCCATAGGGATTTTTCAACTGATCTGCCAGGCGCGGCAGGATCTGTCTGAATTTATCAACAGTTTCCGTCATCGACATGTAGCTGGTAGCTCCGGCCGCATTGCAATGCCCTCCTCCTTCGAAAAAAGTTCGGGCGAGCTCCTCGACTGAAAAATTTCCTTTCGACCGGAAGGAAATCCGTATCTTCCTGTCCCGCTCAGTGAACAATACGGCGAGATTGATCCCGCCGATCGACAGGGCGTAATTCACCACCCCTTCGGTATCCCCCACTTCATAGTCAAAGCGATCCAGTTCGGCAGCCGATAAGGTGATGTACGCAGTATGGAACTCCGGAAGAACAACCAGTTTCTCGCTCAGGGAGTATCCCAGGAGCCGAAGCCGTTTCTCGGAGAAAGTGTCATAGACCAGCCGATGTATATGCTCTCCGTCGATACCAAACCGGTAAAGGTCGGCGATGATCTCATAGGTCCTGGTGTAATTGCAGGAATAGCTCAGTGAGCCGGTATCGGTGATGATACCGGTGTAGATACCCTCAGCAATGGCCAGGTCGATCAAGGATACATCCCCGGCAGCGGCAATGAATTCATAGACCAGCTCCGCTGTGGATGAAACCTCTACGACGGATATCTGGTAATCGTAATGTCCGGCAGGGTATAGATGATGATCTATAAGGATCTTCTGGGCACCCGTTTGCCGGACCGCCGGTGTGGCTTTGTTCAGGCGTGACAGGTCATTATAATCCATTGAGAAGATCAGTTCTGAACCATTGATGATCTCGTTACACAATTCTTCCTGCCTTTGATAATCAAGTAGTTCGTCATGCCCTTTCATCCAGGTCAGGAAACCGGGTGACGGATCGGGAACCATGACATGCACCTGATGACCTTTTTTCCGGAGGTAGTGAAAAAAAGCCAGTGAGGCGCCGATCGCATCACCATCGGGATTGGTATGGGTAGTCAGCAGGATCTTCCTGGGATGCATCAGGAGATTCAGGATAGCGTTAAAATCGGTATTTTTCAAGCAGGAGGAGTTTCACGAACATGCGGATGCAAAAGTAAAAACATTTGAGATTCTCTGTATTTTTGCCGGTAAACTCAGCTGATGAACGGGAACAGAACTTTTACCATGATCAAACCCCTGACTGTGCAGCAGGGCCATACCGGAAAGATACTGGACCGGATCCTTGAAGAAGGATTCAGGATCACCGCATTAAAAATGGTTCGCATGAACCGGGAGGAAGCGGAAGCGTTTTACCGGATCCATCAGGGTAAACCGTTTTTTACGACCCTTGTTGACTACATGACATCCGGACCGGTGGTGGCTGCCATTCTAGAAAAAGAGAATGCGGTAACTGCTTACCGGGACTTGATTGGTGCCACCGATCCTGCAAAGGCCGCACCGGGCACCATCCGCAACCTGTTTGCCACCGATCTCACCCGTAATGCCGTTCACGGATCCGACAGCGATGAGAATGCACTGGTTGAATCCAATTTCTTTTTTTCGAGTCTGGAAGAGATCCGCTTGCCAAAAGAGTGAACCGCTTTATTCTCCGATCTTAAGAACTTTCAACGATTCACTGACCGGGATACCGGATATGGATCCGATCTTTAACAGATAGAGCCCGGGTCTTAATCCCGAAAGATCGTTCAGCCAGAAGGTGTTTCTGCCAGCCGTGCAGTAAAAAGTATGCGCTTCCGACACCCTGCGTCCGGTGATATCGGAGAAGCTGACCAGCAGTTGCTGAGCAGCGGCCAGGGATAGGTCTACCCGAAGAGGTTGTTCCCCGGTAAACGGATTCGGGGATACAGTAATCATTACAGGTGAGTGGACCGCACTCACAGGGAGCAGTCTTTCGTACGCTGTGTAGAAATCAGGAATCCCATATCCAAGGAATATATCAGGTGAACCTGCCTGAGATCCCGACTCCTCGATGGCTGTTTTCAGAGTGGCGTTGGAGTACTGCGGAAACGCCTGCCAGAGGCAGGCCGCCGAGCCAGCAATCACCGGAGAGGAAAAGGAAGTGCCGCTTCTACGGGATATCGATCCGTCGGGTAAAGCCAGAACGGTAAACTTCCCCATTGCGGCTATGTTGGGCTTCACATAGCTTCCTTCAACCTTTCCCGTGGAACTGAAGGAAGCCCGCTGCCGGAGTGAGTCCACTGCAGCCACCGCCAGAACCCCAGTCCCGTCGGCAGGAGCGCTGACACAGGGCCAGTTCGGATTCCCTCCTTCGTTCCCTGCACTGTTCACCACCAGGATACCTTTACTGAATGCCATATTGGCTCCCCTGGTTACCGGAGTAGTGCTGCCGGTCATGTCGGCACAGGTATGATTTTGCGTGGAATCATCGAAAACAGTGTATCCCAGGGAGGAATTGATGATGTCGGCACCGGCACTGTCGGCAAATTCTGCGGCGGAAATCCAATTATACTCCTCGACCAGGTATTCCGAATCGCCATCCTCCGACCGAAGCAACCAGAAAGATGCATCCGGTGCGGTTCCGATCAGCTGACCAGGCATATATCCTCCCATCACCGACAGAACCTCTGTTCCATGCGGGTGCCCGGTAAAAACATTCCCGCCAGGAGTAACGAAGTCTTTCACTCCCAGAATCCGGTTGTTTAACCAAAGGCTATCAAGCGCCGGATGAATATCGGCATTCTGAAAACCTGCATCCAGGACAGCAATCACTTTTCCGGCACCCCGGAATCCCAGGTCGTGCATCAGGTCGGTGTGAACCATATGCACCTGCGTAAAAGACAATCCGTAAGCCGATGAATCTGACAGAACCGTTGATGCTGTTCCTCCTGATTGCCCGCTGTTTCCCAGGGAAGCCTCGCGTGAGAATTTATCATCAGTTGAAATCCCGGAACCAGATCCCGGACCATTGCTCACCACTTTTTTTACAAAGGGCAATTGTTCTATCAGGTTGATCACTGAGGGATCAACAGTGAAAATAGTGATCCCGTTCATCCATTTGGACCGGGTCAGCACCTCGACTCCGAAGGCGGCAACAGCCTGCACGTAATCGGGATTTACCGGCAGATCATCAACTGTTATGGCAATTGATGCGACATCACGGCGTTCCAATGCGCGCGTGGACAGAAATTCCCAGGGCCGGTCCACGGAATAGGGAGAATTGTCTTTATCAGTGAATTCCACAAAATACTTCCCGGGGGCCACTTGTCCCCAGACAACCTGGATCATGCAGATGATCCAGAGTATACCAGTAAGACGTCTCATTTTTTAAAATATATTTGCTGCGTTAAAAATAGGAAAAATCCGGCAATGTTCACTGCAGCAGACATGAAGCAGTTTGAAGCCAGGGGCATTTCTCCGGCAATCATTCAGAAGCAGATAGGGCACTTCATTCACGGATTCCCTCCGGTAAAGCTGATAAAACCCGCCCTGATAGGCGACGGGATTTTTTCGTTCTGCGAAGATGAGATCGCTTACTTCATCAGCTACTTTGAAACTCACATGGGAACGTCCCGGGTGGTTAAATTCGTTCCTGCCTCAGGGGCTGCATCGCGGATGTTCAAGCAGGTGTTTACCTTCATGGAAACCTTTAAGGGAACTGCCGGAGAAAAGGAAGCCTATATCAGGGATCAGGAATTTCATTCGGTACACTACCTGATCTCACACCTTCCGCAAATCGCCTTTTACCGGGATCTCTGTTCTGTCGTGTCGGCAAGTGGCCTTTCATACAAAGAACTGACAGAAAAGTGGCTGCTCCCTGAACTCCTTGGTTTTATCGTGAGCGAACACGGACTGAATTATGCCAACCTGCCAAAAGGGCTGTTACTTTTTCATGACTACCCTCAAGGCGCCAGAACCTCCGCAGAGGAACATCTGGCAGAGGCTGCCCATTACGCCCTTAGCCGGGATGGAATCGCCCGGATCCATTTTACTATTTCCCCCGAGCACCGGAACCGGTTCGATGAGCTTTTCCGGGAGAAAAAAGCATACTATGAACAGCTTTTCGGTGTTGTGATTGAAATTGCCTTTTCAGAACAAATGGCTTCGACCGACACGGTGGCCGTTGATGAATCAAACAATCCCTTCCGGACCGCAGATGGCCGGATCCTTTTCCGTCCCGGCGGTCATGGAGCATTGCTCGAAAACCTTAACCGTATCGATGGTGACCTTATCTTTATTAAAAACATTGACAACATCGCCCCTGACCGGATTAAAAACGGGACCTATCGGTATAAAAAGCTGATCGGGGGTTATCTGCTGTACATCCGTGACCGGATCCATGCTTTCCTGCGGGATGCATCGGATCACAGGGTGGATGCAACAGGTCTTGATGAAATGCAGGCATTTTGCAGTACCCATTTGTTTATGAGCTTCCCGGAAGGTTTCTCCGGCCGGCCACCGGAAGCCAGGCAGTCATACCTGACAGATGGGCTGAATCGGCCCATCCGGGTTTGCGGGATGGTTAAAAATGAAGGAGAACCGGGAGGAGGGCCATTCTGGGTGGAGGAAAGTGCGGATCGGATGTCGCTCCAGGTTGTGGAATCGTCTCAGATCGATCTGTCTGATCCCGTTCAGCAAGCCATTGTCGGTCGCTCTACCCATTTCAATCCCGTAGACCTGGTCTGCTCGATCAGGAACTTCCGGGGAGAGCCTTTCCATCTGGCAGCCTTTGTGGATGAAGAAACCGGATTCATCTCAGAGAAATCGAGCGGCGGAAAAATCCTGAAAGCCCAGGAACTTCCCGGATTATGGAACGGTGCCATGGCAGGGTGGATCACGGTATTTGTGGAAGTGCCCATTAGAACGTTTAATCCGGTAAAGGTCATCAACGATCTCCTCAGGGAGGAGCATCTTGCGGAAACAAGTGGATGAAAGCTCTTAAACACTACGGTTTGATCAGTAAAAAGACCCGGTGGGGACTGACCATCTGGGGTTGGCTGTCAATTGTAACGGTCTGCGGGCTGATCCTGTGGCTGTTTATGGGTCATGTCTACAACTTCCTTGCCCCTACCCGCCGGGAACCTGCTCCTGTACTGGTGCTGGAAGGAGCCGTCCCTGACTATGTACTGGTGGAAGCAACCAAGGAATTTTCGGCATATCCTTACCAATGGCTGATCACAACAGGTACTCCCCTGGAGTGGGGGCACCTGCTGACACCATACGGAAACACAGCAAACATCGCCGCTTTCTCCCTGAAAAAGATGGGATTTGACTCCACCCGCCTCATCGCTGTTTCAACGGATGAGATCCTCAATGACCGAACATTTAACTCGGCCCTGGAACTCGGTGAGTATCTGCACAAGTTCCACCCGGAAATCAGGTCGGTCAACCTGATGAGCTACAGCGTTCACAGCCGCAGGAGCCAGATGCTTTTTCAATATGCGCTCGGGGATTCAATCCGGGTGGGGATCATTGCTTCCGGTAGTTTCTATTACGGATCAGGAAACTGGTGGAAAAGCGGCAAGGGATTCCGGGAAGTGATGAATGAAGTGTTCGCATATATCTTTACAAGGTTTTTCTTTAAGCCATATACAAAAGAAACAATCCACCCGAAGGTATCCGGATAGCAATGACCAACATCAGCAATCTCCCTCCCATGACCGGCCGACTCCACGGCGGATCCCCAGCCCGCATCTTTTATATTATCGTCCTGTTGTTGATGATTTCCAACCAATCCCTTGGTGCTGATCCCGAGGATTACCGGATTAAATTTCGTATTGCCGGGCTCAGGGATACCACCTGCCTGATTGCCAATTATTACGGAAACAATACATATATCAAGGATACGATCCGTATCGACCGGGAAGGCCGGGGTATCTTCGAGGCACCTGCCGACCTTCCCAGGGGGGTCTATATACTGGTTGTTTCGGATAAAAACTATACCGATTTCGTAATCAACAACGACCATAGGTTCACCCTGGAAACGGTTTCAGGAGACCTCGCAGGCCAGATGAAAATTACCGGTTCTCCGGAAAACCAGGAATTCTATGATTATCTTCATTACAACCAGAAAAAATTCCACGAAATTGAAGCACTTCAGGCGAAGTCGGAGAAATGGAAGGACCTTCCCGACAGTGTTGACAACATCAACCGGCAGATCGCCGCAATCAACGAGGAGATTATCCGGTACAAACTGAACCTGGTCAGGGAGCGCCCCGTATCTTTCATCTCCTTTCTGATCAATGCGATGAAAGAACCGGTTATCCCGGTGATTCCCGACCTGCCTGACGGACGGAAAGACTCTGCCTTTGTCTACCGGTTTTACAAAAACCATTACTGGGATGATATGGATCTTACCGACAGCCGGCTGCTCCGGACACCGGTATATCACAACAAACTGAAGAAATACTTTGATCAGGTAGTATACCAGGTGCCGGATTCTATCATCCGGGAGGCGACTCTCTTTCTTGGGAAAACCCGGTCCGATCCCGAAATGTTCAAGTATACCCTGTGGTTTCTCACCTATCATTATGAAAGTTCCGAGGTAATGGGATTTGATGAGATCTGGGTATATCTTGTCGACACCTACTATGCAACCGGTCAGGCACCTTGGGTCTCTGCACCTGTACTGGAGAACCTTTTAAAGAAAACCAACCGCACCCGATCCCTGCTGATCGGCCAGACAGCGCCAAACATGATCATGATGGATACCAACAACCAGCTGGTTTCCATGATGCATATCAATTCCGACTTTCTCATCCTGTTCTTCTGGGATCCCGATTGCGGGCATTGCGAAAAAGAGGTACCCATCCTGAAGGAGGTCTATGACAAGTACCGCCAGGCTTTCAACTTGGAAATTTTTTCCGTTTGTTCCGACACCTCGCTGGTCAAGTGGAAAGAAGCTGTCAGAAAGAGGCACATGAACTGGATCAACGTGGATGGCCCCCGTACGCTCACGGGCGATTATCATGAACAATACGACGTACACACCACTCCGGTGATCTATATCCTCGACCGGGATAAAAAAATCATCGCCAAACGGCTGCGTACCGATCAGGTGGAATTATTTCTGACAAATTACCGGAAGAGGATGGCCCGTGTCAATATGCAATGACAATATCCCCTGCCGGGATCCGGCGGGATTATTTGGCCGCTTCTTCCAGAACCGCCTTAAAGGCTTCCGGGTGGTTCATGGCCAGATCGGCAAGGGTTTTCCGGTTGATCGCGATGTGTTTCTCCGCTAATTTCCCCATCAGGGTAGAATAGGTCAGCCCATGGATCCTCGCCCCTGCATTTATACGGGTTATCCATAAACTGCGGAAATTCCGCTTCTTGGTTCTCCGGTCACGGTAAGCATAGGTCAATCCTTTCTCCACAGAGTTTTTGGCAACGGTAAAGACGTTTTTTCTCCGGCCAAACTGACCTTTCGCCTGTTTCAGGATTTTCTTTCTTCTTGCTTTGGAAGCGACTGCATTTACTGCTCTTGGCATGTCGGCTTGTATTTGGCTTAGCGCCCCGTTCGGGACCTTTCAGCTAAGCACAGTGAAACAATTAATTCTGAAGCATGTTAAGTACGTTCGCCTTATCTGCTTTATTGACGGTTGTTGAATAGGTAAGATTCCTTTTCCGTTTCGTCGATTTTTTCGTCAGAATATGGCTTTTGTATGCATGCTTCCGCTTGATTTTTCCGGTACCTGTTAAGGCGAACCTTTTCTTGGCTCCGGATTTGGATTTCATTTTGGGCATTGATATCGGGTATATATTGTTAATAGTTCAGGATCTGGCTTATTTTTTCGGGGCAATGATCATGATCATCCGTTTGCCTTCCAGCCGGGGCATCTGCTCGATCTTCCCCACTTCAACTACGCCCTGGGCAAATTTCAGCAGGATCAGTTCTCCCTTCTCTTTATAAATGATAGAACGGCCTTTGAAAAACACATCTACTTTCACTTTTGCTCCGTCTTTCAGAAACTTCAGCGCATGATTCAGCTTGAAGTTAAAATCGTGGTCGTCGGTATTGGGCCCAAGCCTGATCTCTTTAATGATCACTTTGGCTGTTTTTGCCTTCATTTCCTTCTGCTTCTTCTTCAGTTCATACAGGAACTTCTTGTAATCGATCACTTTGCATACCGGAGGATTGGCTGTAGGGGAGATCTCCACGAGATCCAAACCCAGGTTTTCGGCAATGATCAGGGCTTCCCTGATGTTATAGATGCCCGGTTGGACATTCTCACCCACGACACGAACGACGGGTGCTTTGATGCGTTCATTGATAAAATGAGGATCTTCCTTTTTCTGCGGCCGGAAGCGCCTCTGGGCATTGTATGGTGTAGCTATAAGGGTACCTCCTATTGATTGACGATTTACGATTGTAATTTTTAAAGATCTCCGACTTCTTCTTTTATTTCGTTCCTGATCCGCAGGATAAAGTCCTCAATATTTTGCTTTCCCTGGTCGCCCTTTCCATGCTTCCTGACCGCGACGGTACCTTCAGCAGCTTCCTGCTCACCTACCACCAGCATGTAAGGTATTTTCATCATCTCCGCATCCCGTATTTTTTTTCCGGCTTTCTCGTTTCTTTCGTCAATGAGGGCGCGAATTTCGGAATTATCCAGCAAAGTTAAAACTTTTTTCGCATATGGCATATGTTTTTCGCTGATTGGCAGTATGATAACCTGATCGGGTGCGAGCCAAAGAGGAAAATTTCCTCCCGTGTGCTCGAGAAGAACTGCCACGAACCGTTCCATGGATCCGAATGGTGCCCTGTGAATCATCACCGGCCTGTGTTTCTGGTTGTCGGCTCCGATATATTCCAAACCGAACCGTTCAGGCAGGTTATAATCAACCTGGATGGTTCCCAGTTGCCATTTCCGGCCCAGGGCATCCTTCACCATGAAGTCCATTTTCGGGCCATAGAAAGCAGCTTCCCCCGGGACTACCACTGCATTGAGGCCGCTTTCCTCCGCAACCTCCAGGATGGCCTGTTCCGCCCTGTCCCAGTTCTCGTCCGATCCGATATATTTCTCCCGGTTGGTTTTGTCGCGCAATGAAATCTGGGTGGTGAAATCATGAAAGCTCAGAGATTTGAAGATGAGCATGACGATCTCCATCACTCCTTTGAATTCATCCTTGACCTGATCGGGTGTGCAAAAGATATGTGCATCGTCCTGGGTGAAGCCACGGACGCGCGTAAGGCCATGAAGCTCCCCGCTCTGTTCGTATCGGTAAACGGTTCCGAACTCCGCCATCCGCACCGGAAGATCACGATATGACCTGGGTTGTGAGCTGTAGATCTCACAGTGGTGAGGACAATTCATGGGCTTCAGAAAAAATTCCTCTCCCGGGATCGGTGTGGAAATGGGGCGGAAAGAGGTTTCGCAGTATTTCTGGAAATGACCGGAAACCTTGTATAGCTCGACATTCCCGATATGAGGACAGATCACCTGTACATATCCCATCTGTTTCTGGGTTCGTTTCAGGAAAGCTTCCAACCGTTCACGCAACTGGGCTCCCCTGGGCAGCCATAACGGCAATCCCTGCCCCACCCGCTGGGAGAAAGTGAACAATGCCAGCTCCCTGCCGAGTTTACGGTGATCCCTTTTTTTGGCTTCCTCCAGCATGGCCAGATATTCGTCGAGCTCCTTTTGCTTTGGAAAGGTAATTCCGTAAATACGGGTGAGCTGTTTGCGGCTTTCGTCGCCTCTCCAGTATGCACCGGCAATTGCCAGAAGCTTTACTGCCTTGACAGGACTGGTGTCGGGCAGGTGCGGGCCCCGGCAGAGATCGATGAACCGGCCGGTTTCATAGAAGGTGATCTCCCCGTCATTCAAATCCCGTATGAGCTCTATCTTGTAAGGATCTCCTTTCCGTGTGAAGTAATCCAATGCCTCTTCCCGCGATTTCCCGAGGCGGTGAAAGACCTGTTTTTCTCTGGCCAGCTCCAGAATCTTTTGCTCGATCTTTGGAAAATCATCGGAGGAAATGGAATACTCACCAAAGTCAATATCGTAATAAAATCCGGATTCTATATCGGGGCCGATACCGAATTTCACTCCCGGATAGAGCAATTCTATCGCTTCAGCCATCAGATGAGCAGATGAGTGCCAGAAAGTGGCTTTCCCTTCCGGGTCGTTCCAGGTAAACAGGCGGATGGCTGAATCCTTCCCGATCGGCCGGTTCAGGTCCCAAACCTCTCCGTCCACACTCACAGAAAGCACATTCCGCGCCAATCCCTCACTAAGGCTGCCCGCCACCTGAAGTCCGGTCACACTCTCGGGATATTGCCTTACCGAATTGTCTGGTAAAGTGATATTTATCATAGGAAACTTGCCTGGTTTTCGGCCGGCAAAGGTAGAAAGAATCCATCAGGAAACCTAATGTCAGGGATCTGACCGGAAGGAGAGATTCAGCTCTTTTTTATAGGAATAATCGGTCAGGATCAACTTGATTTTTTCCTTTCCTCGGATGAAGTTGACCTGGTCAAGGATCTTCGGATCCCTGTCCCTGGCCGTTGTCTGAATCCAGTCATTTCCCAGACATCCTCGGATAGCCGGGATCAGGGCCTGCATCTGGGATTGCAGATCCCCGGATTCGGAAGAAAAACTGAGCCAGCGCATTCCTTCCCAATCATGAACTTTTCCCTCGGATATTCCGAAAAGCGTATATCGCACCGGGTACCTGGTCATGCCCACCACCTGATATCCCTTTTCCGGGAAATAAAGTCCTGAAAACCGGTTCGTGATACCACCTGCGTATAACAGCAGAATCTGGCAATCATTAGGGCCGACCCTGAACTCACTCAGTTCAGAAACAGCGGATTGGCCCGGGCCTTTTGATTCCTGATACATTTCCTGTTTCAGGTTGCCGGTCTCAGTCTGCGAAACCGATTGGGAAGGTGCTTTTCTGGAGGAAATGAATTCTCCGTTTTCCCAGGTGCCCTCTTTTGATATTTCCCCGGAGGGCTCATAAAGGATCCCGAATCCATGATACTTGTTGTTCTTCCAGTATCCGGCATACTTCCATCCGTCGCTGAATAAATACACACCATACCCTTCAAAGGCATTGTTTACGAAGCTGCCTTCGTACCAGGCCCCGTGCTCGAATGTGTATTTCCCTGTCCCGTTCCGGGCTCCGTTTAGGAAATCGCCGGTATAAATTGCCCCGTTGGCATACTGGTATGTTCCTTTTCCGTTGATACAATTACCGGAAACACACCCGGTTCTGGAGCCCTGGGCCGAACATATCATCGGCAGAATAAATCCGAAAAAGAGCAGGAATCTTGTCGTTTTCATGGTAAACTTATTACTACAACAATCAGCAGATAAATATCAGCCCTATACGTTAACCCGGATTTAGTGCTTATTTTTGCGACCAAATTTAAGGATTTTGTTTTGTATATGTCCTGCCTGATCATTCAGAATTGCTATGTGGAATCCTTCGGCCTTCTGGAGGTGTACCTCAGGGAAGCGGGAATCTGGCTGGATTGCAGTTTCATCCGGAGGTACCTTCCGCTCATGCTGCTGCCATGATTTCACACTTTCGTACTTTTGCTTTCTAATGTTTATTTTGATTTGACATATGCCAAGACTTGGGAAGATAGTTCTGGGTTTCTCAGTGTTCACGCTTCTGTTTTCCACAGGTTCACTCCGGTCTTTGGGGCAGGAACTACCTCCGCTGGAGATCACCATTTATGATTCTGCTGCCACTGAAGGTTATTATTTCATGTGTCCCTATCGCACCATGCCTCCATACCAGTACTACCACCCGCAACTCATTCTGGATTCGCTGGGGAGGACCGTATTTTACCGGGTTTTTTCAGGACTGCCTATCGGCAATTCCAACACTCTGGATTTCAAGATCCAACCAAACGGCCAGATAACCTACTACTCCTATGCCCTGGACCGTTTCCTTTCCATGGACAGTACCTTCACCGAGGTGGATACATTTAATGTTGCAAATAATTTTCAGATGGATGTCCATGACATCCAGTTTCTTCCCGATGGACATTACCTCCTGCTCGCAAAAGAATCGAGATATATGAACCTTTCGGCCTATCACTGGTTTGGTGCCAACCACAACCAACCGGGAGGAACCAATGCCGAAGTGATCGGCGCAGTCATCCAGGAGTTTGATGAGAACGAAAACCTGGTCTGGGAATGGAAAGCACACGATCATTTTGATTTTGACGATGTGGATTCTATCTGGTTGTTCGGGCCCAATAAAGTGGACTGGACTCATGCCAATGCCATAGAACGGGATGCTGACGGAAACATGCTTCTGTCATCCAGGCACTTTAATGAAATCACCAAGATCAACCGCCAGAACGGGAACATCATCTGGCGGTTGGGAGGAAAAGAAAACCAGTTTACATTCGTCAATGACCCCATCCGTTTCAAGGGGCAACACGATATCCGGAGACTTCCGAACGGTCATATCACCCTTTACGATAACGGTCGTTACCATATCCCGGAGATGGCAAGGGCACTGGAGTATTCCCTGATTGAATCAAGCAAAATTGCCACGCTTCAGTGGGAATACATTTATGACAGTACCATGTACAGTATTGCTCTCGGAAATTTCCAGACACTGGAGAACGGGAACCGCCTTGTTGATTTCGGAAATATTTCAGGGGATTTCCCGTGGCTGGTCCTGGTCAAACCGGATAAATCGAAAATCCTGGAGATCGTTTCACCGGAAGGGCATGTCAGTTACCGTGCATTTAATTATAAAACGCTCCCATGGAATTTTCCCCGTCCACAGGTGGAATGTCACCAGTCGGGGACTCATTTTACCCTGGAAGCCGAATCCGGTCATCCTGAGTATCTCTGGTCAACCGGAGCCACAACCCAATCCATCCCGGTCAATGATACCGGCACTTATTGGGTATTTGTCCCCCTGGGAGAAGGATACATCTGCTCCAAATTTATCAGGATCACCAGTATGGTAAATCCCTGTCTTTTCCCTGGTCAGGATGAATTAGTGCCGCCGGGTGCTTCTTTGGAATGTATCCCGAATCCCGTTACTGCCGGGTCACGGTTGGTTTTTCGGCTATCAGAAGCTGCGGACGTCAGGCTGATCCTGCACGATTTTTCCGGCAGAACTATATTTACCTGGCCGGTTGCCACCTGGTCAGCGGGAAAACATGCAATACCCTTCCCTGCTGGCAATTTGCACCGGGGGCTCTACCTGCTGAGCCTTCAGACAGGCCGGGAATTGATTATACAGAAAGTGACGGTCCCCTGACCGGAACATGCTCCATCGCATATTCAGCCAGGGCGGCAATGGTAAAACTCGGATTCACTCCCAGGTTTCCCTGTATTGCTGATCCGTCAAGGACGTACATGTCAGGATATCCAAACACCCTGAAATAACGGTCGATCACTCCGTCATCCTGCGATTCCCCCATCGGGCATCCGCCAAGGATATGTGCTGTTGATGGAACGTTAAACAGGATCTCCATGGTGGAATTCTGTGGAACAGCATTCACTTTACGGGCGTAGCGGTTCATCACCTCCTGTCCAACAGGAATATAGGCGTTTACCCGTTTCTCCCCGTCATTTTTTATTGTCAGGCTTTTCCTGAAAAGACCCTTCCTCAGGGTCATTCGCATGGCATTATCGGCGGTCTGCATGACCAGGAATATAATGGTATTGGAGGCCCAGTCAGGATTGCACATCATCCGGATAAACCGTAAAGGATGCACCAGGATGTTACCCAGGAACCGGAAAGGCCGAAGAAACACCGGTCTTGTGTTTGCGGTCGCCATGGTGAGGAGTGTTTTCATTAGGTTGGATCCATCGGGATATTTAACGATCTCGATCCAGGTATTTTTCTCGGGTTTAAAGATCGAACTGATCGCCACTCCGTTATTCAGTTTTAAGCCCGCAGCGGAAGCTGTGCACAGGGTTTCGGAGTTGGTCCGGAGCATGGTTCCCAGCTTGTCGCTCAGACGGGGCAGTGTTTTATAAACATGTTTCTGGTGAAGCAGCAACTTCAGGGAACCAATCACTCCGCC
>Ga0233425_10006804_pt1 | contig 16545 bp, 14 predicted proteins | sample Watercolumn_Towu_2_FD_181712 | JGI IMG/M metagenome (GOLD analysis project Ga0233425, IMG submission 181712) | Freshwater microbial communities from Lake Towuti, South Sulawesi, Indonesia - Watercolumn_Towuti2014_140_MG | ecosystem: Environmental > Aquatic > Freshwater > Lake | place... | reverse complement strand
AGGGTCGACTTGCCGTGGTCGATGTGGGCCACGATGCAGAAGTTGCGGGTGAGGTTGCGGTCGATGTCGTGTTGGTTGCTCATTCGGCTCCATTCGGCTCGACAGCGGCATGGTGTGGCGTCGGGCTGGGGTGCCCGACCTACGCGAACGGCGTCGGGCTGGAAGCCCGACCCGCGCGGCGCCGGAGCCGGCGCTCCGACCTACTGTGGCGGGTAGGGCGGGCGTCCTCGCGCGTTGCGGGACCGGCGGGCCCTGGGCACGGCAACGGAACGGCGCGGCGACGGCGTTGCGGCTCAGGAGAGCCGCGGGCACGAGGTTCTCAGGGCAGCGGCCGCCGCCTCACGGGCGAGCCGCCCGTGCCACGACGACGTGCCACGGCGACTCACGGGGCCGAGCGCCGGCGAAAGCGGCGCAGCCCCACATCGAGGGCCTGCTGAAGCTCCTCCACTCTCAGTATAACGCATACCCCCCCAAAGGCCGCAAGCCCCATCCCGAAGGGGATGAGGCACGCCGCCGCTCTCGCGAGGAGGCCCTGCGTCCCCAGCCGCGCCTCGAGGAACGGCGCCCCGAAGTAGCACAGCGCAGCGCAAACGGCGGAGGGCAAGACGAGCTTCCCTAACATCCGGACGAGCTTGCCGCCCTCCAGCGGCCCGACCTTCCGGCGCAGCAGCCAAGTCATCAGGGTCGCGTTGAACAGGTTCGTGAAGCTGTAGATGGCAGCCAGCCCGCGGACTCCGAGCGGCCGGTAGAGCGTCAAGGACAGCGCGATGCTCAGCACCGCGGTCGCCGCGCCGACCCAGAGAGGCGTTCGGGTCTCATGGAGGGCGTAGAAGCCCCGAGCGACCACGTACTGCAGCGAGAGAGGCGTGATGCCCAGACTGCACCACCACAGGACGCCGGCGGTGCTCAGCGTGTCGGCGGGCCCGAACTCCCCGCGCTCGAAGAGCAGCCGCATGATCGGGACGGCCAAGGCCGCGCACACGATGGTGGACGGAACGCACAGGAAGACCGTGTTGCGCATCATGCGGGCGAGGTCGCGCCGGTAGGCGTCCATCGCGCCGGTCGCGAAGTGGGTGGCGAGGGTCGGGAATAGCGCCATCGCGATCCCGGCGCCGAACATTCGCGGCGGGAGCTTCCAGACGCGGTTGGGATACTCGAGCAGCGTCGCGGCCTGATCCCCCAGCTTGGTGGCCACGGACGTGCTGACCACGAAGGTGATCTCGCTGACGGCCAGCCCCAGGATCACGGGCATCGCGAGGAGGGCGAGCTGCTTGAGGCCCTCGTCGCCGAGATCAAACACGGGCAGCAGGCGAGCGCCGCGGCGTACGAGGGGGGCGATCTGCATGAAGACGTTGCCCAGCGCCGCGCCGATCACCACGAAGGCCGAGACGATCCAGAGGCGCTGGCCCAGCAGGTCGCCCTGACCGAGGTGAAACTGCTCGGCGAGCGGCAGGGAAGCCAGCGCTCCGACGATGATGACGAGGTTGTAGACCACCGGCCCCCAGGCGGGCATCGAGAAGTGGCGCTGGGCATTCAGCGTGCCCATCAGCAGGCCGCCGACGATGAAGAAGACCTGGGCGGGGAACATGGTCCGCATGAACCGCGCGCACAAGTCCTGGTGCTGCGGAGCCATGCCGACGCCGACCGTGTGCCGCACCAGCCAGGGGGCCCCGAGCATCCCCACAGCGACCCCGAGGATGCTGAGGAGGGTGAGAACGTAGAGGGTGACGCTGAAGGTGCGCCAGGCGCGGTCGGCCTTCCCGTCAGCCATGAACTTCGTGAAGACGGGGATGAAGCCCGTCCGGAGCGCTCCCCCGGCGACGAGGAAGTAGAAGAGATCGGGAATGCGGAAGGCCTGGATATAGGCCTGGAACTCGTCCGTCGTCCCGAAGGCGCGGGCGAAGACCATCTGTCGCACCACCCCGGCCACGGAGCTAGCGAAGGTGGCGGCGGCCATGAGCATCGCCGCCGCGCCGAGGGCGTCGCGGGTCGAGGAGGGGCTGTCGGGCGCCGATTCGTCTGCCATGGTATTCCATGACGCGGGCGCCGGGGCCGCCCTTGCCATGCCTCTCTGCTTTGTGCTATACTCCGGCTTCCGTCAGACCGACCGGCTGCCGGTACAACTTGCCGTCCCGAGGTGGGAGAGCTCGATGCCGCAGAACCGATCCATGAAAAAGCGCCTGCGTCAACTCCGCAAGCGCACCGTCCGTAACCGTGGCTATCGCAGCCGCATGCGCACCGCCATCCGCTCCGCCCGCGAGATCGCCGGCGAGGAGAACGCGCAGAGCGTGCTTCACACCGCCCAGAGCGCCATCGATAAGGCCGCCCAAGCCGGGGCGATCCATCACCGCAAGGCGGACCGCATCAAGTCGCGGCTGATGAAGTCCCTCGCGGCGGGTTAGGCTCAGCGGGAACGGAAGTCCGGAGACCGGCGGCGACGCAGGCCGCCGGTCTGTTCACTCCTCCGCCACGACCGGATTCTCCAGGACGCCAACCCCCTCCAGCTCGATCCGGACCACGTCGCCCGGCTGCAGGCGGATGCCCTGCGCGTGCCCGACGCCCGAGGGCGTCCCGGTCGCGATGACATCCCCCGTGTGCAGCGTGCAGATGGACGAGATGTAGGCGAGGATGTCGGGGATCTTGAAGATCATCTGCCCCGTGTTCCCGTCCTGCTTCAGCTCGCCGTTCACCCAGAGCTTCAGGCCAAGCCGGTCGACGTTCTCGAGGTCGCCCAGGGGCACCGCGCAGGGGCCCATGGGGGCGAAGTTGTCACACCACTTGCCGTTCAGCCAGTCGAAGAACTTGTCCCAGTCGCGGTCCTCGGGGCGGTCCCAGATCTTCAGCTCGCGCTCGGAGACGTCGTTCACGATCGTGATGCCGCCGACGTGCGACATCGCGTCCTCGCGGGAGATGTGCTTGCCGGGCTTCCCGACGATGACGCCGAACTCGGCCTCCCAGTCCACGAAGGTCGCGCCCTTCCCCACGATGATCGGGTCGCCGGTGGCGCAGACGGTGTTGGTGGACGGCTTCATGAAGACGCGCGGAGTCGCGAGGTCGCTGCCCGTCACTCCGGTGCCCTGGAGCTTCTTCGAGGTGCTCTCCATGATATGCTCGGCGTAGTTGCCGGCGAGCGCGAAGAGCTTGCCCGGAGTCGGCACGGGGGCTTCCAGGCGCACGTCTACCAGCGGCCACCATGTCCCATCGGGAGCCTTGCCCTCGACGCAGTCGGCGACGATGGCGCGGACCCTCGCCAAGGCCTCGTCATCGGCCATGATCTCAGCCACGGCCAGCGGGTTGGCGCACCACTCGCACTCGCCCGAGAGCGCGTGCAGGTCATACACCACCCCCTCGATGAGCGCTCCGGCGCGCGTCAGGCCGGCGCAGGGGTCCGTCTTCGGCGTGAAGAGCACGAGCTTCAGTTGCATGGATTCACCCTCCCAACGAGGCCCAGAGTATGACAGGCGCCGCGCCAACCGTCAAGCAGGCAACGGCGTTGCGGGTTACGGGTGAGGCAAGGAGGTGCCGGACACGCGAGCCCGGAAGGGACTCACGCCGCGGCCGTCAACGCGCAACCTGCGAACCCGCAACCGAACCGAGGAGTTCCGTGATGCCCAAGCGTGTGGTGTTCGTCCTTGGCGAGCCGGAGTATCAGTCGCACGTGACCATGCCCACGATCGCGGAGGAGTTGGAGGATCGGGGCGAGATTCGCGCCAGCGTCTGCATCAGCAGCCACATCCCCGATGCCCCCGACTTCCCTGAGTCGCACTTCCCCGGGCTGGAGGCGCTGGGGGACGCCGACCTCGCGGTGTTCTACACGCGCTTCCGCGTGCTGCCCGACGATCAGATGCGGATCATCGCCGCGTACCTAGACTCGGGGCGACCCGTGGTCGGGCTGCGGACGTCAACCCACTCCTTCCGCTTCCCCGAGGGCTCGCCGTGGCGGTCGTGGAACGACGGCTTCGGGCGGGACGTACTCGGCACGCCGTGGATCTCCCACCACGGCGGGCAGTCGAGCACGCAGGTCACGAAGCTGCCCGGCGCGGAGGGCCACCCGATCCTGGAGGGCGTGGAGGACAGGTTGCATGTGCGTTCGTGGCTGTATAAGGTGCTGCCGCTGCCCGAGGACTGCGAGCAACTGCTGTGGGGAACGCCCGTCGGCGCGGAGCGGGAGGTGCAGGAGAACCCCGTCGCGTGGACCCGCACGCATAGCGGGGGGCGCGTCTTCTACACCAGCCTCGGCCACCCCGATGATCTGGCGGTGCCGTCGGTGCGGACGCTGGTGATGAACGGGATTCGGTGGGGTCTTGGATGGTGAGGGGAAATCAGTACCAGTTACCAGTTTCCGCCACACGTCGGCGGAAACTGAGTAACCGGAGGTGGTTTCAAAATCAGTGCCAGGAACGGTTTTCCGCCGAGTACTGCCGCGAGTAGGGGTCCGTTGCGGGAAAACCAGTTCCAGGCACCGAGTTTTGAAACCACCTCACTGGTGCTGATTCCCCTAGCTTGGCGGGTTGCTCGTGCAGCATGGGTTCTCGCGGATGGACCGGCGCCACTCGGCGGCGATCCGGCCGGCCGCGAACGACTTCACGTGCCCGTCCACGAAAGCCAGATTGGACGTGCCGTTGTGCCGCGTGTTGGCCTCCGTCTGATTCCCCGGGTTGCAGCCCGCGCCGCAGACCCCGGGGTAGGCGATCTTCTCCCACCGTGAGCAGCCGTCGTCGTAGTGGGCCGAGTCGGCGCAGATGAGGGTGTTCGCCGGCCACCGGTAGCGCGCCAGGGGGAAGCCGGACTTCTCGTAGGGGTTGGCATTCGTGCAGTCCGCCCAGCGAGCCATGCCATAGCTGAGCTCGATGCTGCCCCAGCCGTTGGCCTTGTTCCAGCCACCCGCCGCCGGGCCCGAAGGGCAGGTGAACAGCTGCTGGTTCTTGATGTAGGGCTGGATCAGGGCGTACCACCGGGACTGAATGGCCGTCTGCCCGCGTCCGCACTCCCAGTACGGGGTGCAGGGGAACTTCTCGTCGTAGTCCTGGACGTACATCAGCACGCCCAGCGCGATCTGCTTCTCGTTCGACTGGCAGCTGGCCTGGCGCGCCTTCTCGCGCGCTCGCGCGAACACCGGGAATAGGATCGCCGCCAGGATGGCGATGATCGCGATAACGACCAGCAATTCGATCAAGGTGAAACCATAGCGCTTGTGGTGCGGCCTCATGGGTCCGACTCCTTTCATAGTCCTCTAGCTCCGACTACTGGCTCGGCTACTTGCCGGCGGGTGGCCCGCCCATCCCGGGCTGCCCGCCCATCTGGCCGCCGCCTCCCTGCTTGTAGCCCGCCTTCGCCGCCTCCTCCGGCGTCTTGGGCTGCATCGTGCCGGCGTCGATGGACTCCTTCCCACCCTTCTTCGCGCCCTTGCCCACCGTCATCCACCAGATCCCCGCGATCACGATGGCCACGATGAGAAGCGCCACAACAACCGTCGTCGGCGAGAGCTTCTGTTGCACTGCTGTCCCTCCCTACGCTCAGACGGCCGCCCGCGCCCCTGAAGGAGCGCAATGGGCGGCTGCGCCGGAGAGCTTCTGCTGCATTGCGCAGGATCCCGGGCGCGGGTTTGGACCGCACCGGAGCCCCGCACACCTAGCGCCCCTGGTGGCGGCACCCGTACCACGACCAAGCGGCGGCTACTGCTTGCCGGCTGGCGCGCCTCCACCCGCTCCGCTCTTGCCGCCCTTCTGCTGCATCATCTCCTGCATCTTCTGCTGTGACTGCTCCATCGACTGCTGCTGGCTGGCAGGATCCATCTTAGACGTCGCCTTGGGCTTCAGCAGAAGGAAGTACCCAACGACTCCGATGAGGATCACCACTATCAGGACCACCACGACAGCCACAGTCGGTGAGACGCCCTGCTTCACGGCCGCACCTCCCAGAGGCCCCGGGGGCCAAGCGTGACGAGGACACGCTCGGCGGGCCAGGATCACGCACACGGTGCTATTCCCGATCTGTCGAACCGGTTCCTTCTTCAGGTCCGGAGCGACTTCTCCGCGTTGTGGAGAAGGAATGCGCATAGTGACTGCCGAAGGGACACATAAGCCGGTGGAGTGCAGGCCCTGATGGACCGGAAAGGAGAGCGTGCGATGGGACAGGACAAGAGGGGCTTCACGCTGATCGAACTTCTGGTTGTCATCGCGATCATCGCCATCCTGGCGGCGATCCTCTTCCCCGTGTTCGCGCGGGCGCGCGAGAAGGCGCGCCAAGCCAGCTGCCAGTCCAACATGAAGCAGATCATGCTCGCTCTGCTGATGTACGCCCAGGACTACGACGGTAAGATCATGGCGTGTCGCATGGGTCGCCCCGGGACCTGGAACGTGACCCCCAATCGCTGCGGCGCCGGCACCGACTACTGGACCTGGGAGGTGTGCATCCAGCCATACGTAAAGAACCAGCAGCTCGGGATCTGCCCGAGCCTCGATGCCCTGAACAACGAGAATAACCCGGCCAATCGCGTGTCGGACGTTCCCTCCAGCATCGCGATGAATGCACGCTGGTGTGGGGACTGGGGGCTCAACGTCTGGGCGAGGGTCGAGCAGATCACGGAGCCGGCGCAGCAGATCATGACGGGTGAGGGCGGCTGGACGGACACCAACATCTGGTGTCATCCCGAGTCAAACGGCCGGTGCTTCTACACGCCCCACAACGGTGGCAACAACTACGGCTTCCTTGATGGGCACGTCAAGGCCATGCGGCCGGAGGCCTCCGTGGACCCGGTCTGGCTCTGGATGCGACCGCACCCGCTGGATAGGTGCGGAGGGGGCACCGGCGGCTGGGCGAAGTGCCAGCAGGACAACGCGCGCCGTCGACTGGCCATATACCGACAGAAGTTCCCTAACGACTGAGCCGGATGGCGGTGACGTGCCGGGCGGCCAATCCCGGACCAAAGCCCTGTCGGCCACGATCTGTGTGGTTGCGGGGTTCACCGGGAGTCAGTACCAGTTACCAGTTCCCGCCAGACCTCGGGTGTCGGAGCTGGCGCTCCGACGTACTGTGACCCGTGGGGCGGCGGCAAACTGAGTAACCGGAGGTGGTTTCAAAATCGGTGCCAGGAACGGTTTCCCGCCGAGTACTGCCGCGAGTAGGGGTCTGTTGCGGGAAAACCAGTTCCAGGCACCGAGTTCTGAAACTACCTCACCGGTACAGATTCCCTCCTCCAGCGGGGCCCGTCGGTGCGGCGGGCCCCGTTGCGGTTCTGCGGGAGCCCGCTGGATGCCGGAGGCCCTCGCCCCTGCGGCACCGAAACCTCTTCGGGCCCACTGGCCCCGCTTCTGACCCCGAAGGAGTGCCGCCATGCTCGTGTTGGTAGTTGCGTGTCTGGCCCGGCTGGGCGGTGCACAGGCCTTGGTGGATGCCGGAGCACCTTTCGGCCCGTTGCCGCTGGTCGATGAGATCGACTGTGCGGTCGATGGTGCGCACGCGTTCGTGGAGGTGCCGGCGGGGGCAACGGAGGTGGGAACGGTTCTGGGGCGGCCTTGCCGCGTGCTGAAGCCTGGCATTACGCCGCCGTACTTCGCCTACCGGCTGGGCGAGGGCCGAGGACTGAAGCCGGGGAGCGCGTACCTGCTGTCTCTGGAGTACCCCGAGGATCAGCCGCGCGCGATGTTCGTGGGCAACCGCGGCTGTGAGACGATGCTCGGCTTCGCGACGGGGACGGCGGTCGGCGATGCGCTGCACGGGAAGTACACCACCAGCAATCCGGAGTCGCTCCGGTACCCGCTGTCAGGCCGCTGGGAGACGTGGCAGACGCTCTTCTACCTGCACGACCGCTTCCCGGACCTCGATCAGCCCCGTGGCGAAGGCCCGCGCCCGATGCTCCCTGCTGAGGGGTTCTGGATGGTCATCTCCCAGACCCGGGCGGCGAATGACCCGTTTTCAGCGGGAGCGGCCGTGGCGCGGATTCGGCTGTTCGAGGTCGCCGAGCCGGAGCGGTTCTGGCTACCCCTCAACCTCCCACCTGACCCTCTGCCCCGCCGGCACATCTTCTACCGCGAGGAGATGGCGGACGGGACGGTGCAGAGCCGCGACGAGACCCAACGAGGGGTCGCGGACGACATCGCCTGGTTCGAGTACAAGGCGCGGCTGATGCGCTTCTGGGGGTTCAACACGTACTGCAAGGATCTGCTGGAGTTCGGGCACAACCAGGGCTGGGACAGCGGCCCGTACGGCAGCCATGACTGGGTGAACCAGTCGAGCACGCCCGACCGCTGGCCGCAGATCCTGGCGCGGATCGAGCAGCACGGCTTCGACGTGCTCCCGTACTACGAGTACGCGGGCAGCGTGGGTCAGAAGTCCCTGGGCATCCAGCGCCGCTGCCGGCCGCTGACGCGGGATGATGCCTACACCCACATCTCGTGGAGTGAGATCGCCAACGGCGACGTAACCGACCCGGAGACGCTCGCCGACGCGAAGAAGGTGCTCGACTGCACGATCCTGCGGAACGGCCGGGCTGCGCGGTTCCTGGGCGCGTGGTTCCGGCAGCGACCGAGTCACCTACCGATCGGCTTTGGGGAGGCGGACCTGTTGCGGTTCGGCTGGGAGGCCAACGCGGGGGTGGCCGTGACCCGGGAGGAGCTGAAGGCCGATCCCGTGCTGCTGCAGCGGTACTACGACTGGTGGTTTGCTCACCGGCACGACTTCCTCGTGGGCCTACGCGACTACCTGCGCCGGTGGAGCAACCCGAACTCCATCGTCCTGTTCACGGCGGACACGAGCGAGGCGGGCTTCTCCCTGCGGAACGGCGGTGTCGCAACCGACGACCCGGCAAGCTGGCAGGCGCTGGTGGGGCAACCGGGGCAGGAGCAGCTCAAGGTGCGCGCCTACGACGAGGTGGTGGCGGGCAGCGAGTACCTGTCGGGGATGCTGGCGCCGATGTTCAACTGGGGGGCCTGGGAGTGGCACCACTCCTGCCCGCAGCCCGACCCCGAGCGCTACCGCGACACCGAAGGGGTCATGCTCACGTACTCCATCAACCGCGCGTACACGGTTGCCTCGACCGAGGCGCTCGATGCCTTCCGCACGCCCAGCGGGCTCGCGGTGGTGCATCACTACAACCTGAACGAGCACGAGATGAACGAGGAACTCGGGTACTTCGTGGCCGATGTCGAGCGCGCCGGGCCGCACTGCATGATGGCCGAAGCGCGGGCGATGGCCAACGGCGACCCGGTGTACCTGGGCTACCTCGCGTCGAACTGCTTCAACCGGGGCTTCCCGCAGCACGTCCGCCGCTTCGCGGCGGCGTTCCTGGCGCTGCCGGCGCTGCCGAGCACCCTGGTGCCGGAGGCGTGCGCGGACCCCGAGGTCGTCGTGCGGCGGATCGCGACGGCGGGCCACGGAACGTGGTATGCGGTGGTGAATACGGGCCTCGGGGCGAAGGCGGCCGTCGCCGTCGACCTCCCTGACGAGGGGCCGCTGCTGGACGCAGCGGCGAAGGAGCCGCTGCCGCGGGAAGGCCGCCGCGTGACGCTCGCGCTGGGGCCGTGCGAGCTGCGGGCCCTGCGCAGCCGGGACTGAACCGATGAACAACCTCTCCGACCTGTGGCGGCTGGCCGCCGAGGAGTTCGCCGAAGCGACGGCCGTCCTGTACGAGGGCCGCGAGACGACGTACCGCGAGCTCGATGCGCTGATCGAGGCCTTCGCGGGGGGCCTCCGTGAGCGCTGCGCGATTGAGCCGGGTGAGCGCGTGGCCCTGGTGATGCCGAACTGCCTGCACTCGATCGTCTGCTACCTCGGGGCAATCCGGGCGGGGGCGATCGCTCTGCCGGTGAATGTGCGGCTGAAGGCTGAGGAGATGCGGTTCATCCTGCAGGACGCGGAGGCCGCGGTGGTCGTCGCGCACTCGACGACGCGGTCGGCGGTGCAGGAGGCGCTGCTCGGGGTCGGCTGCGTGCGGCACATCATCGGGGTCGAGGTTGAGGGCCCCGGGGTCCTGCCGGTGGAGGAGGTGCTGAGCGGCGCGAGCGCGGCGCCGCCGGCGATGGCGGGCCCGGGGGGTGTGGCGGCGATCATCTACACCTCGGGCACCACCGGCCGGCCCAAGGGCGCGCTGATCACCCACGGCAACGTGCTGTTCAATGTGAAGGCGACGATCCGAGGGCACGGCTTTCGCCCGGAGGACCGGCACATGCTCGTGGTGCCGCTGTTCCATGTCACGGGGCTGAACACGATCATGCCGACCGCCTTCCATCAGGGCGCGAGCGTGGTCGTGACCTCGGCGATTTCCCCCCGAGAGATTCTGGCCCTCGTCGAGCGGCATCGCGCGACGACCTTCTTCGGGGTCCCAACCACGATGATCCTGCTCGCCCAGACGCCTGGTCTCGGGGACTTTGACCTGTCGAGCCTGCGGCTGATTGCGTACTCGGGGGCCCCGATGCCGGTGCGGATCATCGAGCGGCTCCGGCACCTCTTCCCGGGGGTGAAGCTGCACAACTTCTTCGGACTCACCGAGACGACGTCCTGCACGACGGTGCTGCCGGACCATCAAGCGCTCGTGCGGCCCGAGTCGATCGGGCGGCCGGTGCCGGAGCTGGAGCTGCGGATCGCCGACGAGGCCGGGAACGCGCTGCCGGCGGGGGAAGTGGGGGAGCTGCTGGTGAAGGGACCGAGTGTCGTGAAGGGCTACCACAACCGGCCGGAGGCGACAGCGGAGGCGATCGTGGACGGCTGGCTGCACACCGGCGACACGGCGTACATCGATGCGGAGGGGTACGTCTTCCTGCAGGGCCGGAAGAAGGAGCTCATCATCGTCGGGGGCGAGAACGTGTATCCAGTGGAGGTGGAGAATGTCCTGACGCGGCACCCGGCTGTCGCCGAGGCAGCGGTTCTCGGGGCGCCGCACCCGGTCTTCGGGGAGGTCGTCCGGGCGGTCGTTGTGCTCCGCCCGGAGGCGGCCGCCTCGGAGCGCGACCTGAAGCGGCACTGCTCCCAGGCCCTCGCCACGTACAAGGTGCCCCAGGTCTGGGACTTCCGCGACGCCCTCCCGCGCAATCCGTCGGGCAAGGTGGTGAAGCGGCAGATCGGTGACTGACGCGGCTCACGGCCCCGGCTTCTCCCCCACTTCGTCGTCGTCCTCCCCGGGCAGGCCGCGCAAGGCCTCGAGCGTGCGGTCGTCGAGGTCGTGCTCGTTCCCGGGGCGGGCGGGCGCCGGGGGAGCTTCCGGGGCGGGCGCGGGGTCGGCGTGCTTGCCATTGTGGTTGAGGCGGCGGGCGAGCCAAGTGCCCGTCGGGTCGGTGCCGAAGCGGGTCATCAAGGCGCCGCCGAGGCCCATGACCAGGAGGGCGACGATCAGCAGGCCAAACAGCACCCCGCCATAGGGCAGCAGGGAGACGAGTCCCGCCACATGCAGCGCGCCGAGGCCGATCACCGTCAGCAGGGCCGGCGAGCTGACCCGCCACTTGAACAGCAGCGCCAGCCGTCGTCCGCCGTAGAGGCAGACGCCGACACACCCCAGCAGCAGCAGCAGCCCGAAGGCCAGCAGCGCGAAGGGGATCAGGATCCACGTGATCACCAAGGCCACCAGGACGAACAGGATGGGCAGCAGCAGCAACCACCCGACCGCTCCATAGATGGCCACCCGGACCGGGTCATCCTCGACCTTGCGGGCCACCGCGTTCGTGGCGCGAGGCACGATGAGGGTCACCAGCCCGCCGAGCAGCATCAGCAGGACCACCGACACCAGCCACGCCACCGCCGCGGCCACGCCCTCCAGTGAGTCATCGACCCATGTGTGCCGGTGAGAGCTCCTGGTGCGCAGCGCCAGGGCCCCAAGCGGGAGGTGGAAGGTGGGCCCGCCTAGCGAACTCGTGTCGCCGCCGATGGTCACGTTGGCGCCCCGGTTGAGCGGGCCGCCGATCGCGATCGCATCGCCGTCCACCCGCGCCCCGTCCTTCAGATCAAGCGGCCCGCCGGTTGCGACGGCATCGCCGGTCACATGCCCGCTGATCTCGACCGGCCCGCCGAAGCCCACCACATCGCCCCGCACTTCCCCCTCGATCTCGATGGGCCCGCCGAACACTGCGACATCTCCCTCCACCACCTCGGAGGCCTTGACGTGCACCGGGCTGCCGTACCGCACGACATCGCCCCGCTGCACCGTCGGCGGGGTCGGCGAGGTAGGTGGAGTGGGGGGGGTCGGGGGAGTCGGGGGAGTGGGTGGTTCCGGGGCTATGGGCGGCTCGGGGGCTTCCGGGGCCTCGGCCGCGGGCGAAGCCTGGCCGCCGGGGATCACCATCACGGAGCCGCCGACCTTGGCCCCGTCCTCGCGGTGGAGCTTCCCGTCGGAGACGGCGACGTCGCCCGTGACCTCCGCGCCGTTGTACAGACGCACCTCGCCACGGGTGGCGAACACCGAGCCGTTGACCTTCCCCCGCACGTGCACCGTCTGGTCGACGGTGACCACGTTCCCCTCTACGGTCTGGCCGGCGGCGACCTCATAAGCGGCGCCTTTCGGCGCACCGCCCGGCTGCGCCCAACCCACGGCCGGAAGCGCGAGGGCCAGCATCAGCCCCATCCGGAGACCGATCTGAGACGGCACCCCTGTCGCGAACACTAGCGTACACATGCCTCTCGCCTCTGCAGTCGTCTATCGGTCGTCGGGACTGGGGTCCCGACCCACGACAACCCGTAGCTGTCGTTACAGCGCCCACACGTTCGTCAGATTGCGCCAGCCTCGTCCGGTGAGGAACCGCCTCGCCCCTGCCAGCACCGCAGCCAGCAAGACGACATCGGCCACCAGCAGCCACCCGACCGGCCGAGCGAGGCCTTCGAGGAGCGCCCCGAGGACCGGCTCGGCCGCGGCGCAGGCGGTTGCGGCGAGCTTGGCGGTTGCCGTGAGCAGCGACGCGAGGGCCGGCTGCCAGGCCGACAGATCGAGCGGCCCCCAGCCGGCCAACCCGGCCAGGATGAGCGCCGAGAGCGCCAGCCCGACCCCTGCCAGCGTGAGACCCGTCCGGAGCAGAGGCTGGGTCGGCTCGGCGACCGGCTCCTGCGCCACGATCTTGAGCACCCCGGCTGTGAAGCCCGCCGAGGGCTCCAACTCATCAAGGCCCTCCAGCAGCGTCACGACGCCGCGCAGCTCGCGGAGCTCCCGGGCGCAGGAGGCGCAAGTGAGCAGGTGCGCCTCGACCGCGCGGGCCTGATCGGCGCGCAGATCGCCGTCCTGGTACGCCGCCAGCTTCGCGCAAACGCTCGGGCAGGTCATGGCGTGCACTCCTGCATGTAGGGGCTCAGCAGACGCTTCAGGGCATGACGTGCCCGGTGGGCATGGCTTTTCACCGTGCCCACCGGGACACCCATCGCCTCGGCTGCATCCTCGTATGAGAGTCCCTGGAGGTGGACGAGGGCGATGGCCAACCGTTGGCTGTCCGGCAGGCGCCCGAGCGCCCGCCGGACCTGCTCCTGCGTCTCGCCGCGCCCGTAGGCAGCGGGCGGGTCGGCCTCAACCCCTTCGTCAACGGGGTCGGGCCGACCGGTCGGTTCGTCGAGGGAGAGCTGAGCGAAGGGCCGCTGTCGCAGCCGGTCGATGCACACATTCGAGGCGGTCGCGAAGAGCCACGAGGCGAACCGCCCCGTCGGGCGGTAGCTCCGCAGACCCCGGTAAGCGCGGATGAACGCTTCCTGGGCGGCGTCCTCGGCGCGCTCACGGTCGCCGAGCATCCGATAGGTCAGGTTCAGAATCCGCTTCCGATACCGATCCACGAGCGCACCGTAGGCTGTCAGATCGCCGGCCAGCGTTTGCTGTACGCGCCGATCGTCGTCATCGAACTGCATCGCACATGCCACCCAGGGATCTCTCATTCGACAGTACGGGGCCGCCGCCGTCCGAGTTGCAGGAACTTCCTCGCCCGTCCCCGAACCGCCTCGCCGCCGGCCGTACAGGCCGCAGCGTTGCGCTCCAGCAAAGGCGAACCATGAACGCGCTTCTCTGCCTGGTTGTCGGCGGCGTTGTGGCGCAGGACGCTGCCACCGTCGACGGCGCGCTTCGAATCACGGTCGGCGAGCAGGCCCTGACCATCTCCCTCGCCGACGCTACGCTCGCGCTGCGGTCGCCGAGGGGCGAGTACGCCTTCGAGCCGAGCCTCCAGCTGGCGGACGGGTGGACACGCCCCGGGCCGGCCGGGTCGCAGCCGGAGATCACACGGGTCGAGGGTGGCCTCACGGCGCGGGTCGTCTACCCGGTCCCGGAGGAGCGCCGGTTCACCCTCACGGTTGAGGCATACCCGGACATCGAGGCGGTCTTCGTGACGAGCCGCCTCGAGGTTCTCGATTGCGCACGGGGGCAGTACTACTACTGGCAGAGCAACGCGTCGTCCGCGCAACTGCTGTCGCTGGCGGAGGACCGACACGAGCAGACGGCCCTGGATATCGCCGCCTGGGCGACGCTGCCGTGGCGGGAGTGGTGGTTCCTACCCGGTCCAACCGGTGGACTCGCTGTGCTGCCCACGAACGTCGGCGGGCGCGCGCCCGGGGAGACCGGCGGCGTGTTCCTCCACGCCCTCCCACGCTCGGCCGTCATCGCCCCGGGTGACTCCCTGGACGCGACCTTCGGGCTGGCCGTGGTCGCCGATGCCGAGGCCGCCGCGGCCCTTGCGACGGCGGCGCGCGGGCGGGTCGCCGCGCTGGAGCCCGCAATGGCCCCCGCGCAGGAGTTCGGCCGCGCGGCCCCGCAGTGGCTCCGGGAGGCCGAGGTCTACAACCTCTACTACCGGCCGGCGGCGCAGTGGACCGACGAGGTTGTGGAGCGGCAGCTTCGCGGCTTCCCCTTCATCATCGGAAGCACTCCGGACCAGGCCGCGCTCGACCGCTGCCACCGCGCGGGCCTCCGGCTCCTGCACTATGTCACGTACACCTGCCTGCTCGACACCGTTCAGCAGGCGCGGGACGGCGGGGTCGTGTACAGCGAGTGGACCGAGTCGATCGACTGCGAGTCGCGCGACCTGGCGAACCACCCCGACTGGGTCTGCATCGACGCGCAGGGGGAGGTCCAGCACGATGCGTGGGGGCTCAGCTTCCACCACCCGTGGCTGCTGAACACCTGCCTGCATCAGCCGGAGCTGCGCGAGGCGGCGGTGCGGCAGGTGCGGATGCTCATGGAGCGCGGCTTCGACGGGGTGTTCATCGACCTTGCCGGCCCGACGGTCGAGTGTCACGGACCCCGCTTCGGGAAGCACACCCACTCGGACGACCGCACGAACACCGAGGCCTGGGAGGACCTACAGCGGGCGATCTACGCTGAGGTGAAGCGTCACGGGGACGACCGCATCGTGATCCAGAACACGTGCGTGTCGATCTTGCCCAGCCACTGGCCCTACACCGACGGGCAGATGCTGGAGTCGTTCCCCTTCGCGGCCGAATCGACGGAGCTCCGGCAGCCCTGGCCCGAGCTTCTGTGGACGGCCCGGCGGAATGCGGCCGCCATTGACGCCGGGAAGGTGGTCGTCACCCTCCCCTACTTCGGTCAGGGCGAGCCGGCCGGGATCCAGCGCGCTGCGACCTTCTCGCACACCTACGCGCAGCTGGCGGGCTTTCTCTGGGCCGACGCGTTCGGCCTGCGCGACATCCCCGACAACGCCGAGTTCGCCCGGAGCCTCTACGCCACCCGTTACGGCCGCCCCACCTCACCCCTCACCCAGCGCGGCGCCTCCCTCCACCGCGCCTTCCCCCAAGGCCCCCTGGAAATCAGTACCGGTTACTAGTTTCTATTGAGCAAGAAACTAGTAACCGGTACTGATTCTCCGTCTATCCATCAATCGTGAGCCCAGGGCATATGCCAGCGTTTATCTGGCCAAAAACCAGTTCCAGTTACTAGTTTCTATCTCCGCGAAAACTAGTAGCTGGAACTGATTTATGTGCCAGCCATGCCAGGGCTTCCTGGCCTTGCGGATGGTCCAGGGATAGCAGGGGACGCTGCTCTGCCAGGGCCCTCACATGGGGCAGGTCGGCGAGGCCCAGGATGCCTGCTACGTACGCCATCAGCGGGAGGCCAGGGCCGAAGGCGTCAAGGTAGGTCTCCGGCACCGGCCCGACGGCCGCCGCGTCGAACTCGCCCCACAGCGCCTGGGCGAAGAGCGCCGCCAGCCCGGCCTCCGGGCCGGTCGCGAGCAGGGCGACCCGCGCCTGCTCATCCAGCCGTCCGCGGAGGGCCCGGCATGCGGCGGCGAGGTCGTAGGCGCGCTGGCCGAGGATCGGGTCGCCGAGCAGCACGTTGTCGGTGCAGGTGACATGCTCGTCCCAGGCCGTCTCGCCCCAGCCGCGCGGGGAGACGTAGAGCGCCGTGAGCCCGGCAGCGTGCGCCTGGCGGAGGAGCGCTTCTGCCGAGGCCGGGTCCGGCGAGGCGTCGGCGATGACCACCGCCGGCGCACCGGGCGCGGCGACCGTGAGCAGCGCCGGCAGCGTGATCCCCGGCTGCACGCGCAGCTCCAGCTTGCGAACCGTCAGCCCATCAGCCTCGATCTCGCCCACGTGCTCCAGCGTCGGCGGCTCCTCCGGGGAGGGCGGATGCAGCAG
>Ga0233425_10006803_pt1 | contig 16548 bp, 18 predicted proteins | sample Watercolumn_Towu_2_FD_181712 | JGI IMG/M metagenome (GOLD analysis project Ga0233425, IMG submission 181712) | Freshwater microbial communities from Lake Towuti, South Sulawesi, Indonesia - Watercolumn_Towuti2014_140_MG | ecosystem: Environmental > Aquatic > Freshwater > Lake | place... | reverse complement strand
TGCCACTGCTCGGTCCACGGTGTTAGCGTTGCCATGGGTGTAAGCCTCCTTCAGTGGAGAATGGGTTCGCCTCATCAGCGCCCAGCTTACACCCGTCTTGTTTTTACACAGAGAAGATTACATCACCCGTTTCCGGGTCCTGACTTGAACCCTGACCGGGCAGTGTGTAGAGTATGGAACTTCAATTGCGGGCTGGCATCGCTTCAATGCACGGGGTCGGAGAGCACGGAGCCAGATGGGAAAAGAACTGCCGATTATTTCGTCCGGTGCGCAACCACCTCAACCGGAGGCGGCCGAGGCGGTCGTCTATTCGCGCGTCTTTTGCGCGAGAGAAAACTCGCCCCCCCTGCGCCTCCTCCTGGATTTTCTCAAGTCCAAGGGCCAGGTCCCTTTGGTCCCGAAGATGGACCCGGAAGCCCTCGATGACTGGGCCTGGGTTCAGATCGCGATCGGGTATCACCGCGAACGCAAGCCCATTCAGCTCTTCTGTCTCAGGGATCGCGGCAGCTACCAGGATGCGTTCGAGCAGGAACGGAAGGATTTTTTAGAGCGCCTTTCCATCTATGACGACATCGAGGCCCAATTGGTCCGCGAATCCGTGACGCGCGCCCGGTTCATCGCGACGACCCGATTCGTCCAAGCCGACATGACCGACGAGGGCTACGACTTCAATGGCTGGATCCTGGAGTTTTTCCAGGAAAACTGCAATGGTATCGTATACATCGATGGGCAAGGCTTCTTTTCACCCAAGGGCGACCTCATCGTCGACATGCAGGATACCAGTTCCGACGCAGAGGCGATTCCAGACCACAAGCAGCCATGACCGTCCTTCCAGATGGGCCCCGCCGCCTCATGGCCCGCTGCGATCAATGGTTCGAGCGTGCGCGGGCTTCGGTGTTGGGCAACCTGCCCTGCCGGCGAGGGTGCAGCCGCTGCTGCATCGGTCCTTTTGCCATTACCAGGCTTGATGTCGCCGCCTTGCAACGGGGGCTGGATTCCCTGGCGCCATCGGTTCGTCTGGCTATTGAGTCGATCGCGCGTAGGCAGGCGGAGGTTTTCGAGGCGATCTTTCCCCGTCTCAACAAGGATGTGACGCTTGATCGGTGGAGCGACCGGGAGGTGGATGGGCTGGTGGAGCGGTTCCGGGACCTGCCCTGCCCGGCCTTGGCCGAGGACGGCAGCTGTCGCGTGTACGCATTCCGGCCGGTGACCTGCCGGATGATGGGGATTCCCGTTGAGGCCGATGGCCTGGTGGCCGGCGCCTGTGAAGTTCAGACGGCTGTGCCTATCCAGCGGGTCCCTCTGGTATTGCGACAGGAAGAACAGCGGCTGGCGGAGCAAGAGCGGGCCGAGCTTGAGGCCTGTCTCGGATCAACCCCCGGGAGGGGGGAGGAAGTGCTGCTTCCGTACGGCTTTCTGCCGGACCGAAGTCCCCGCACGCGGTAATCTAGACAGGCTTATCGGCGGTATGATAATGTCACGCCTACCTCGCTGAACGGATGCGCCTGTAGCTCAGCGGATAGAGCACTAGCCTCCGGAGCTAGGGGCCACAGGTTCAAATCCTGTCAGGCGCACCACCCAATGAGCACGAGCTTGTTAATCCGTGAGTGAGAGGTAGGACTCGTCCCAAAGAACAAACCCGGTGGGCCGTTAGCTCAGTTGGTAGAGCAGCTGACTCTTAATCAGCGGGCCGTAGGTTCGACCCCTACACGGCCCACCAATTTTCAATCACTTACAGATTGAGCGCAGTCGGGACCAACCCCGGCTGTGCTAAGTTTGTGCTAAACCCCGCCTGCCGGTCCAGGATTTCCACCCCATCCCGCAAGCATGCCTGCTGGCAATGTCGTGACTCTCGTTGATCCTTGTCTTGCTGTGGGCTCAACGTTAAGGAGTGTACGCCGGGCCATGGCAAAAAGTCCCCTATTCAGGTGCAGACGACGGGTTTCCAAAGCCACAATTGATCTCCCAGCGTTGCGATATAAAGTTGTCCAGTCGCCGCAGTAATCGTAGAGACTTTGTAATCCTTGAAGATGTGAGTCCAATGAACGCCCCTGGCTTCTGGATCTCGCATCCAGAGCTTCACTCCCTGATCCACTGCAAACAGAAATCCTTCGGCACTTGCCATTGCCTTGACATCATTGGCATGCCCAATGTCTGTCCAGGGCGAACCCGCTGCCGTCGGATCCAGCTTCAAAAGACGATTCTTTTTGGTCGAAACAAAAAGGATGCCCTTCAATTCTGTCATCGCTACGACTTCTTCTGCTAACCCCAGTTGTTTCCCCGTCTTTTCGACGCCTTCCATGTTCGTGTCTCCTTGAATTGCAAGCCGCTTCTTGTAGCCGTTAATTTCGCATAGCTCTTTCCCCTATCCCTCGGCCAGCCGCAGGATCAGGTCCCACTCGGCTGCTCGTACCGGCTGGACCGATAGTCGGGACCCCTTCCGCAGGAGTTCCATCCCTTTGAGGCCCGGCTCCCGTCTGAGCCGGTCCAATGACAAGGGGTTGGTCAAGCTCTTGACCAACCGGATATCCACCATGTCCCACAGGGGGTTCTCCTGTTTGCTCTTGGGGTCGTAGTGCCGGTGTTGCTTGTCAAAGGCGGTGGAATCGGGATAGGCCTCACGCACCACTTCCGCGATGCCGACGATCGCTGGCGGATCAGCGTTACTATGGTAAAAGAACAGGCGGTCTCCTGTCTTCATCGCCCGCATATAATTGCGGGCTTGATAATTGCGCACTCCGTCCCAGCAAGTTTTGCGACCGGGGGCCTTGCGCAGGTCGTCAATTGAAAAGGCGCTGGGCTCGGATTTCATCAGCCAGTACCGGGGGCTGTGTGACATTGCCTTCCCTCCTTTATGCAACCCCGTTTCATAATTCCTGCAAGGTCTGTTTGCCATCTTCGGCCTGTAACCACTGCAAGTCGCTGCGGAATGTGTTTCTTGTCTGGCCCGCGTCCTGAGTGTATGCTCCCTGCAGGCAAGGTGTCTCTTTCGATAAATGAGGAGTTACAGTGGATATGTCGCCGTTTCTGTATGGTCTCTACAAGCTAGCCAAGTATGGGTTGTATCCCGTTTCGTGGATGCTATTCATTCTTGGGACAGTGGTTTTGTTGGCAAGCCTGCAGCCTTCGCCAAGGAGGCTCCGCTGGAGGCATTCTCTTGCAATCGCCGCATTTCTTATCCTATTCATATTAGGCGCGCCGCTCGTTGCCGATCGGCTGGTGGGACTGATTGAGGAGCAAGCCCCGCCGTTTGACCTCGCTACGTCAAAAAGATTTGACGCCATCGTGGTGCTCGGAGGTGGAGTAGCCGGCAAAGGAACGTTACGGCCAACCAATGAGCTTTCCTCCGCCAGCATGCAACGGACAATGTGCGGAGCCGATCTGTATGCCAAAGGATTTGCTCCGCGTATCATCTTTGCCGGAGGCGATGCCAGCATCTTTGGCGAGGGCCTTCAAGAAGGAGTGGAAATGCAACGGCTCGCGATTCGGCTCGGCATACCTGAAGACGCCACGGTTGTCGAGGGCCGTTCGCGCACGACGTATGAGAACGCTGTCGCAACCAAGCAGATATTGGGCACAAGCTCGGCCCTGATAGTCACATCGGCCTATCACATCCCACGAGTATTAGGGTTGTTCCGCAAGCAAGGATTGGATGCCACCCCTTATCCCTGCACCTACATCGCTCGGGATCGGATCGAGGATGGATGGGATGGCGATCCCTTCGACCTGCTTCCAGAGGTTGAATCCTTGCTCAGAAGCACGCTGGCCATCAACGAGCTTGCCGGAACCCTGCTCTACCGGATCAGCGGAAAGATCTGATCCATTGCGCCGCCTATCGGTGAAGGCTGCGCCTCGATGATCCGGTCAATGGCTTCTTGTAGTCCGAGGACATACCGTTCCCCATCCTATTTCCTGCCCAAAGGACGAAAGTTTGCCCTCGGTCGAGAGCGGACCGCTCAGTCTGCCTGTTTCTCGATGTAGGCAAGCAGCGCCCGGTAGGTCATCTCGCGCGTCCTGGCTTTCGACGCCGCGCCCTGGGCGATGCCGGACTCCAGCCACACCTGCTCCCGGATATGCGCGTGGGCTTCGTTGCAGACCGTCCACATCTGATGGAGGAACCCTTCGGGAAGCCCGACTTGGACGCCCTCCGACTCAATGCGGTCGTCCAGAATCGCCAAGAGATCGGAGAGCGCCTGGTCGGGCCGGTAGGGAGCCGGGGTGAACCCAAAAGGCTCATTGGCCTGGGCTTCCTGACGGGCCTGTTCGACCAAGTCGATCATATAGACTTTCAGCAAGCCGACGAGATGTCCTGTGAGCCGCATCGTCGTCCTCCGACCGGTCTTGCGCCATTATCGGCAGCGTGGCTCGCCCTGGCAAGCCCAAAGTCGTGCTGGGACGGTAGAGGCTAGGGAGCGACTTGCCGAAAGCGGCTCTCTCGATCAGGCGCCCTGCTTGACCGGTCTCGAAAGCCTCTTCTAAGATGAGCCGGCAGGGGAACCTGCCGGCGGCGACCGAATGCACAGCGGCGGCATCCGTACGGGATGGAGACAAAGCATGGCGGAAGACCGGACAGTCGAGCGGCTCGATATCTCGGTGAATACTCCCGCCGGCCCGGTCACGGTGCCTGTGGACGTGCCGCTCCACTTCGTGCCGGTCGCGGCGATCGTTTCATCCATGCGCCGCATTGGCGAGGCGGCGCAGGCGCTGGAGGCGCGCGACATGGTTGCGCATGGCGCGGCGATCTCCTGTAAGAAGGGCTGCGCGGCCTGTTGTCGGATGTTGATTCCTCTGTCGGCTCCGGAAGCGTTCGCGTTGGCGGATGTGATCAAGGCCTGGCCTGTCGATCGGCGGGAGGCAGCCCTGGTCCGTGTCGCGGATGCGCGTGCGCAACTGGAGCGAACCGGGGTTCTTTCGCAACTCTACGAGATTGCCGAATCGGAACGCCAGCTCGATGACGACGCCTTCGAACCGATCAACCGCGCCTATTATGCGCTCCGGCTGCCCTGTCCCTTCCTGGTCGATGAAGTGTGCTCTATCTATGACGATCGCCCGGCCGCTTGTCGAGAACTGTCGGTGACGTCGCCGGCGGAATTGTGTCAGGATTTGGAGCGGAACCCGATCCGTCCCGTCCCGGTCCCGCTGCGCGTCGGGACGGTGCTGGCCCTGCTCTGGGCCGACCTTGTCGGTGGGCCGGCCCGATTCATTCCCTTGCCGATGGCGCTGGAATGGGCTGAGCGTCATGGGCAGGCAGGCGGCCGGTCCTGGCAGGGGAGGGAGATGCTGGACCGGGCGCTCGACAAGGTGTGGTGGTATTTAAGTCGCGAGGTCACGGCCCGCCGACGTGCCTCCCAAAGTTCTTCGTCACGCGGGCAGGACCGCCCACAGACCTGACGATCCATTCGCCGGATCATCGTAACCCTGGACCAACTTGCATGTCTCGGCTGCCTCGTATGATATGCGTCATGATTGACCTGGAGCGGCGGGAGCGGACTCGGATTGTCGCCGAGGTCATGCAAGTCCGCGGGCTGATGCCCCTTCTGATGAAGCCTCGCAACGGGCAGAAATGGACGCGGGACGATCGCGCCCAGGTTCGCAGCCATGTGCGCCGCCTCGCCGCTGTGAGTCCGTACCTTGTCGCCCTGATCCTCCCGGCCGCTCCCATCACGCTTCCGTTCCTGGCTTGGTGGCTGGACCAGCGGCGAACGCGGCGAACGGGCCCTGCCGGTTCCTTGCCGGTTCGGCCCGAGAATTCCGAGCCGCCTCACGTTCCGTGATTGTGCCGCCGCGTCGTTTGCGATATGATCCGGCCTCGTTGAGAACGGGACGCCGCTGATCGCGTGCCCCGGTGCTTGACCCGCAAGGAGGCCGCTAGTCCCATGACGCAACCGGTGTTGGCCTGTTTGGATTTGGAAGGGGTGCTGGTTCCGGAGATCTGGATCAACGTCTCCGAGCGAACCGGCATCGGTGAGCTCCGTCTGACCACGCGTGATATCCCCGACTACGATGTCTTGATGAAGCGGCGCCTGGGGATTCTCGACCAGCACGGGTTGCGCCTGCAGGATATTCAGGCCGTGATCGCGACCATGGCTCCGTTGGAGGGAGCGGGCGAATTTCTGGATTGGCTGCGGGAGCGGTGCCAGCTCATTATTCTCTCGGACACCTTTTACGAATTCGCGCTCCCGCTCATGAGGCAGCTCGGCTATCCCACGCTGTTTTGCCACAGGCTGGAGGTGGACGGGACCGGGCGGATCACCGACTACTGCCTTCGACAGCCGAATCAAAAACAGGAATCCGTAATGGCGCTGAAGAGCTTGCGGTTCAGGGTCGTTGCCGCGGGCGACTCCTATAACGATACCGCCATGCTGGCTGCGGCGGACGCGGGGATCTTCTTCCGGCCTCCCAGCACGATCAGCCAGCAATTTCCGCAGTTCCCCGTGACCCAGACCTATTCCGAGCTGAAGCGACAATTCTGCCTGGCCGGCGGCCTGATCCCATAGGGGGCTCGGTGGAAAGGGATTCGAAGGAGGCCATGCGTGCGGTTTGTTGAGACGGCGTTACGGGGCGTGATCCTCGTCGAAATTGATGTCTTTCCCGACGCGCGCGGCCATTTCTTCGAGATCAGCCACGCCAAGAAGTACGCGGAGGGCGGGATCACGACCCCTTTCGTCCAGTCCAACTTTTCCCGCTCCAGCCGCGGTACCCTGCGCGGGTTGCATTATCAGCTGCATCAGCCGCAGGGCAAGCTGGTGACTGTCGTGGAGGGAACGATCTTCGACGTGGCCGTGGACATCCAGGTGGGATCTCCGAATTTCGGCCGATTCGTGTGTTATGAGCTGTCCGTGGAGAACAAGCGGCAACTCTACATCCCCCCCGGCTACGCCCACGGATTTTGTGCGCTGACCGACACGGTCGGCGTCGTCTACAACTGCACGGATTTCTACTCGCCCAAGGGCGAACGAGGAATCCTCTGGAGCGATCCGGCGATCGGGATTCCCTGGCCGGTGCCCCGTCCGCTGCTCTCGTCCAAGGATGCCGCCTACAAGACCCTTGCAGACATGGCCGGGGAGTTGCCGGTCTATCGGCCCGCCTGACGCCGAGGGGCTTGCGCCTGACATCCTGGCGCGCCGTTGACGGGTCTTGCCGCGGCATAGTATATAAGCTCGCCCCTCGGACACCGTGCGGCCGATCCGGACCGGTGGGTCGTCCGGAGTCTGGATAAGCGCTGGACAGCGCATGGGCTCGATGATATCGCTGTGGGCGGCGAGGCGTGAATCGTGAAGAAGCTCCGGCACCGGTCGGGGCAGGCAGAACGACAATAAGCTGATGGGTCGCCACGGCGACTGATCAGAACCTTACTAAGGAGGAGAAATTCCAATGGGTGACAGTGTGCATGTCGGCGAACTGGTTCCGAATTTTGAGCTGGAAACCTACGATCCCCGCAAAGGAGAGTTCGGCAAGGTGTCCCTGGAGTCTCTCAAGCAGGCGAAGAAGTGGACGGTCCTCGTGTTCTATCCCGCCGACTATACCTTCGTCTGTCCCACCGAGCTCGCCGACGTGGCGGAGAAGTACAAAGAGCTGGCGGCCGCCGGAGTCGAGGTGATTGCGGTGTCGACCGACACCAAGTTCGTCCATATGGCCTGGCAGCGGGAGGAGAAACTGTTGAAGGGGCTCGCCTATCCGATGGGGGCGGATCCGACGGGAAAAGTGTCGCGGCTGTTCGGCGTGTACGACGAAGCGACGGGGCTTGCGCTCCGAGGGACCTTCATCATCAGCCCCGAGGGCAAGCTCGTGGTCGCCGAGGTGCACTTCTACAATGTGGGCCGAAGCGCAGCGGAGCTTGTCCGCAAAGTCAAGGCGAACGTCTACTGCGCGGCCCATCCCGAAGAAGCCTGTCCGGCCAACTGGAGCGAAGGCGGGAAAACTTTGAAGCCGGGAGCGGGACTGGTCGGGCGAGTAGCCGAGGCGTTGGGACGTTGACGGTCCGCTTGCGCCGCGTGTAGGATGGACACAACGGTTTAGGGAGGAGGCGATGGTTACAATCACGCAGAAGGCCGAGGAGAAGATCAAGGAATTGATGACGGAGGAGAAGGACGTGGTGGGCTTGCGCATCTACGTGCGCGGGGGCGGCTGCCATGGGTACCAGTATGGAATGGCCTTCGAATCCACAATGGGCGACGACGACACCGTGATCGAAAAGGGAATTGTGAAAGTCATCATGGATTCCCAGAGCGCGCCGCTTCTGAGCGGGGCTGAAGTGGACTATGTGGACAGCGTGCAGGGGTCAGGATTTTCCATCAAGAACCCCCAAGCCAAGACCACATGCGGCTGCGGCAGCTCCTTTAGCGCCTGATTTGTCTTCGGTCCGGTTCCGAATAGAAGGGCTGGGTCGCTCACCGCACCGGTGAGGCGCGATCCCGGCCCTTTCTGTTTTTTCTCCTTCCGTGTTTAATGGAGCTGCCATGTCGGAAGTCCGATTGACCAAACGGATCGAGTTTGCCGCCGCGCATCGCTATTGCCATACGGCCTGGGACGAGGCGCGCAACCGGGCGGCGTTCGGGGCCTGCTTCAACGAGCCGGGGCATGGGCACAATTACATGCTCGAGGTCACCGTGGCGGGGCAGGTGGACATCCAGACCGGCATGGTGGTCAACCTGTACGATCTCAAGCGGGTGCTGAAAGAAATCCTGGAGGAGTTCGATCACAAACATCTCAACCTGGACACCCCCTACTTTCGTGACAGGATCCCGACCACCGAAAACATTGCGGCTGTGCTCTGGCGCGTGCTGGCGGCCCGTCCGGAGATCGGCCGTTTGGAGAGGATCAGGCTGTACGAGGATGAAGACCTGTCCGCGGAGTTCTTGGGGATCGACAACCAAGCCGGCTTGACCAAGCGGTACCACTTTTCGGCGGCCCATCGTCTGCAGAGCCAGGGCCTATCCGAGGAGCAGAACCGGCGGCTGTTCGGAAAGTGCCACAGCCCTGGTTCCCACGGGCACAACTATGTGTTGCACGTGACCGTACAGGGGAGGATTGATCCGGTCACCGGCATGCTGGTGGACATTCCGGCGCTGGATCGCGCGGTGGCTGAACGTATCCTGCGGCGATTCGACCATCAGGATCTCGCGCGAGACCCGGAACTGACGGGGCGCATCACCAGCGGCGAAAATCTGGTCCGGTTCCTGTGGGATCTCTTGGTGAAGGGACTGCCGGCCGGCCGCTTGGAACGGATCGGGCTGTCCGAAACCCGCGGGGCCTACTACGAATATCGCGGCTAGGACGCAGCCGAGCGCGAGCTAGCCCTTGAGCAGGTGGTCGTTGATCAGCGCCGCCAGCTCGTCCGCCTCGACCTTACCTTCCCGCGTGACCAGCAGTTTCCCTTGCGAAAAGAGGTGGGTGGTCGGATAGGTCTCGAACTGGTGGCGTTTTTTGATGTCCCGGCAACGGCCCGGCACGTGCATTTTGGCTTTGCCGATCCGGATCGTGGCAAAGCGGGCGGCTGTGTCCTGCAGGATCGGGTCGTACGCGTTACAGGGCTCGCAGGAGGCGATGCCATAAGCCACGACGGCAGCCGGGGCTTGCACGAACTCCTCGTAATTCTCGTCGCTGACGTCTTCGACTGAACCAGCCATAAGGTTGTAACGTCGAAAGTCCGAAAGTCAGAAAGCCTCGACTTGAAGACTTTCCGACTTTCGGGTTTTTCGACCGCGGTTTAGTTGAGCTTCTTGAGCGCCTCGAGAATCTCCTTGTCGTCCCGGGCGACCTTGATCTCCTGGACCTTCACGTAGGCCACTTTCCCGTTCTTGTCCACGATCACCGTCGCGCGCTTCCCGCAGTTCAGCGGCTCGAAATACAGGCCATACTTTTTCACGACTTCGCGGTTGAAATCGGCGAGCAGCTGCTGCTTGAGCCCCAACGAATCGGCCCAGGCCTTGTGGGAGAAGAAGCTGTCCGTGCTGATGCCGAAGACCACCGCGTTCATTTGGTCGAACTTCGGGAAATCGTCGGTCAGACACTTGTTTTCCCCGGTGCAGACCGGGCTCCAGTCCAGCGGGTAAAACGCCAGCACGACGTTCTTTTTGCCGCGGAAATCGCTGAGCTTGACATCCTTCTGGTCTTGGTCTTTCAGCGTGAAATCAGGGGCTGTGTCCCCTGCTTTTATCTCGGGGGCGACATCTGTGGCCATGGAAACCTCCTCTATTGGATTGAGTGGATTGAGTTGGGATGAACGGGCATCACTCGGAAGCCATCATTGGTAGCATGCGCTCGGAAAGTTTGTCAATCGGCCCAAAAGGCCCAGGAGAGTTTCGGGCGGATGGGCCCTGCGGGACGTCACCAGGCGACTTCACGGAAGGCTACGGGCCCTTCGGCCGAGGGGACCGTCCGGTGTTTGGTGACGGAGAGGGTCAGCCCGATTCCCGGCAGGGGCAACGACGCACCGACCTTCAGGGACTGGCCCAACCTAATGATCTCCTCGGCAATATCCGTGAGCCGTTCCGATGTGGGGCGGCCGGACAGGCCCATGGGCCGAAAGACTTCCAGCTCATCCAGGCCAAATTTAGCCAGGCCCTTGGTGTAGAACCGTTCGCGTCCGGTCTCGTCCGCGTCGGCCTGCTCCACGGTGATGTGGTCTTGAGCGGAGAATTGCGCCAGCGAACGGTCCTGCCAGTCGGATGGGTTCAAATAAGCCTGGGTGCGGAGATCGTAAGCGGTGCCGCCGGTCAGCAGGGTCAAGCCCCTGGCCAGACGGGCTGCGTGCAGGACCAGGTCAATGATCCTGCTCGGTGCGGTTTTACCCGGAAAGACCTGTCCGGCCAGGGAATGGCCCCAGGCCAGCGACTCTTGCCAGGCCTCGGCGTCGGCGGTCTGGACTTGCAGCCGGATCGTAGCGTCCCATGGGCCATGGGTCGCACGGAACAACGGGTTTGGTCCGGTCGTGGCCTCAGCCGGCTGAACCTTGAGGGGGCCCCCATATTCCAGGTCGAACCAGACGGCCAGTTCTCTGGGCTCGGGAGAGGCGCCTCGATAGCCGACGATATACAGAGGCGGAGCGAAAGGGGATGGCTTGGCGGCCTTGCGGCGGATTTTCATCGTGCGGGACTCGGAAGTCGTATGCGAAACGACCCGCTCAGCCCTTGCGATCTTTTCTGGCTCTGCGCCGCTCCTCGGGATTGAGCAAGCGCTTCCGGATGCGGAGGTTGGTCGGGGTCACTTCCAACAGCTCGTCCTGGCCGATGTACTCCAGCGCATATTCCAACGTCATGGCGCGGGGAGGGGTCAGGTTCAGGGCTTCATCCGATCCGGAGGCCCGCATGTTGCTGAGCTGTTTGGCCTTGCAGATGTTCACGTCCAGATCTTCATCCCGGCTGTTCTGGCCGACCACCATGCCCTGGTACACGTCCACGCCGGGGCCGATGATCAGGGTGCCGCGCTCCTGGATCATGAACAGGCCGTAGGCGTTGCTGGTGCCGTCTTCGAAGGCCACCAGGGAACCGTGCGGGGCGACCTGCAAGGTCTGCTTGTCGGCCGGTTCGTACCGCTGAAAGACATGGTGCATGATCACGGTGCCGCGGGTCTTAGCCAGCAGCACGTTCTTGAGCCCGATCACGCCGCGGGTCGGGATGTAATATTCCAGGTGCATCTCGCCGGCGCTGCCGTCGGCCTGAGCGAGCTTCATGTGCCGGAGCTGGCCCCGGCGTTGGCCCACTTCCTCGATGACCGTACCTTGATATTCGGTCGGCACGTCGATGGTCAATTCTTCGAAGGGCTCCGTGAGGACACCGTTGTCTTCATGGAGAATGACCTCCGGTTGGGAGACCTGAAGCTCATAGCCTTCCCGACGCATCTGCTCGATCAAGACCGACAGGTGGAGTTCGCCCCGTCCTGCCACCAGGAACCGATCGGTGCTGTCCGTTTCCTGGACGCGCAGAGACACGTTGGTCTCCAGCTCCTTGAACAGACGCTCGCGCAGGTGCCGGGAGGTGAGGAACTTGCCCTCTCGGCCGGCGAAGGGGCTGTTGTTGACGGAGAAAGTCATCTGCACGGTCGGCTCGTCGATGGCGACCGGCGCGAGCGCGATCGGCTGTTCCGGATCGGCGATCGTCTCGCCGATGCTGATGTCGGGGATGCCCGCCACGGCGACGATTTCGCCCGCCTCGGCCTTGTCCACTTCGGTCCGTTCCAGGCCCGAGAAGACGGCCAGTTCCGCCACTCTCCCGTTGATCTGGCTTCCGTCCCGCTTCATCTGGGCGACGGTTTGGCGTTTGGCGATCGAACCGGCCAGGATTTTCCCGATGCCCATCTTGCCTTTATAGGAATCATAGGCCAGCGCGAGCACCAGCATTTGGAGCGGCGCGTTGGCTCTGATGGCGGGCGCCGGGATCTGGTTGAGGATCGTGTCCAACAGCGGGGAGATGTCGGTGCCGGGCCGGTTGAGGTCCAGCGTCGCGATGCCGTTGATCGCCGAGGCATAGACGATCGGGAAGTCGAGCTGCTCGTTGGTCGCCCCCAGATGGACGAACAGATCGAACGTCCGGTTGAGCACGTCGTCCACCACGGCGTCGGGCCGGTCGATCTTGTTGATGACCACAATGGCCTTGTGCCCGAGCGCCAGCGCCTTGCGCAGCACGAACGTGGTCTGCGGCATGGGGCCTTCTTTGGCATCCACCAGCAGCAGGACCCCATCCACCATCCGCAGCGTCCGCTCGACCTCACCGCCGAAATCGGCGTGGCCGGGGGTGTCCACGATGTTGATCTTGACGCCCTGATAGGTGACGCTGGCATTCTTCGCGCGGATCGTAATGCCCCGTTCCCGTTCCTGGTCCATGGAGTCCATGATCCGCTCGCCCATGTCGTTGATCTTGCGATGGACGTGGGTTTGTCTCAGGACGGCATCCACCAGGGTGGTCTTGCCGTGGTCCACGTGGGCGATGATGGCGATATTCCGGATGTCCTGCCGCCGGTCGGACGCGGGGCGGTGAGCGGTGTGCGCTGACATGGGTAGTGCCGTTTGTTGGTCCATGGGGAATGTGAGCCTTTCAGCAAAAAAAGACGCCGCACGAAGGCGGCGTTGCTAGACAGTATACGGGAAGGAGCGGCGTAAATACAAGCCTGGCTTCAAGTTTGTCGGCGTGGTCCGACTGAAAGAATCACCCGGCTTGGCTTGAGTTTTGGGGGGCCGCATTGTATGGTAAACCATTGCCCGCCCATGTGTTTCCCCATTTGGAGCATGATCGTGGAGTCTTGTGTCTATGCCCGCTCCTAGACTTGGCTTGGCCCCGCGACGCCCCGTAAGGCGTTGGGGGCGAACCCTGCTGCTGTTCGTGGTCATCGTCTTCGGGCTGCTGGGGGGAGGCGTGGCCGGCTCCTTCTGGTTTGTGTCGCAAGATCTGCCTTCGCTGGATTCCTTGCAAGGGTATCAGCCCAGCCAGGTCAGCCGGGTCTACTCGGACGATCATCAGATTATCGGACAATACTATGTCGAGAGGCGGATCCTCGCTACGCTGGCCGACGTCCCCCCCTCCCTGATCAACGCTGTCGTTGCCGTGGAGGATGCGCGGTTCTTTGAGCATCCGGGGCTCGATGTGGTCGGGATTCTGAGGGCGTTTTGGACCAACCTGCGGCGCGGGGGCAAGGTCGAGGGGGCCAGCACCATCACGCAGCAATTGACCCGCTCCCTGTTTCTGTCGCCGGAACGGACCTACGGGAGAAAGGTCAAAGAGTTGATCCTGGCCTTTAAGATGGAGCTGATCCTAAGCAAGGAGCAGATCCTGGAGCTGTACCTGAACCAGATTTACTTCGGTCAGGGGGCTTACGGGGTCGGCGCGGCGGCCCAGACCTATTTCGGCAAGGAATTGCGGGACCTGACCGTGGCCGAATCGGCCTTGCTCGCCGGTTTGCCCAAGTCCCCCAACAACTATTCGCCCACCAAGAATCCGGAGCGGGCCAAGCGCCGGCAGGAACATGTGCTCGCCCGCATGGAGGAGGCGGGATTTCTGACGGCCGAGCAGCGGGAGGAAGCCGCCGCACAACCGCTCACGTTCCGCCATGCGGTTTCGGAGCAGATTGCGCCGCATTTCATCGAAACAGTCCGTCTGCACCTGGTGGCTCAATATGGTGAGTCGATGGTCTACAAAGGGGGCCTCTCGGTTGCGACCACGCTCAACGTGGAAATGCAAAAATCGGCCGAGCGAGCGATCCAGAAAGGGCTGCGCGAACTCGACAAGCGGCAGGGCTGGCGGGGGCCCATCGGCAAGCAAGACCCCACGGCGGTGACGGACAAACCGAACGCTCCGACGCCCGTGCTGCATGAAGGGGATTTGTTGCAGGGGGTTGTCACGAAGGTGGCCAAGGACCATGTGGTCGTCCAGGCGGGGCCGACCGCCGGCAAACTGGCTTTCGATGACATGGCCTGGGCCAAACGCCGGTTGAAAGGCAAGGATCCGAGCAAGGACGCGACGGTACTGCAAAACGTGAAGGCGCTGTTGAAGCCGGGGGACGTGATCGAGGTTGCGATCAAGAAACTGGACAAGGACGGAGCGCAGTTTCGCCTGGAACAGACCCCGATCGTGGAAGGCGGGTTGGTCGCGATCGATCCGCGGACCGGGGCGATCAGGGCGATGGTCGGGGGGGTGGACTTTGTGCGGAGCGAGTATAACCGGGCAGTCAGCGCCCACCGGCAGCCCGGGTCCGCTTTCAAACCGATTATCTATGCGACGGCGATGAGTGAAGGCTTGAGCCCGGCTACGCCGGTGTTGGACGCGCCCGTGGTGTATGAGAACGAGGATCCGGAGAAGACCTGGAAACCGGAGAACTATGAGAAAAAATTCTTCGGCTTGACCAGCTTGCGCGACGCGTTGATTCACTCCCGCAACGTAGCCACGGTACGGCTGCTGGATCGGATCGGCGTCAAACCAGTCATCGAGTTCGCCAAGACACTGGGGATTACCAGCCCCTTGAACCACGACCTCTCGCTGGCTCTGGGATCGTCCGGCGTGACGCTGGTGGAACTGACGTCGGCCTACGGCGTGTTCGCCAACCAGGGCCTCAAGCTGGATCCCTACATGGTGACGAGGGTGGAGGATCCCAATGCGCAGGTGTTGGAGCAGACTCTCTTCGAGCCGCGCCAGATCCTCACGAAGGAAACAGCCTACCTGATCACAAATGTGCTGGAGGATGTAATCCAGCGGGGCACGGGGCAGGCGGCCAAAGTCATCGAGCGGCCCATCGCCGGCAAGACCGGGACGACCAACGATTATACCGATGCCTGGTTCGTCGGCTATACCCCGAACTTGGTCGTGGGGGTGTGGGTGGGGTTCGACGATATCCGGACGTTGGGCGAGACGGAGTCCGGGGCCCATGCGGCCCTGCCGATCTGGATCGATTTCATGCGTGAGGCCCTGCCGGCGCTGCCGGTGGAGTCCTTCGAAATCCCGGATGACATTGTGTTCGTGAAGGTGGACCCGGAAACCGGTCTGCTGGCGCCCACTCAGAGCGGCCAGGGAACCGTCGAGATTTTTGCCAAGGGGACGGAGCCGACGGAGCCGGCCCCCGTACACAGCGATCCAGCGGATTTTTACAAGTTCGACCAGGCTCCTGACAGCCCTTCCTGACTTGTCAGGCCGCTCTTCTTTATAAGGGGGCCGCCTCCACTTCCGGGGTGAGTCGTTCGCGACATGTCATACGGGTCTGCGAGCGCCGGTCGTTGGATCGCGATTGCCCCTGGTCGAGCAGGAATCACTTGGAATCCTGGTACTCCTCGTGCCAGGCCATCTGGATGGCTTCCAGGATCTTCTCGTTGGATTTCTTGGGATCGTCTGTGAAGTCCGGCAAAGCGACGATCCAGGCGTGCATGTCTGTGAACCGGACGGTGAGCGGGTCCGTTTCCGGATGCTCTTCCACCAGCCTGATGGCGATCTCTTCCGCGTCCTGCCATTTCAAGTCCATGGATTCTCCTCACATACTGACGGCTGATCGCTGAAAGCTATCAGCATTCAGCGCTCAGCTACGGCAATTCTTGCAGCTTTTTGTTCTGCAGCGCTTCCTTCAGGGACGTGTCCATCAAAACTTCGGCCAGGTGGTGCGTGGCCTTTTCCACGTCGGCGATGCGGGCCCGGATCATCCGATGATCTTCGCCGGCTGTTGCGGTGACGAGGGAGGCCAACGAGGCCCGGATGCCCTCGGTTTCCTCCGGTCCGATCAAACGGCCCCCCAGACCCAAGGCTTTCTCCGTGGCCTTCCGGATGGCCTCGGCTTCCGTCCGCGCTTCGATCAACTGGCGGGCCTTGAGGTCCTCCGCGGCGAATTTGAACGATTCGCCGATCATCCGCTCCACTTCTTCGTCCGTGAGCCCGTGCGAGGGCTTGACCTCGATAGACTGGGTCTGGTTGGTGCGCACGTCTTTCGCCGTGACGTTCAGGATGCCGTTGGCGTCGGTCAAGAACTGGACTTCCACGCGCGGCACTCCGGCCGGAAGGGGCGGGAGCTTGAGTTGGAAGCGGGCGAGGCTGCGGTTGTCCTTGGCCAGCTCCCGCTCTCCTTGCAGGATGTGGA
>Ga0233425_10006802_pt1 | contig 16553 bp, 7 predicted proteins | sample Watercolumn_Towu_2_FD_181712 | JGI IMG/M metagenome (GOLD analysis project Ga0233425, IMG submission 181712) | Freshwater microbial communities from Lake Towuti, South Sulawesi, Indonesia - Watercolumn_Towuti2014_140_MG | ecosystem: Environmental > Aquatic > Freshwater > Lake | place: Indonesia... | reverse complement strand
CGCGGGATACGCCAACAATGTTTTGGTAAAAAGTACAAACGGCGGTGAAACGTGGGATACCGTTTTAACAATACTGGGACGCGATTGGCTCACCGTATGTTGTTCCCCGAACAATGCCGATATTATTTATGTAGGAGCGCCGCGAATCGCAAACACACAGGAAGATATCGTGTACGGTGTTTGGAAAAGCATGGATGGCGGAGAACATTGGGAACGGCTTACGCAACAGCCAGAAAATATGTATATAACCTCTATTGCCGTTCACCCGAGCAATCCCGACATTGTGTATGTAGGTTGCAATAATCCAGAACCAGATAACGCTTATCCCGTTCTCTCCTATACAACGAATGGAGGAGAGGAGTGGGTTAATAAAAATATCGGCGACAACATGTTCGTTGTTACAGATATTGCAATAGCGAGTAATCCTCTCTATGCTTGGATAACAACTGCATACGGAAAAAATGGAAGTACGGAATATACTGGCATGTGGAAAACAACAAATACTGGCTCTTGGTGGGACCAAGCAAATGACGGCATAGACGAGCAAGACTTAAATTTTGCATCAGTATCAGTTGACCCGAGAAATGATAATCTTCTTTTCATTGGTATGGCAGATAACGGAATTGACGGGAGTAGAAAAATTTACCAAACCGTGAATGGAACGGAAAATTGAGAAAAACGAGGGTTTATAATTAGGGACATACAAATACAACGTGTTTTCTTCTTCATATCGCTTCCGGGGTAAATTACTTGTAAAGTGTATAGATTTGAGAAGAAAATCAGGCACACATTTTGCTTAAATTAATTTTGAAAGAAATTACCTCTTTACTTGAATTTGCATTGAAACTTTTGTAATTTCTTCCTGAAAATTTTACACTAGCAAATTATGAAGCGGCAATTACATAATTTTCTTTCTCTCCTCTCGGGGATTTTCTTCTTTTTCTTCTCCTCCAAATTCTATGCTCAAGGCGTAAACTCGCCAAACAATTTTTCTTTTTCGCAACACGACACGGTTCCTTGCAAAGTTAAGTGGAAAACTCCACAGCAAATTTCTTTTGACTCTATTCATGTTGGGTGGCCGCAAATATTAGAGCGTGATTCTACAATAGTTTTAATTTGGCAAAGAGGAAGTTTTCGTGGAATTGGAGTTGGATATTCGAGAAGTACAAATTTTGGGAATTCGTGGAGTAATCCCCAATTGCTAATTCCAGACACTCATAATGATAATACCTCTGTTGTTTTTTCTGCAACAGATGGTCAATGGATTTACGTTGTATGGAATGGATGCGAGCCTTGTAATCCTGAGCCGAATCCACGACAACATATTCGATTCATCCGAAGTTCAAACTTTGGAGCATCATGGTTACCAACACAAATAATTAGTTTCGGAATTGGAAGTGCATTCAAAGTTGTTGCGTATCAAAATAAAGTATTTATCAATTTTAGAGATACGACTGCGTCAAAAATTATTATTTCCGAAGATAACGGTGAATCGTTTTCGATTATTTACAATGCACCTTCGTTTCTTGGGAATTATGCATTTAAAGCCTTTGCAGTAAGTTTTTCTGGGCTGCACGGAATGATAACGCTTACTGATACAAATTGGACAGATGAAGTGTATTATTTCCACAGCAGCGATTTTGGATTAAGTTGGGACACTCCTCAAATGTTGTCAACATTAGATAACTATAACGCGAATGTTTGGAATATGGGAGTGGATGGAAACAATGTTTATGCAATATGGAACGACGGAAAATACGGAGGGTTTTTTACAGGAACGCTCCTCCTTCGCCGCAGCACTGATGGAGGAAATACCTTTGGTCCTGAACAAATTTTATCTTCAAATAAAGCGGTAGGATACAATGTTGATGTTCGTGATAACATTATCGCGGTTGTTTGGGAAACTGATGAAGGTACAATAGATGATATTTATCACACATATTTTTCAATCAGTAGAGATTTCGGATCATCATTCTGTTCCCCAGCGCGAGTTGAAACGTCATTTCTCAAGAGCGAACAACCAGATATCGTTATCGGAAAGAATTTTTTTGTGGCGGCTAGTTGGAGAGATAGTGGAAACCCCACCGCCAAAATTTTTTTCACAAAAACAGAGTCGCCCACAAGAGTTTTTGAAGATAATAATATTCCTCGACAATCGTTTGTCGTTTTCGACCCATTTCCTAATCCCTTTAATCCTATAGTAACAGTAAAGTACAATATTTTTTCACCCGTAGAGTTAGTAATCGAAATCTTTGATATTCTTGGAAGAAAAGTCTACACAACGAACCAGCAAATAGAATATGGAACGTACTTTTTTGAATGGAATGGAAAAAACAATGAAGGAATGACCTTGGCGAGCGGGTTGTATTTCGTAAAGTTTTCGTCTGACAAGACGAATATTATAATAAAAAAAATAATCTATATCAATTAACTATTTTCCAAGGAAATTATTATGTCAAAAATCATTTTTATAGGAATCTTTGTCCTCACGACAATAAACAGTTATTCGCAATTTACGAATAACGATGGACCATGGTATGCTGCGCGAGTGCGAGACATTGCTATTGGTTATCAAGAACATTCATCTGTTATGTACGCTGTCAATATGACAGGTGGTTATGGTACTATCAGGACGCTTGTAAAATCTACGGACGGTGGACAAAACTGGTCTCACATACATGATATTCAAAGTCCTGTTAGTGTAGCAACACGAAGAGATAACCCGAATAGAGTTTTGGTTGGAGTACAAGGTATCGGTATTATGAAAAGCGAAGATGGCGGGCAAAACTGGGCAATAGTTTTTTCAGGTTTTGTACCGACACGAATTGCGTTTGCGACAAGTAGCCCCGATTGGGTGTACGCTGGTGGACAACCGTATAATGGTTCGAGTCTATATAGAAGCCAAGACGGCGGAAACACGTGGTCTGCCGAGCCTTCTTTTCAAGTGCAAACAATAATAACAAGTATGGTGTTTCATCCAACTGAAAATATTCTTTATTTATCAGGTGTCGGTTATGCCCCTGGTTGGACGAAAGGAATATGGAGAAATTTTCAAAAAGTTTCTGATGGTCTTGAGAATGAAAATATAGCAAGGTTAGCAATTGATGAACAAAATCCCCAAACATTATATGCTGGCGTAATGTCCCCTTATGGAGAGCAAGGTATGCCAACGATAGATGAAGGGCAAGGAAAATCTCATAAAGGAGAAGAGAACCCAGAGAAATTTAGAATAGATGAAGAAGGTTACCGTACTCATATATATAAATCAACAGATGCGGGAACGTCGTGGTCGGTGAAATCTGATCTTTACGCATCTGGAATAGTTGTCGAGCCGAATAACTCTAACACGGTGTTTGTTTGTAATGATATGGGTATGTACAAATCAACAGACGCAGGCGAATCTTGGCATGAAAATAACAATGGAATATTTGACAAAAATCTAATGTCTTTAGCCGTAGATATAAACAGTGGAGATGTATTTGCCGGCGCATTTCACTCATTGTATAAGACTACAAACGCCGGTTCGTATTGGAATGAGATTACAAGGGGAATTGAAAAACCCCCAGTAACATCGTTGTTTATTCAGAATCATAACTATATTACCTGCACTGGAATATCAAAATTACCAAATGGAATTGATGTATGGATTGGCACTTTGCACCGAAAAGAAACCGAGCAGTCTCAATGGTATACAACTTTTACTAATTCTGGTTTTGATGTAGACATTTACTATTGGAATGATATCAAAGCACATAGGAATGTTCCCGATATTTTATATGCAGTTGGAGCTTATTCTTCAGATGTAAGTTATGCGACCGTCTATAAAAGCAGAGATAATGGATTGTCGTGGAACACTGCGTTTATTTTACCTGATGGTGATTTTGCCGAGTTCAATTCAATTGAAATAGATGTAAATGAACCATTTGCAGTCTTAGTTGCTGGTACAGTATTACCATATGGTTCAACGTACTCTACTGCAGTACTTGCAAAAAGTTCAGATTACGGAGAAAATTGGGAGTATAGTTATGCTCCAATGAATTTTGCAAGTACTATTGTACTAGACCCATCTACAAGGGGAAGCGACCGCACAATTTACCTTGGGGGTTCAAGTCTTATAAAATCTTTCAATAATGGTGCTTCATGGATAGATGCGAACAGGGGTATTGGATATGCAACTGAACTTGGAATAAACACTTTAAATCCGAGTGTATTGTTTGCAGGGAATCAAGAAGGTGTATTTTATTCTAGTGATGGAGCAGACAACTGGATTCACAAAAGTAACGGAATGGTATATCGTAACGTAACTTCCCTTCTAATTCACCCCAATAATCCCAATATTGTATATGCAACAACTATGGAGGGAACATTTTTAAACCCTGGTAGCTCACATATATATAAATCGAAAAACGAAGGTGATTTATGGGAAGAAATTACTAGCGGAAATGACTTGCCGAACAACACATGGGTATATAGATTAATCGTTGACCAAACCAATCCCAACATCGTTTATATTGCTACGGATTCTGGTTTGTATAATTTTTATCACCATTGGTCCGGCATCCTCGCCACCAATGCCACGTTCAAATCCGGAGATACATATTATATCGAAGGTACTCTTACAGTTCCCAACGGTAAAACTCTCACCCTTGAGCAGGGAGCAACGGTACGTTTTCTTCCGATGGGAACGCTTAATGTAGAAGGCACGCTTGTTGTTGGAGATGAAAACGGTTCTCCCGTTATTCTACTCGGTGAAAATAACGAAGAATGGTCGGGCATTACGTTTGGGCACAGCGAAGGAAACAGCATTGTGAACACGCAAATTTCCAATGCAAAAGTTGCAATCGCTTCACCGTATAATAATGGCTTGCTTCTTCGTAACAATATCATTGACGGCGGCGATATGGGTATATATCTTTTCAACGATGGACTCGAACCGTGGAATGCAGCACCGGCAGAAATTACGTATAATACGATTACCCGCACGCGCTCGTATGGAATTCTACTTGAGAAAGCGACCGATGTGATTCTACATAATAACGCGCTCGATGGAAGAGGAGAAGGAAATTATGGAATGATGTTTACCGGCGGCTCATCGCCCATAGGCATTGTCCAAAACCGTATCGAGAACTTTACTCAAGCGGGAATCTACATTTCGGAATCCTCACCATATTTTATTACCTCGGAAGAATTAGGGACGAATAGTTGCGTTCGGATGAATGATGTCGGATTGTATGCTGAATATAGCTCGTTTCCCGTTCTTGGCTTCCTTGATGAACCGTGGAGAACGCCGGGGAAAAATAGCATCGTGAATAATACATCTCGCCAAGTCGTGTTGCGTTGGAATTGTGACGTTGTTGCCCACGATAATTATTGGCGTTACGATTTACCGATACCAGAACTCGATTTTGATATAGATGCTACTTCTCGACTTACATTTGAACCATTTTTACGGGAAGACCCGAATCAATGCGATAATGCACCGATGAAGCATGTTGCCAATGTTCAACCGCATAGACAATCGCAATTGGGCGGCGACGATATTCTCTCTCCTCTTCCGACCGACCCGCGAATTAGAGAAGTGATGAAGAAACGTCTTCAAAGCAATTTTCTTGGCGCAATAGGAATATTGAAGTCGCTCATTGTAACTGAAACGGAAGTAGATTTCGTGCGGTGGGCATTGGGTGAATTGCTTGCCAATTATCAGATGGTGAAAAACCCTAATGGCGCAAACATCCTTTCGCAATTTTTACGCGGGAAATTGCAAACGCAAACGAATCCGGAAATCAAACGTGCAATGCGCGATGTGCTTTCGGGAACATTACTCCACGAACGAAAACCGAATGAAGTGTTGCAAGCTTTGAATGAAAGCATCCAACTCTATCCCAACACCCCGAGCGAATTTTTAGCATTGTATGGAAAAGTATCACTCGCTCTCAATGTATTGCACGATATTACACTCGCTCAAACGACAATACAAACGATGCAAACAAAATACCCCGGCGAAACATTGACGCATCTTGCTTCAAATCTTGTTTCCATTGTTACTGGAAGTTCAGGGAAATCAATTGCAGCGAAGAGTAAGGAGGAGAATGCTCCATTTTCTTCTTTAATACCAACTGAATTTGAACTCGAACAAAACTATCCAAATCCGTTCAATCCGCTTACCACTATCCACTATACACTATCCACTCCTGCACTTGTGTCGCTGAAGATTTACAACATTCTCGGACAGGAAGTTGCAACGTTAATTCACAGCAGAGAAATGGATGAAGGGATGTATGAAGTTCCATTTGATGCAAACGGATTATCGAGCGGTGTGTATTTCTATCGTTTGCAGGCGGGAGAATTTTCTGCAACGAAGAAACTGCTGCTGATGAAATAACATTCTGATTTTAGATTTTTGATTTTAGATTTGGGATGTGCGATATGCGGTGTGCGGTTGTCGTTTGCAGGTTTTTAATAATCCAAATCTAAAATCTCAAATCAAATCCCACGCGCTTTTTATGCACGTGGGATTTTTTTATTTCTATCATCGTGAACAAAAATATATTCTTCTGAATATCCTTTGTTCATTCTCTCGCATCAATCGTACTGGCGATGCGTTTCTCATCCGACCATTGACCGACTTCTTCATCTTTCAACAAATACCGCATCCGGTAGATTCGTATTTCCGGCACGCCCGCAACAAGATTCGCCCGCGTATCTTCATACGGAGAAATCGAATCTGTGCCGAGTGGGGTAAAGGTCGTTTCACTACCGCGTTTGCTTTGCACCATGACGCCATCGAAAACATCTTTCACCCAATCCAAACGAATTCTATCGGGCAAAAGCACTGCCTGAAATGACGGCATCGCATTTTCATTTCCGCCGGGAAGTGCAGGAAGTTCGGGAGGAACAATTCCTAAATCTTCGCCGATGGTTTCCGTATAGTTTGCGTGCCGCTTTATTATCACGGCAGTATCACGAATGCGCTTGACGATTGCATCTCTCACAAAGTCTTTTTCCGCTACGGACGATTGATAGGCAGTTTTCTTTGTCTGCACTTCTTTCAGCCGCGCTTCTAAATTGACTCTGTCGGTTTCAAATTGAGCGACTTGTTCGGGAGTAATATTTAACGCCGCTGCAACGTCGCCAATTTTTGACGCAAAGTTGCTTAACCAAAAATTCAACTGTGCATCGGTGGTGGGCAAAAAATTTCTTATGGACATAAGAATTTTCCTTTCGTTAATTTATGAATTGAGATTATTATTTCCTTGAGAAAGAATTCTGTAACGTCATTTTTCATTCGTTGGAACAAGTGAAAAATTTTTATTTCGTTTCATTCTTCTTTCTGTAATATAAAACTTCACAAACGCGAAATTAGTTTCCTTCGCAACGTGATGGAAAACACACGTACAAAATAAATGGAGTTTTGCCGGAATGTCCGGAAATAAACTGCACTCGTCTCAACGAAATCCGGACGTGTCCAAAAGAAATTTGCGGAGTTGCAATCATAATCCGGACACGTGTAAATTATTTTCGGACGGTTGCAAATATCATCCGGACAGGTGTAATTGGTATTCGGACACTTGCAAATGGAAACTGCAAAAGTGCAAATGGAAACCGGACATATCCCAATGGAATTCGGACAAGTGTAAATATAAACCAAACACTTCCCAATGATATTCAGACAAGTGTAAATGAGAGCCAGACATGTTTAGACGGCATCCGGACATGTTTGGATGAAATCCGGACAAATGCAGAGCGGGGGTGAATTTGGAAAGATGCTTAAAAAAACGATAAAATCAGCAATAGAGAAAACTACCATAGAATTTGAACTTGAACAAAACTATCCGAATCCATTTAATCCGAAAACCACTATCCACTATCCACTATCCACTATTCACTTTACACTATCCACTCTTTCACTATCCACTCTTTCACTTGCTTCAATAAAGATGAGGTTTTGTGTTTTAAAGTCAGAAGAAAGCCAAGAGAAACTCCGGTTTCTCTTCTTACGTTTGGAAGAAATTTTTCTGCTCATTCTCACTATTGTGAATCTATAAAAGCAGATACGCTTTTCCCATTGGCGAAAATTCAAAATTTTGCAAAAAAAAAAAAGACGAAGGCATTTGGAAATGCGTTTGGCACAAAGATTGTTTATAGATTAAGCATTAACGAAGCGATATAAAAACTTACAATGATTACTGCATACTTACAAATACAAGCGAAACTGAGAGCAATTACTATGGCGGAGCATTTATGGAAGCGCATATACACGATGCAGACATAAACCTCTCCTCTGCTTGTTTACAAAAAACAAGCACCATTGCCGTAACAAACACAACAACTACACGTAAGGAGTGCGGGTGCAAATGGTGTGTTCCTTTCCTCATTAATTTTCTCAATCTTATTTACGGAGTTCTTCCTATGAAACACGTTATTCTTTATTGTTCATTATTCATTACTTATTGCTCATTGCTTGTTGCGCAAGATACAACGTGCAACATTATCTGGCACGAGCCGATTGTATTAGCAAATGAGTACGGCTTACCGAGTATTGCAGCGCAAGGCGATACCGTGCACGTTACGTGGTTTGGCGGACATTCGAAACTACCATATTTACGCTCAGTGACAGAAGGTGCGCAGTGGGACAGTCTCAGAGATTTATTTCTCTTTCCAGATACATCGTATCATGGCTGGGCAACAATAGTGAGAACATCCGATAAATATGTGTACCTGATTTGTCAAATTGCCACTGGCGAAGAAAGTGATAACCGGTTATATATGTTAAAAAGCAGTAACCGGGGAAGTTCGTGGGATTCCATCCGACCGATATCAAATTTTTTTACATTTTATAATGCACAAGCAGTTGTTCAAGGTGATACAATTATTATACCATTTCGATATGAAACAGATTCCGGCGCTTCGTGGTACTATATTATGGCTTCAACTGATGCCGGCGTTAGTTGGAATGTTGCTCCAGAGTCTTTGGGTGTTGGGTTAAATGGAGGATTTGGAAGCACTCAGTTGCATATGACAAATCATCCCTTTACTGCTGCTGAAATCGAATACCGGACAAGCACCGACCTTGGTTTTACGTGGACGAAAACGGAAATTATATCTGATAATGATGGTATATGGTCTGACTATGGTAAACTTGCGGCAGATAAGGATAATGTATTTATAATGTGGCGGGAGGCGAAAATTTGTAATATTGTGAGTTGCCTGGTTTTTTCCCGCCGCAGTGAGAACGAAGGAGAAGATTTTTTAGATGAGGAAAATATTTCGGAGGGAACGCTGGGATTTCCTCAAAGCGTTGCAATGAAGGGGGATATTCTTGCAGTCGGGTGGGACCAACAAGGATTGGGAGGAGGGTTTGGACCTGTCGTCCGGGTGAGTTTTAACGTTGGGAAAACATGGTGTCCGGCTTCGGTTTCGGGAGCCGCCTGGGATGGTGAAATTCGCGTAGCAATTTCAACGAATGCAATTCATGCAGTGTATTCTAGTCCTGTTCAAGATAAAATTTATTATCGTCGGGGAGAGATTATACGCCCCAGTTCTGTTGTGACGAACGAGGATGCGCCAAACGAAATGGAACTTCTCCAAAATTATCCGAATCCGTTTAATCCGAAAACAGCAATTAGTTTTCAGCAGTCAGCAGTCAGCGATGTAACGTTGAAAGTGTATGATATTTTTGGGAAGGAAGTGGCGACGTTGATTCACAGCAGAAAAATGGATGAAGGGATGCATAGCGTAGAATGGGACGCAGAAAATTTTCCAAGCGGAATGTATTTTTATCGTTTGACTGCAATGAACAGAAAGAATCAAACGACAACGCAAACAAAGAAAATGTTATTTCTCAAATAAAAATTATATTGTGAAGTAATCCCGCTTTGGCGGGGATTTTGATAAAGTAGGACAACTTTCAAAGTTGTCCTACAAAAAGTTTGCTGCGTAATAAACAGCAATGGCGCCTGCGGTTTTCGTCAAGCGCCATGCTGATGCGAGGACATTAGCTCTCTGAAAAAATCTCTTCCAAGAGATTTTGCGCCGTGTCTTTGCAACAGCAAAATACGAAAAATTAATTAACAAATTCATACAATATTTATCTTAAGAAAGAAAATCTTATGCAACACTCCTCTTTAAGAATACAACAACTCGTGTGTTTTGCTGTAACTATAACATTCTTAGTTACAAATGCATTTACACAAGAATGGCAACCGCTCGATGGACCATGGCGGGCAAATAATGTTCGCCAAATCGCTGCCGGATATGATAATACGAATACGCTGGTGATGTACGCCGCCAATAACGGCTCGCATCTTGTAAAGTACAATGACGCAACTGAAGTATGGGAACATATTACGCAAATTTCCAGCCCAAATGTAGTTGCTTGCAAAAATGGTGCGCCGAATATCGTAGTAGCAAATGACGGAAGCATTATAAAGTATAGTACAAATTCCGGAAATGGTTGGGATATATCTGGTGGCGAATTTCCTTCTTCCCTCAATCCTCTCAGTCTTTACTTTGCACCAGGAACAAGGTCGCATACTGATGAGGTATGGTTGGGAACAAAGGAAATAGCCGGTTTTTCATCTCTATGGCGAAGCCACAATGGAGGTGCGAATTTTGGTGCTATTGAAGCATTTAAAAACCAGTACCAAACAAATATAACATCAATTCTCTTTCACCCGACAAACGATAATATTTATTTTGTGGGAGGAAGCCAAATTGATGCCGAAGGTAAGTTTGTAGAAGAGGATACAACAATTTCTCTTGAAACTGAAGCGACAACGAGAGGTTTTTGGTATTCGTTAGATGGCGGAGATACGTGGCCGCCAGAACAATCGAGTATGGAGGAAAAAAACGTTACCGCATTGGCTTTTAGTAAAAATTTAAGTAATGTGGGAATGGTTTTATTAGGAAGGCATGGTGATAATTCAAATTCAGGTAAAATATTTTATGCTATAGACGGTGATTGGAACCATTGGCAATTAGCATTGTTCGGTGTTAAACGGGTGTATGATATTCAAGTAAGCCCGATAGACAACCATATTGTTTACGCTTCGACTAATGAGGGGGTATTCTACAGTACTGATGGAGGGGTAAATTTTACACGAAAAAATGACGGCTTATTCGATTACGAAGTGAAAACTCTTGCAATAGCAGCGCTTAATAATGAAACTCGGATATTTTCTGGAAGTTCATCATCCATAAGCGAATATAATAATGTATTTTATGAATGGACTGATATAAGCAGAGAAATAGACAAGGTCAGTGTAAATACATTCTTTGTATATTATGATGATATATTAACCGGTTCATCTACATTTGGCGGGATGAGTAAATACGTTGTATATGTAGGTTACAGCGAATGGAACAATTATAGAGTTTCAGATAGAGGTGCATTTTATGCAAATGATATAAATGAAGATGGTTACAGTGTAGGAACAGAAGTTAAAGCTAGTGCTCCCAACCCACCTATATCTGCGATTTTTGATGTATATGATCCTGGTGAACGTTTATGGGGAAATAACCAAACTGGTGACCAGATGCTACGTTGCATAACAACTGATGATGACTTCAATATTTATGCCGGAGGCAAGTATACCGTAAGTATTGGAGGAACACAAGCAACATATAATCTTGTCTATAAGTACGATGATAATGAATATTGGTATAACAAAAGAATAGGAAATACTCCGGTAAAAAGCGTCCTTTCGTTATCATATAATTCTGTTCTTGGAAAAATATATGCTGGGTTGGATGAAGAGGGTATTTGGACATCACCTGGCGTTGGTGAGCCATGGACTCAGGAACCATTAGGAGACAGGCGAATTAATGCGTTTGCAGTTCATGAGGGAGGAACAATGTATTCCGGGGGAAGTACAAGCCCGGATAATATATTTATGTGGAAATATACGGAAGAGAATGGTTGGCAAGCAATCGGGAATATGCATAATTTGGTTAATCACATTCTTTTTCACCCATCTTATGCCGACGTAAATCACCTTTGGGTAGTCGTGAATAATGGTTATGCTATTTTAAAAACTACTAATGGAGGAGATTCGTGGGAACAGATAGATATGGGTACATTACCATTACCAATTACTGATATTCAAAGTGACAAATTTGATTATTCAAATATTTATGTTTCTAATGCGCAGGGCGTTTGGAAAATAGACCCGAAACCGGAGAAAGTGGAACTTGCGGTAGTGAACGGTCAGGAAGAAAATTCCGAAGGCAACCCCATCAATGAAATTACGTACGAAGAATTTACTCAAGAAGAAGAGGAAGCGCTTTTCACTACCGAAATAATCGAACTTGAGGAGAATAAATTTCCTAAATTTCGATGGGAAGAAGCATTGGAAAAAGATTTACCAGACCAGCGGTACATAATTTACAAACGGTCTTCTAACTTAAGTCGGTATCGCTCATACAGGTCAACAGATGTTACTCAATTTGTAGATTTTTCGGAACGTATAACAACAGGCAGAGATTTTTTTGTTTATTACTATGTACGAGTAATAGACGATGGTGGAAATTTATCGGATGTTTCGAATATTCTTCGATTTAAAGTAAAAGATCGCGCAGAACCGGATAAGAACATAGTTACAGCAAATACTACCCTTCCCGAAGATTTCTCTCTTTCCCAAAACCATCCCAATCCTTTCAACCCGGTAACGGAAATAAAATACGCGTTGCCTGTTGATGCAATCGTATCGTTGAAAGTGCTTGATATTCTTGGAAAAGAAGTCGCAACGCTGGTGAACGAAACAAAAGTTGCCGGATATTATACCGCCTCGTTCGATGCGAATAAACTTTCAAGCGGATTGTATTTCTATCGCCTCACCGCAACGGGCGAAGAAAAAGCATTTACCGAAGTGAGGAAGATGATCCTGATGAAGTAACGTTTCACCAAATGTAATTTTCCAAAACCTCATCTGCTTTTTTTTGCGGATGAGGTTTTGTGTTTTAAAGTCAGAAGAAAGCCAAGAGAAACTCCGGTTTCTCTTCTTACGTTTGGAAGAAATTTTTCTGCTCATTCTCACTATTGTGAATCTATAAAAGCAGATACGCTTCTTCCATTGGCGAAATTTTAAAATTTTGAAAAAAAAAAAAAAAAATGAGGCGATGTAAATATTACTTGGCACACTATTTGATTAATAATATGCAGAGTTATTTAGAGCGATTAACAACAACAGAATAGTATTTTTCATTTACATTTATTATTTGGAAAACTTTTATGAAACGTTACCTCTTATTATTCATCACGTTGAGCGTAGTCGAAAGGTCATTATGTTTTGCGCAAGACCTGTCTGCTGCAAGGCATGATTCCGTTTCTTGGGGACCAGTGATACAATTAACGCAAGACAGCACGGAAAACTACACCCCTCATATAGTTACAACAGGAGATACAATTCATTGTATTTGGCAAATGAGCGGTGAAGGCTCAATGATGATGCCCTATATTCGTTCCGTTAATGATGGTATTTCATTCGAAGAACCGCGTGATTTAGTTGATACGTCTGTATTACAATTTCCATTTGACCATGCAGTGTTTTTTACTAATAACGGAGAGTTGTGTCTTGGATTTAACCCGCCAGTTGGTCCCGGTAATTTGATAAATACTCAACTTCGGGTAATGTTTAGTTATGATAAAGGAACAACTTGGACAACTCCTCGCATAGCAATGCCTGATTGTACAGGAATATACTATGGAGGCGCTATGTACAACGATACTATTGCAATATTAGCAGGAAGACAAGTAAGAATTGATAGAGATTATACTTGTTTTGCAAGAAGTACAAATGGCGGAACTTCTTGGTCTTGGTCGCAAGATAGTTTTGCACTACAAACAGCATCGGTTGCAATGAGCCCCGGTACGCTCCACTTTACATCAGACGCAGGTATTAATCCGAATGAATTCTATGGTGAAGTATCATATCGCCGTTCAACAAATCTTGGTACAACGTGGTTTTCAACAGATATACTTTCAACTGATGATATCTATGGTTCCGATTACTCCGCGCTTGGAGCATACACTGATGATTTCGGACGTTCAACAATTGCTCTTGCTTGGCGCGACCCAAAGTATGGGTTTTGCGGTTTATTAGGAGGAGGAATTCCGTTTCGTCTTTCAACAGATAATGGCGAGTCGTGGAGTGATGAAATTCCTTTACACGAAAATGACCCGTGTGGGTACAAAGCAAAAGTTGCGGTAAGAGAAAATGTTATAGCAGTTGTATGGACAAGGAATGGGGGAAGTCATATTAAAATCAAAATTTCTTTGAATCATGGAGCTGCTTGGTCAGAATTATTCGATTTAAGCGCGGGAGGGGTAAGCGCGGGAGAACCTTCAATTGCTCTTTCGTCATCGGCAGTACACATTGTCTGGGAAGAAGCCGTCAACGGTCATTTTAACATATTTTATTGTCGAGGACAATTACCGATTACTTCAGTAAAAGATGAAGAACAAGTAGAACCGATTACAATTACGCTTGAGCAAAACTTTCCCAATCCGTTTAATCCGAAAACAGCAATTAGTTTTCAGCAGTCAGCGGTTAGCGATGTAACGTTGAAAGTGTATGATATTTTTGGGAAGGAAGTAGCGACGTTGATTCACAGCAGAAAAATGGATGAAGGGATGCATAGCGTAGAATGGGACGCAGAAAATTTTCCAAGCGGAATGTATTTTTATCGTTTGACTGCAATGAACAGAAAGAATCAAACGACAACGCAAACAAAGAAAATGTTATTTCTCAAATAAAAATTACTAAACCATACATGACAATTATTTACCAAGAGAAAGCGAAACAACAATGAATACATTACAAGCAACCTTGAACACTCTCATCCTGTTATTAAGTATGCATTTTTTAATGACAATAGGTTTTGCACAAGCTCCCGATACTGTTTGGACGAGAACATTTGGAGGAGTAGAAAACGACGAAGGAAAAGCAATTCAACCGACAAGTGATGGAGGTTTCATCGTTTGCGGCTCTACATATTCTTTCGGGGCGGGTAATAGCGATGTTTATCTTATCAAAACGAATAGCATCGGTGATACACTCTGGACAAGAACGTACGGAGGGAATCTCTACGACGAAGGAAACGCTCTTCAACCAACGAGTGATGGGGGATTTATCGTGTGCGGTACCTCGCTCTCATTCGATTCCGGGCATGCTGACGTTTATTTAATAAAGACGGACGGGGATGGCGACACCGTTTGGACGAAAACCTTATCAGGAGAGCATAATATCATTGCCAATGCTATTCGGCAAACAAGCGATGGCGGGTTTATTATCACGGGGTGTTATCAATATGTGACTAATGGAGGAAGCGATACTGATGTAGTTTGTCTTATCAAAACGGATGCCGATGGAAATCAAGTGTGGAGCAAACCGCTTGGCGCTGGCGTAGGAAATGATGTGCAGCAACTGAGCGACGGAAAATATATTGTTACGGGGTATATAAATGGTACTGCCGGTCTCATTAAAACGAATGAATATGGTATGAGATTGTGGTATCGAGAGTTTCATGAACCGGATAGTTATGCCATCGGATATTCACTCCGGAAAACATACGATGGAGGATACATTATTGCCGGTTTTACTTTCAATTTTAATTCATTGATTTCTGATGCCTATTTTATAAAAACCGATAGCATGGGCACAAAGAAATGGTCAAAAACATACTCTTATGGCGTTGCCCGCTCAATACTACAAACGAGCGACGGCGGGTATATTAGCACTGGGGGAATAGACGGACATCTCTTTTTGCTTAAAATGGATAGTGTTGGAAATACACGGTGGATAAAAACATTCGGAGAGGTTGTAGTATATAATCTGGTACAAATGAATAATGGAGGGCTGATAATAGCGGGTTATATTACTAATACGGCAGGAAATCACGACGTATACCTTATGAAAACTGCACCGTTAACTAATATTATAGAACAATATCAACCATCGAATGTAGTTTCTTATTCCTTAGAACAAAATTATCCGAATCCCTTTAATCCGAAAACTACATTGTCATTTGTCATTGGTCATTCGTCATTAGTAACAGTGAAAATATATAACCTTTACGGACAAGAAGTTGCAATGTTAGTGAACAAGCAAATAGAAGCAGGAGAACACAATGTAGAGTGGAACGCAGAAAAATTTCCGAGTGGAATGTATTTTTATCGTTTGACCGCAGCAAACGGAAATAATCAAACGACCACGCAAACAAAGAAAATGTTACTTCTCAAATGAAATATATTTTGTGATAACGCACGTTTAATTGTCTTTCCCGTGAAAGCGGGAATCCATATTTCATAACAAAATAGATTCCGTGTCAAGCACGGTATGACAATGAATCAAGAAGAAAAAAGTTTTTGACTGCGAGGAGTCAATTTCACAATCAACCATTGGACCTCAAATTTAGGATAGCAGGTGTCCCGATGTTCCAACCGTAGAAAATCCGGAACTGAGACACCCACTTCCTAACCATATAAGAAGAACGCTTCAAATATGCGGCTCCAATATATTTAATTACTTTAATTTGGAGAATTGCCATGTTAAGTA
>Ga0233425_10006801_pt1 | contig 16556 bp, 8 predicted proteins | sample Watercolumn_Towu_2_FD_181712 | JGI IMG/M metagenome (GOLD analysis project Ga0233425, IMG submission 181712) | Freshwater microbial communities from Lake Towuti, South Sulawesi, Indonesia - Watercolumn_Towuti2014_140_MG | ecosystem: Environmental > Aquatic > Freshwater > Lake | place: Indonesia... | reverse complement strand
GCGAAGCCCTCGTTCAGCAGGTAGTGGGCCAGGGTGTAGCCGGCCGGTCCCATACCCGCCACCAGCACGTTCTTGCCGTTGTATGGCAGGGCATGGGGGCGCCGCACGTTGAGCGGGTTCCAGCGGGTCAGCAGGCTGTAGATCTCGAAGCCCCAGGGCAGGAACAGCACGGAGGTGAGCACGCTGGTCTCGATCTGGGGGATGTTGACCGGCTCGGTCTTCTGATAGATGCAGCCCTTCATGCACTCGTTGCAGATGCGGTGGCCGGTGCCGGGGCACAGCGGATTGTCGATGATCACCAGTGCCAGCGCAGCGATGTCGTCGCCCTGGCGCTTCAGGGTGTGCATCTCGGAGACCTTTTCTTCCAGCGGGCAGCCGATGATGGGCACGCCGAGGGGGTTGACCTTGAACGTAGCGTCCTTCTTGTTGCGCATGCCCTTGGAGCAGGAGTCGGTGTCGCGGTCGTGGCAGTAGATGCAGTGGTCGACCTCGTAGCTCACCTCGCGGTCGCCGAAACGGGGGTCGGTGAGGGCGAAGCCGTCGCGGCGGCGCTGCTGCTCCGGCGCCAGTCCCCACACCCGGTAGCCCTGCCGCTCCACCCATTGATGCTCCACCAGGTGGCCGAAGTCGGTCCTGGCGGGCAGCTTGAACAGCATCCAGCCGCTGACCTGGTCCCGCAGCGGGGCGACCCTGGGGGCGGCATAGCACCAGCGGCAGACCAGATCGTAAAGCCGCGCCGCCAGGTCGTCCGCGGAGGCCAGTTCGGCGGCCAGAGCCTCGGCTGCCGGCGGGTCCGCTTCGAGCCGGCGGCGCAATTCGGCCGCCGCCGCCGCATCGTGGGTCGTCGCCAGGCGCTGCAGATGGACGCCCAGAGCGGCTACGGCCGCCTCCCGGTCGGCTGCCAGCCGGGCTGCCGGCGTCGTCGCGGTCAGCAACGCCTCGAAGCGACCGCAGAGGGCGGCCAGATCCCAGCTTGCCGGGACTTCGGCGCGGAAGTGCTTGTCCAGCTTGCCGACCACTTCGCTGCGGAAACCGAATACTTCCCCGTATTCCCGGTTGCTGTGTTCCAGTTGCCGCGCCCGCTGGCCGGCGACGCCGAACAGTCGCGCCACGAAATCCCCAAGCAGAGGGGCCATGTGCACCAGCAGTTCCGAGATTCGCTCCGGTGCCATGCCCTCGCCCCGGCATTCGCGGTAGGCCGAGAACGCGGCGGACAGGTCCGCGTCCCGTTCCGCCGCCTCGCGCTCAAAGATTTCCGTCAGTTCCTGCAGTTTGTGGGGAAGGTACAGATCGGCGTAGCGGAATCCGGGCAGGTTCAGGGTCAGCGGGGCGGAGGAATCGGTAGCGTTCATGCTTTGGAAATCTCGGATTGGCCAAATGACGAAAGTGATGGAACTCAACAGTTTAAAAAGTTCGGGCGCTTGCCGCCAGTCCCTGCCCGTTGATCGCGGCGGATTCGCCTTTCGCCGGAAACGGCAAGGGGCGCCGTAGCGCCCCTTGTGTCCCTGTTCTCGGTCGGTCTCCGATGGATCAGTGACCGCCGCCGCCACCGCCCGGATAGGCACCCACGTGCACCGCCTCCATGGCCGGCGGTGCCGTGACCGGCAATTCATCCTTGCGTTCGATGCCGGTCTGGAAGCTCTTGTCGAGGCTGTGACACAGGTCGCAGGCGATGATGGCGCCCGCCTTCACCTCGATGCGCTTCTTCTTGACGCCGCCCTGCCTGCGTTCCGCGGCGGTGAAGTCGTCGAATTCGAAGACCCGGTCGGTCAAGGCCTTGGACAGACGGGTGCCCTTGTGGTCGCTGCCGTGGCAGGCCGCACACTGGTCTTCGCCGCCGGGGCCCGGCTTCTTGGCGAAGTCGTTGTGCCAGCCGCCGTGGCTGCTGTGGCTGCCCGTCTCGTTGTCGATGGCCCCCTCGGCATCCTTCCACCAGGACTCGTCGTACACGGGATGCATGCCGTGCGGACCGGCCAGATAGGCCCGTTCGCTGTCCGGCCCCACCAGCTTGGAGTCGCCGCGGTAGCCCTGGGCCACGCCCAGATTCTTGGTGCCGCCGTCGGTCGCCAGCTTGCCATCTTTGAAATCGTCGGTCAGATGGCACACCGCGCATTCCACGATGTTGCCGTCATAGCCCTGCAACTGCCTGGCGGTCAGGTTGTCGTTGGCGTTCGGGTCCGGGTTGGGCCAGATTGCATGGGAGCCGCCGTGACAGGTGGGGCAGGTGAGGGCGCCATTGCTGCCGCTGCCATGGACGTCGGGGCTCTTGCGGTAGAGCGCCTGGGAAACCGGATACGGCTTGTACTCGGAGAAGTTGTCGGCGGCGGAACCGTTCTCGCAACCTGCCACCGCTGGATCTTTCTTCAGACAGCCATCCGGTCCATTGTTGACGATCAACTCCTTGCGTTCCTCAATGATTGGAATGACCGCAAAGCGCGCATCCTCCGGGTCCCGGGAACGGGCGGCCTTGTCCGCTTCATCGAAGGCGGTCTTGCGAGCGCCGGCGCTATAGAACAGATCGAACTCGGTCTTGTTGCCCTTGTTACCGTCGCCCACGTGGCAGGAACCGCAGTTCGGTTCGTCCAGCCAGGGCCGGCGGTAGTCGGCGGCGGTAAGGGTGTCGGACTTGTCCTCGCCGTACTGGCCGGCCCCGAACAGGTTGGCGTCGTACTTCTCGTTGGGCCAGACATTGCCCACCGCCAGCATGTTGCCGTGGCAGGCGTCGCACTTGAGACCGCGGGCGTGGTGGATGTCGCGATAGGCCTTCTCGGTCGGACCGGTATGGCACTTTTCGCAGTTCTCCTCGGTGGCGATGTTCTCGCCGTCGGGATAGAGCGAAGTACCGTTGGCGTCCATGGGGAACTCCGTTTCGGCCCAGTCGTTCTTCTTCGCCGCCGGGGTGATGGCGGCGGGGGTGTAGGTGGGAGTATGGGTGCTGTGGTCCATGACCGCCTTCATCGGCACGCCCTCGTTGTCGTTGTGCTGCGAATCCCAGCCGCGGCCGCCGTACATCTTGGGATGGCCGCGGTCGTCGCGGATCAGTTCGCCTTTCTTGTGGGCGACGCCGTCGACGGTGACGTCCTCCTTGTAAGCCTGCATCTTGCCATGGAAGGCGTGGAAGGCGCGGGAATAGTCGGAACGGGTGGTGGGGATGGCGCGGTTCTTGACTCCGACCTCATGCCGGTTCGGGCTGCCGTGGTGGCTGGAGCAGAAATACATGGGTGAGGAGGTGCGGCCGGAACCGGCGGCGTACTTGTCCTCGGTCATGTCGGCCAGCTGGGACGAGTAGCTGTTGCCAGAGATGCCGTACTTGACCATGTAGTCGTGAAGCAGCAGGGTGTTCCACAGGGCGGCCTTCTCCTCGTCCTGCCACGATGCCTCGGTGCGTCCGGCCGGCTTGTAGTCGTCGCCGCTCTTGAACTTCAGGCGCAGCTGCAACTTCCAGTCGGAACCGACGGCCGGATCGGAGTGGCAGATATGCGGCAGCGTGGTGTCGGTATTGCCGGACGAAGGCAGGATCGGGCAGGTCTCCGCGGTATTTTTCAGGTTGATCCAGCGCGATTCGGCGACGCGGTCCTTGCGAAGGCCGTTGGCGTCCAGTTCGGTGCCCATTTCTTCCGGCTGCAGGGTATAGCTGTATTTCGCGTTGTAGGCATTGTGGTTGTAGTACTTGCCGTCGTCGCCCAGGACCATCTGGAAGGTGTTGTGGATGGCCGGCGGCCAGATGTCGCCGAGGGTGAACGCGGCCGCGCCCGTCTGCTGTGTGTCGCCGTCGGGGAAGCTGCCCTTGCCGGTGGCGGGGCCGGGCTTGTCCGGGTCATTCGGGTCCTGCAGCTCCGTTTCCTGCACCGGGGTGCGCCACACCAGATCGTCGGCGGCGATTTCTCCCTTCCTGTGGCACTCACGGCAGCGGGTCTCGGAAGCGGCACTGAGCACGGCGTCGGTGGTCGCCTTCAGCTCCCCGCCCTCCTTGCTCTTGGCCTGGATGCGCATCAGCGGATAAGGGTTGGTGCGGCCCTTGTCGTCGATGTCGCTGACGGGAATCATCTGGGCGCTGAAGGTGTTCTGGTCGGCGTTGAAGTCGAATTTCTGCGGATCGTTCTTCGCGTAGGGACCGGCGAAGCCCGGCATCTGCCGCATGTTCACGGCGTTGTCGATATTGCCGCGAAAGCCCTGGTCCGGCTTGGCCAGCGGATAGGTCAAAGCCAGCGGGGCCTGGAAGGAGGTATTCTGGGTGTCGGCGATGGATTTGCCGTTGGGGAGAGATCCCTTCAATGCCCAGTTCTTGGCGGCATTGGCCGGATCATTGGCGGCTTCCACCCAAGGCTGGCGCGAGCGGTCCCACAGCTCGTTCTTGGCGATCACCGCCTGGTTGTAGTCGTGGCCGTCGATGTAGAAGGTTTCCTTCACGCCAGGCACGAACCCGGAAGACGTTTCCGTGTTGAAGTTGGTGCCGGCTTCATTGCCTGCAAACCGGTTCTGGCTGGTGGAGTTGATGGAATCGCCGCCCACCGGATCCGTCGAATTGGAGCCAGCGCTGTAATACAGGTCCACCCCGGTGCCGTCGACGAATGCAGGGAGCTTGCGGCCTTCGGCATTGGGCTTGGTCTTCTTCAGCACCTGGGCATTTAGGCCGTTGAACGGAATCAGCGGGTTATAGGGGAAGTTGATCATGCTCCCGCCCATCATCCCGTATTCGTCATAGGGCAGGACCACGTAGTCATTCTCGCCGTTGCCGGATTTCGGCATGGCGGAACCCACCGCGGCCTGGGGTGGCTCGGTCACCATGGCGGGGAGTGTGCCGGTCGGCGCCACCGCTACCAGGACGTCGTCGGAACAGGAGTTGCCGCTGCCGTCCATGACGTTCAACAACATCCGGTAGCGGCCAGGGTGGTCGAAGGTCTGGCTGACGGTGGCTCCGGTTGCTGCTAGAGCCTTTCCGGAAAGCGCCCAGGAGTATGCGAGCTGGGCCTTTCTGGCGGCCTTTGCGCTGGCCTTGAATTCCACCGCGGCGCCGGCGGTGATCGCCACATTGGTGGCCGGTTCATTGATCTTGCAGAAGACCGGCGCAGTGCATCCCTGGACACCCTTGACCTTCAGCGGCAGCTTCAGTCCTCCGCCTTCCACCTGCAGCAGACAGGGCACGGTTTCCCGTTGCGGCAGGGTCAGCGCGAATTTGCCGGCGGAATCCGTCAGCATCGAGTACAGCAGGGTGTGATTGCTGCCGTCGTAAACCGCGATCTGCGATTGCGGATCGATGCCCCGGGTGCGGCCGCTGACCACCACCTTGTTCAAGGGGACTCCCTTCACTTTGGCGACCAGCTTGGCGGTGACGGTGATCTTGGGCTTGGCGGCGGCGGCGTCCTGGAACGGGAGCGCCGCCAGAAGCGTCACGGCGACGGCCACTGCGGCCAGGTTCTTGAGACCTTCGGCCCGTGGCGTAAGGCAGGGCACGGCCATTCGATCCGGGCTCGGCGCGGTGCCGCCTGGAATCGAAGCAGGGGTTTGCTTCGGATGCATAGATTCTTCCTCGGATTGTTAATGGTTTGTCGAGGCAGCCCGTTCGGCGAAACTCGGTGCCGGCGTTGGTCAGGGACTGGCCAAGGGAGAACTTAGCAAGATGTGGGCCAGTGGTATTCTGGCCGATTTGTTAGGGAACTCAATGTGATAGGTTTTTGTGGTGGCCGCGGGTCTGGATTGGAAATCGGGCAAATCACGCAGTTGACAGGACCCGGGGGCGGCAGCGGTAACGTCCGGGTATCACCGCCATGTCCCGGGAAACAGGCCTAGAGTCAAATGGATAGATAACATCCGCCAGCGTGAGGCTGTCTCCCCGCCCCGTCCCGGCGGCTGCCATTCCGGATCTTGGGAAAATCGTCGGCGGACCAGGCCTGCGGTCAAGAATGACCGTGTTGGCGAGGGATTGACGTCCTGTCTCGGAAAGAGTGAGCGATATCCCGCAGGACGTGTGTGAAATGACTCAGCGCAACCGCTGCCGTCGTCATGGAGTCCCGAAAAAACAGTAGGCTAGAGCGGAGTCCCGTTGGCCCGGATATTGGTTAGCAATTTCGTCGGTAACGGGGAGAGGCCCCAGCACTCCGTTCCAGTCCCGAATCGGAACCCATGAATCCTTTTCATCCCTTGCTTTTCACCCTGTTTTTCCTCGCCATCAGACCGCTGGCGGCTGCCGCGGCGGAACCGATCGTCAATGTCATCGACCAGGTAACGCTGCATCCCGCCATTCCCCTGGTGGACGAGGAAGGCAGCCACGTGCTGCAAAGCGGCAGGCCCTACAGCCCGCGCAATAGCTGCGGGCTCGGCAGCGGCGGCTGTCACGACTACGACGGGATTTCCCACGGTGATCATTTCGAGCGCGGCCGCGACGAGGCGGACGATGCCTTCGGCGCCCGCCGCGGACGCTGGACTCAGCTCAGCACGCCGGGATATCTGGGGGGCTTCAATTGCATGGGTCCGGCCTTCCTGGCGAAGAAGACCGCCAGCGCCGCCGGCGGCTGGGTCGGCGACTGGGGGGTGGCCGGCATGGTCAGGGAATGCGCCTCCTGCCACACCGGTGGCGGCTGGTCGGAGAAGGACCGCGACGGCATCCGTTTCGACCTCAAGCCGGAGTCCAGGATCGCCGACCTGGACGGCGACTACTTCAACCGGGGCACCGATTCCAGCAACGAGGTCGCCGCCGATCCCGATTCCATCGCCCGCTGGGACTGGAAGAAGAGCGGGGTGCTGGAGAATGACTGCCTCATGTGCCATGCCGACTACACCCGGCTCCAGGTCTTCGCCGGCAGCAACGTCGGCAGCGTCGATGTCGCCGGCTGGTACGCCAACGATTTGAAGGAGACGCCGCCCGCTCCGTTCGGCGCCTGGTGGCAGACCCGCAACACCGGGCTGATCGGCAGCGGCCGGTTCCGGGAAGCGGCGACGGCCCTGCTGGAATTCGTCAACGTCCGGCCGGACAGCGCCGAGGGGCTGAACCTGGTGAGCTTCGAGCGCAGTGTCGGTGACGACGGCAGCGCCAGCCTGAGCCTCGGCACCGACGGCAAGCCCATCCTCCATTGGCGTGCGCAGGCTTTCGACGGCTCCGGCAAGGTGGCCATCCCCATGCGCAAGTTCCCGGCCAACGACAATTGCTGGCAATGCCACGGCTGGTGGCTGGAGCAGGACCGCCGCGGTTTCTTCGGGTTCGGCGTCGATGCACGCCCCACCCTCGACGGCGCCGGCCTGCTGATTCCCGACCCCAAGGATGACGTGCACAAGGGCAAGAGCTTCACCGACGACAATGGCGAAGTGCGGTTGCTGGACAACTGCAGCGGCTGCCACACCCAGGGCATCTTCTATCGGCCCGAGTACACCAATGTCTCGCTGGATGCCAGCCACGACTTCCCCAAGGGCAATGCCGACATCGACATGCGGCGCGACCTGGATTATCGTCCCGGCGCCAAGTCCTGCGAGTTCTGCCACGACGAGGCCAAGCACAAGGCCAACCCGTCCGGCCAGGCGTCCCTGCTGGAGACCCACAAGACCCGCTGGACCCACGACGGCTTCATGACCGGCTACCCGGCCGACTCCCTTACCAAGGTGACCCAGATCCACCTGGACGTGGTGGGCTGCCAGACCTGCCACATCAACAATCTCAAGACCTACGACGGCGAGACCGCCATGGAGGTGTTCTACCGCTACCGGCGCAGCCCCAACGGCAAGCTCAAGGTGGTGCCCTCCAACGCCACCTACCAGTTCCGCTACTTCTGGCGCGACAAGCTGAGCGGCCGGGTGCTGGCGATGCACGAGCTGGAGCAGGCGTTCGAACACACCCGCGACAGTGCCGGCACGGTCACCAAGCTGGCGATCCGTGACGGCGCAGGCAAGGCCTATGAACTGAGCGGGGGCGACTACGGGCTGGTGGGGGCTTATGCCTTATACGCTTGGGGGCCGAAGTTCAAGCTGGGAGAGGTCTATCCCGGCATCCGTGCCCTCAAGGCCGCCTACGACCGGCTCCTGGAAACCAAGGGATACGCCTCGCCCAATGTCCAGATGATCTGGATGGAGTCCAACGCCTACCTGGTTTCCCACAATACGCGGCCCTCGGTGGCGTCGGTGCCCTGCCTTGACTGCCACGACAAGAAGCAGAACGGTTCCTACAGTTCCGCCCTGACTGAAAAAGGCCTGTTCGGCAGCAAGAACATCAAGGTAATGACCGACCAGGTCGATCAGCGGCTGGTGGACGAGAAGATTGTGCTGCTGGACCGTCCCTACTACCGGATCGGCTCCGACCAGAAGCTGACCGTCAGCATGGCCGACGTGCTCTACGCCACCAAGGTCGATCCCTCCATGACGGCGCTGCAGGCGGATACGGCGACTCTGGGGGCGGGTCAATGGACGCAGAGCAGCCGGGAGCAGGCTCTCGACTACCTGGGGGTGACGGTGGAGAACGACCGCGCCGTTCTGGGTGAGGCCCTCGGCAGCAGTGCCGTGTACAGTTTCAATCTCCCCACCGGCAGCACGGCGCTCAGAGGCTTGGCCCTGGCGGTGGCGGCATCTTCCGGCAACAACGCCCCGTTCAGGCAGGACCGGATCGAGGCGGAGGTGGACCCGATGACCGCCCTCAAGCGGGAGACCCTGGCGTCGAGCCGGCTCGGCGTTGCCCAGTCGGACCTGTTCAGTGTCCGACTGAGTGACCCGAACCGGGCGGTGGTCGCCGATTTCGCCGGTCAGACCGCCTACGCCAAGCTGCCCTACCGCGGCAGCGTGTGTGCGCCCAGTGCGGTGAACGTGGTCCAGCTGCAGGCTGGCAGCTGGCGCAATACCGGCATCGTGCCGGTGGCGGTCAAGCCGCAGAAGTCGGGGGTCGCCGGCTATGCCGTGTTCGGCTTGACGGAACCTCTGGAGAACCTGGCGCTGGCGGATCCCGGCCCGAAGTACAAAGCCAAGGCGGTGCTGCGCAAGGCCAAGCTGGTGGAGCGCCGTGCCGCCGCGCGCAAGAGCGTGCTGGAGCGTCGCCTGCGCGCCGCCTTGGCGCGGTTGGCTCGGGAGGACGCGGCCCTGGCGGCGGCAACCGATGCCGCGACGGCGGCCCAGGAGGCCTACGACGCCGCCGCGGAAGAGCAGAAGCCCAAGCTCAAAGACGAGCTGGAGCGGGCGAGGGCCCGCCAGGAAAGGGCCGAGTTCCAGCGCGACCGGGTGGCGGCCAAGGCCGCAGAGGTTCAGCGGGCCAGCGAGGGCGCCGCCCGCACCTGGCAGGACGCCGTCACCGCCCTGGCGGCGGCCGACTGTTGAACCCGCCGCCGTTGCCCCGTCCATTCATAACCAGAATATCCCGAGGAAAACCCATGTCGGATCGATCTGCGCAATCCAGCGATACCGCTTCACCATCCCGGCCGCCTGCTTCCCCGATTGGCCGCCTAGTGGCCCGCAGCGTCCCCTGGCTGGCGGGTGCCGGCATGGCAGCGGGCCATATCGCCGTATCCGTCAACTGTACGGTTCCCCAGCAGGGCCGCTGCGCTGCCTGCGGCAGCTGCATCGTCGTGGTTGGCTCGCTGGTGGGTTGGGCGCTATGGAAGAACCGCCAGGGCGGCGTGTTCTACGTCGACGACCGCGCCTCCTATTCCTAGGTTCTGCCGGTCACCGTGATGCCGTTGCGGGCCCTAGCCGGGGTCTTCCGTTTCCTTGTGCCGCAGCCAGCCCGGGCCGCGCTGGCCGCCGGGCTGGTGCTGCCGGTGGTCGTTTGTGCCGACGACCACTGGAGCGGCTCGCTACGCAACAAGATCCAGGTGGACAACCGCTACAGCCTGGACGGCCGCTTCTTCGGCGAATCCTGGGGCCAGCTCTATTACGACAACGAGGATCTCGACCTGCACGCCGCCCTCGACGGCATGGGGCGGCTCAGTGACCTGCAGAACGACAGCCGCGCCAAGCTCTATCAGGCCTATGTGCGCAAGGATTTCAAGTCCCTGGATTCGTCCTTGCGGCTGGGACGGTTGCAGCGCACCGACAACCTGGGTTTTTACTACCTGGACGGCGGCGACTACCGCTACAGTCATGGCGGACTGTCGGTGAACTTCTATGGGGGAAGGCCCGGCCGTATCGACCACGTGTTGTCGGTGCACGGGGATTCGCTGTACGGCGGCGATGTGGCGCAGCGGCTGGAACTGCACTGGGACCACGCGTGGTCGCCGGTGACGGTAGATATCTTGGAGCTGCGCGCCGGCTACCAGCGGTTCAAGTACCGTCAAGCGGTGGACCGCTTCAATCTCGGATTCACCGCCACCGGCCGGTTGGGTGGCGGCAACGGTCTGCCTTACGAGGGAACGGCTTCCGGCACCTACCGTACCGACCGGGGTGCCCTGGAAAACGTCTGGATGTCCGGCCAGCTGGATCTCACCGGGAAGATCCGGCTGCGCAGCAGCTACGAGGAATACCGGCCGCGCAATCCCTTCCCGACCTTCCGGGAGCGTTTCTATACCTCGCTGGCCCTAGGTCATCAAACCCTGCTGAAATCCAGCTTCCACATCAAGCCATCCGACGACTTCGGCTACTACTTCGGTGGTCAGCGGGCGACCCGTGGCCGTGGCGACGACGGCTACGGCGTGTTCGGCGGCGCTTCGGTGAAACCCTTGCCGGGGGCCAGCGTCAGCGGCGAGGTGAACTATCTGGAACTGGGCAAGGACCGGGCCACCAGTTTCTATCTCAGCGGCGCCTATTCGCCTGGCGCCCGCTGGCGGGTCCACGTCAATACGGCCCTGCGCTTCGAGAACAAGCAGTTGTACGGCGAGAACCGGGCCGTCGGTGGCGAGTTGGAGGTGCAGTATATGTTCCGCAACGACCTGATCTTCTCCGCCGCCGGCAGCCACATCTGGAACACCCGGATCAACGATGAGTATCTGGGTGCGGTGCAGATGATCTACTACTTCGACAATTTCAAACCCAAGCCGCTGTGATGATGCGATACGCGCTGGTGGTCTTGCTCCTGGCCGGTCTGGGACAGTCCTGGTTCTCTGCGGTGACGGCGGCGGAAGGAGCGGCTGCGCCCGCGGACAAGACCTGGTGGGAGAAGCGCGAAAAGCGCAGCGACATCTACTATCCCCACAACGTGCATAGGCAGGCCATGGAGCAGATGGGGGACAGCTGCATGCTGTGCCATTCCTTCGCCAAGAACGGGGTGGTTGCCCAGGAGCCACTGAAGGCCCTCACCACCCTATCTAATGAGCCGCTCAAGGGCATCTGCCACAGCTGCCACGTCGACCAGCGCACCGGCCCCTGGCGCTGCAACCTGTGCCACGACGACAAGACCAAGATCTGGCCGGACGACCACAACCACGGCTATGTCCAGCATCACGCCGAAGACGCGCGCCGCGACGAAGGTGCTTGCCGGGAATGCCATCTGGACATGGCCTACTGCACCAACTGCCATTTCCGCCGCGACACCATGGGTACCGGCTACCACCCGTTGGGTTATCGCACGCTGCACGGCATCGAGGCGCGCATGAAGGCCATGGAATGCGGCCGCTGCCACAACGCCGGCTATTGCGGCGACTGCCACGAGAGGACACGGTGATGGCGGCGTTGAGACTTCTGTTGATGGGATGGCCTGTCGTAGGGTGGGTTAGCCGCGCATTGCGAGTGGTCTTGCCATGTCATGAGGCGTTATGGCGCGGCGTAACCCGCCGAATGGCGAGTATCTCCGCGATGTCGGCCTGTCTGCGCGCCGTAACCCATCAATTGGCGGGCATTCCGGTGGCGCCGGCGGGATGGTGGGTTACGCCGCGCGTGGAAGGTGTCCGAGACGGAAAGCCTGTCGTAGGTTGGGCAAAAGCGGAGCGTTGCCCAACAATGTGGTCCGGTTGGTGGGCTAAGGCGCACGCCGATGCCCTCGTGGCCGGAAAGGCATTGCCGGTTGTGCGCCTAACCCACCCTACGATGACGGTGTTGCTGTTGCTCGCGGGATTGCTGATGGCGCTGCCGGGCCACGCCCGCGAGGTGTCGCGCGCCGCCGGCAATCTGCTGCTGACGCCCAATCACGGGGGCGACGGCTCGGCCTGGGGCCTGGCCGACTGCAGGATGTGCCACCCCTTCAAGGTGATCCACAAGACCGCCACCGACATCAAGGGCATCGTCGAGCGCAAGGGCTATCGGACCTGCAGCGGCTGCCACGGCGGCAACGGCACCGGCGCCGGCCGCCGCTGCGTGGTCTGCCACAACTCGGTGGATCTTCCCGCCAGCCCGCGCCGCCAGGGGCGCAACGGCCACGACTTCAGCCTCAGGCACCGGCGTGCCCTCAAGGACCGCCATTGCCTGGCTTGCCACAGGAACTCCGACATGGACGGCAGCTTTGAGCCGGCGGTGGACCTCACCAAACTGGTCGACGACAACGGTGACCGTGCCGCGGTGAGTTCCAACACCCGGTTCTGCCTGCGCTGCCACAACCGCGACCACCAGCAGAAGGGCTACAAGATCAAGCCCCGCGCCGATCGCGGCCTGGGCGACCCCCTGGTGGCCATGGCCGACAACTACCGTTTCACCGACAAGCACGGCTTCCTGGCGGGCACCGGGGACAGCCTCTACGTGGGACTGCGCCAGTCCAAGTACCGCTACGCATCGACGAAGCCGGTGGAATGCACCGACTGCCACGCCATGCACGGCACCTCCAATCCCAAGCTGATCATTGGTTCGTCCAAGGTCGGCGCCACCGATTTGCCGGCTGCCTTCCGCAACACCCCCTACAAGGTGACCGTGACCGACGGCAATTACTCGGACCTGTGTGTGCTGTGCCATGTCATGGAAACCGTGGCCCAGGGCGGCTGCGAGGAGGGCAGCGACCTCACGGTGATCGAGGAAGGCTGCAACAGGACCGGCAATGGCCTTCAGGGCGTGCATGACGCCACCAACGACTGCGAGGAATGCCATCGCCACGGCGAGGCGGTGGAGGCGGGGCTGTGAGGGCTGATGCCGTTGAAATAAGGAACCCTCTCCCTTTGGGAGAGGGCAGGGTGAGGGCTGAAGCGCCCGATGTTCCAGCGAGGCCGCCGCAAGTGCGAGGCGCCCAGGCCCTCACCCCCACCGGCTACGCCCCCCTCGCTACGCTCTCCCCAAAGGGAGAGGGGCTTAATTCACCACCATTGGCTAAGAAGGCTGGCCTGGTACTCGTGTTCATGCTGGCCTGCCTGCCGGCGTTCGCCAAGGACACTTACCGCAGCACCAAGAAGCTGCCGGAGCTGCACCACGCCGTGGGACTGGAACTGGCCGACGACATGAAGCACCCCAAGGGCTGGCCGCTGGACCCCGACGAACGGCTGCAGTGCAGCACCTGTCACGGCCAGAAGAACATGGAGGACAAGCCCTTCGACGAGGTGGACAAGGACGCGGCCGATTTCCTGCGGGGCGGACCCTATCCCGACCTGGACCGGTTCTGCGCCAACTGCCACGACGCCAAGCAGCACGAGCGCCCCAACATCCATCTGATGCTCAAGGAGGACGGCGGCATCGACAAGCAGCACTGCAGCTATTGCCACGAGGAGGTGCAGGAAAAGCGCGACCAGCCCCATCGGCGCGACGACTGGAAGCTGCGCCTGGCGGCGGACAAGCTCTGTTACGGCTGCCATCTCAAGACGCCCCATCTCAACGCCGTCGAACACCAGGCCAAGAAACCTGGCGACCGGGTGAAGAAGCGGTTGAAGCACTCGGTGGAAACCGACAAGGCCTTCCTGCCCCTGAGCGACGACGGCAAGGTGATGTGCGTCACCTGCCATTCACCCCATCCGCCGGGGGTGATCGACGCGGCCACGAATCCCGCCGGCCGTCAGGTCAATCCGGTGGATGTGAAGGAGGGGATCCAGTACCGCGATCACCCCTGGGACGCCATCGTCCAGGCCGACAAACGGTCACGTCTGGAGGAACTCAACCGCAAGTACGGCGGCGGGCTGGCGGTGCGTTACCGGCGCATCGAAAAGGAAGTGCTGCTGCGGTCGCCGGCCAAGGACGGGAAGCTGTGTTTGGCGTGTCATGAGTTTGAGCGATGATTTTGTGTCGTTTGGTTGCCGACCAGATACCGGAAAGAAAGGTATGAATTCTAAATTGATAATTGCACTTCCGGAATTTGATACTGGGCAATACGAAGATTGTGAGTTTCATATGGTCGATGGCGACGCGACGCTCAATGTTCGAATTTATGGTATCCCGCCAATATCTATTTATTTTCGGCGTGTACGTTGGCATCAATTTACACAGCTTTACTCTTGCGACGTCTCGCTGATTGAGCAAGCTTATTTCCGGTTAGTTGATGTTGCTTCGGCAGAGCGTCTTGATTCATATATCAGAACCGATAGTGCTTCTATTAAACCCTATAAAGATCTTCACCATTTTCGTATTTTCCTTGACGAAACCGGTTGTCATGAAGTTTTTGCAGAATCAGCTGAATTGCTGCCGTGACGTCCTAAGCTGGAATAAGCGGAGCGAATTCCAGCTGCTCTTGCTCTACAAAGTCCCGTCCAGTCGCGCCGAGCACCGGAGCTTTCGGCAGGAACAGCCCGAAGGGGCGCCGCAGGGAAGCGGCGCGGCGGCAGAGGGCGATGGATCGCCCTTCTGCCGCCCCCTGCCGAAAGCGAGGAGCGCAGGGGTTCTCGCGACTGTCGGGTGGCTTTTCTTTTGGATACTTTTCTTTGGCCAAACAAAGAAAAGTATCGCGGCCGTGGGTCCGCGAACCCACAGTCAAATCAGCCATCGCGCAGCGATTCCTTATCGGAATCTTCAGGCCTGCGACGTTCGCAACTCCGCTGGAATTTCCTTCGGTCATTCCAGCCTGCATGCTGCGAGGTAACCCATGAAAATCCAAGCCATCGAACAAATCAAAGCGGTGCCCCGGATCCAGAAGTTCCGGTATTTGTGCATCGCCCTGTCCTGCATCCTGTTCCTGGGGCCCTTGACCCTGCTGCCGAGCCTAGCCGGCAATTCGGACCTGTGTGGGCGGCTGTGCATGCGGCGGTTCTACCTGTATTTCCCCGGCATGAACTGGGACGACCTGTTCACCCATGTGTCGGTGGCCCTGGTGGGGGTGGTGGCGTTCTTCGTCATCATCACCTTCACCTTCTTCTACGGGCGCATCTGGTGCTCCTTCATCTGCCCGGTGGGGGGGCTGGCGGAGTTGGGCAGCCGCATGCTCAACGACCGCTGGAAGATCGAGTTCCGGTCCCTGCCCCAGGTGCAGATCCGCTACGGCTATCTGGGGGTTTACCTGGTGCTGATGCCCATGCTGGGGGTGAGCGCGTGCACCCTGTGCAACTTCATCACCGTGCCACGATTGGTGGAGGCCGTCAGCGGCGGGGTGGTGGGGCTGGCCTTCATCTTCTCCACGGTGGGGCTGGTGAATTTGTCGCTGCTGCTGCTGCTGGGCTTTTTCGCCAGCAAGGGCCGCGCCTATTGCCAGTTCATGTGCCCCATCGGTGCCATCGACGCCCTGGTCAACCGGTTCGGCGCCCGTTTCCGCTTCACCTACCACATCCGGGTGGACCGGCACCGCTGCACCGGCTGCACCGATTGCGCCAAAAAATGCATGTGTGGCGCCATCAAAATGGTGGACAAGGTGGCGGTGGTGGACCAGGCGTCCTGCATGTCCTGCCATGACTGCGTGGATGCCTGCGACTGGAACGCCATCGAATGGACCCCGGCGCCGCGCAACAAGACGCCCAAGCGGGTCAAGCGCGGCGTGGAGATCCACCCCGAGCCGCAGTGGCAGGCCATCGCCATCCGGCCCCGCCCCAAGGTCACCGCAGCGGCGGTGGACTGGCGGCGGGTAGCCAACGGCATCATCTTCACCGCGGTCACCCTGTTCGTGGCCATCACCGCGTGGGTGCATTGACCATGGGCAGATCTCGTAGGTTGGGCTACGTCTCCACCGTAGCCCAACGAATTGGTCGTTGGGCAAACGATGGAGCCGTTTGCCCAACCTACATTGCTTTCACACCCCGTTAGTCCGTCCACCGTCCGATCCCTTCCCATGTCCCATCCCTCTCTCCGCCGCTTTCGCGGGTTCGCGACATTCGATGTGGTTTCCGTGAATCAACGCTCCGGCATCGTTGGGCAAACGATGAAGCCGTTTGCCCAACCTACAGTATTGGTTTTGCTCTGGCTGTTGGCCGGGCTGGCCTTCGCCAACGAACGCCACAGCGACCCCGACGGCTGCTTTTCCTGCCACGGGCTGCCGGGACTGGAGTATCTGGACAAGAACGGGGTGCGGCGGGTGGCGACCATCCTGGAGGCGGACTACTACGGTTCGCTGCACGGCAGCGTGCCCTGCAAGGACTGCCACCGCAAGATCGAGCGCTATCCCCACAAGCCGGAGGAAGGCTATGTGGATTGCTCCGAATCGTGCCACGTGGAGGAGCCGTCCAAGGGCAAGGCCTTTACCCATAAAGAAGTGGTGGACGAGTTCAAGACCTCGGCCCACGGTTCCGGCCATGCGCCTGGCGCCACCAAGGACTTCCACGGCGGCAACCGGCTGCAGGAGATGAACGACCAGCAGAATCCCTCCTGCCGCCGCTGCCATTCCAACA
>Ga0233425_10006800_pt1 | contig 16567 bp, 15 predicted proteins | sample Watercolumn_Towu_2_FD_181712 | JGI IMG/M metagenome (GOLD analysis project Ga0233425, IMG submission 181712) | Freshwater microbial communities from Lake Towuti, South Sulawesi, Indonesia - Watercolumn_Towuti2014_140_MG | ecosystem: Environmental > Aquatic > Freshwater > Lake | place... | reverse complement strand
GGCACAGAGGGGAGCGGCGGTTAAGATGGCTACGAAGACGAAGATAAAAGACGTTATTGGCAGGGAGATACTCGACTCCAGGGGCAATCCTACGGTTGAAGTTGATGTGGTGCTCGAGGACGGTTCGTTCGGACGCGCGGCGGTGCCGAGCGGGGCTTCCACCGGCGAGCACGAGGCCGTGGAGTTGCGCGACGGAGACAAGTCCCGTTATATCGGTAAAGGAGTGGCAAAGGCGGTCGCGAACGTGAACGGCGAGATACGCAAGGCTATAAAAGGTAAGGATGCGCTGAAGCAGGCGGAGGTGGACCAGTTCCTCTGCGACCTGGACGGCACGCCGAACAAAGCGCGCCTCGGGGCCAACGCCATACTCGGGGTTTCGCTCGCGATGGCCAAGGCGGCGGCCGTCTCGATGGATATGCCGCTTTACAGGTACATCGGCGGCGACAAGGCCAGAGTCCTGCCCATACCCATGATGAACATACTGAACGGCGGTTCGCACGCCGACAACAACGTCGACCTGCAGGAGTTCATGGTCATGCCGGTCGGCGCGACATCCTTTAGAGAAGCGCTGCGCTGGGGCGCTGAAGTATTCCACAACCTGAAGAAGATCCTCCACGACAGGAAGCTCTCCACGGCGGTAGGCGACGAGGGAGGTTTTGCCCCGGACCTTAAATCGAACGAAGAGGCGGTGGAGGTCATACTTGCCGCGATAGATAAGGCCGGATACAAAGCGGGCAAGGATATATGCATCGCGCTGGATCCGGCGTCGAGCTCGTTCTATGAGAAGGGGACTTATATTCTCGAGGCCGAGCCCAAAGTGAACAATTCGAGCGCCGACATGATCGAATTCTACGCGAGATGGGTCGATAAGTATCCTATAATCTCCATAGAGGACGGCCTGGCCGAAGACGACTGGGACGGCTGGAAGGCGCTTACCGACCGCCTCGGAAAAAAGATACAGCTGGTCGGGGACGATCTATTCGTCACGAACGTGAAGCGCCTGCGCATGGGCATAGAGCGCAAGGTCGCCAACTCCATACTGATAAAGGTGAACCAGATAGGCACCCTTACCGAGACGCTGGACTCGATAGATCTCGCCCGCAAGAACGGTTATACCGCGGTCGTATCGCACCGCTCCGGCGAGACCGAGGACACGACGATAGCGCATCTGGTGGTCGGCATGAATACGGGGCAGATAAAGACCGGCTCCGCGTGCAGGACCGACAGGATATGCAAGTACAACGAACTTCTGCGCATCGAAGAGGATCTCGGCAGGAAAGCCGTATACGGGCCCCCGTCGCGTCCGAAGCTGAGGTAGAATGACGAAGCCGGCCGTCGCCAGCCGCGCCAAGGTCTATCTTATCGCGGCGGTGATAGTTATAATATTCCTCCCGTCGTTTGTGAAATACCAGGAGCTCAGCTACAAAAACAGGAAGCTCGAGTCCAGGATAGAATCGCTGAGCCTGGAAAACAGGCGGTTGACGGAGGAGAAGCACCGCCTGGAGACCGACATCACTTATTGCGAGAAGAGGGCGCGCGAAGAGTTGGGCGTGGCCCGCAAGGGCGAGATAGTGCTGAAGAACGTTTCAGTAAGGAAATAGTTCCGTTCGGTTCCCGAAAAAGGAAGACCCCGATAAGATGGACGACAAGACACCGAATATCCCGATATTAGGCGCGGTCCCAAAGACGTACGGCGGACTGGAGGAGGAGTATTCGAGTTTTAAAAAAGCCAAGGCGGTCATAGTGCAGGTGCCGTACGACAGGACGACCACGTATATACACGGGGCGAAGAACGGACCCGCCGCCATCATAGACGCCTCCAGATATATGGAGCGCTTCGACGACGAGCTCAACCAGGAGACCTTCAGGATGGGCATCCACACCATGGACGCTCTTCCCGTGGATAATCTTACTTCCGAAGAGATGGCCTCCCGCGTTTACGCGCAGGTGGGCGAGCTTTTGAAGGCGAACAAGTTCCCTGTCGTCCTGGGCGGCGAACACTCCGTGTCGGTCGGCGCCGTAAAGGCGTATAAGGACGCCTACCCCAACATATCCGTCCTGCATCTCGACGCGCATAGCGACATGAGGGATGAGCTGTTCGGATCGAAGCTGAACCACGGCTGTGTCGCGCGCAGGATATCGGAGATGTGCCCGATAGTGCAGGTGGGAACCAGGAGCCTTTCCAAGGAAGAGAAGGATTTTCTCGCCGCCCAGCCCAACGGCCGGATCAAGACGATAAGCGTATATGATATACTTGAAATGCCTATGTGGAAAGACACGGTGACCAACAGCCTTTCCGAGAACGTATATGTATCCATAGATCTCGACGTCTTCGATCCGGCGCTCGTTCCGGCCACGGGCACTCCGGAGCCGGGCGGAATAGGCTGGTATGAGACCCTGGCTCTATTAAAAGAGGTGGCCAAGGACAAGAAGATAGTAGGTTTCGACGTCGTGGAGCTTTGCCCTATACAGGGCCAAGTGGCGTCCGATTTTCTTGCCGCGAAACTGATTTACAGACTGCTGGGATATATATTCCCCGCGAAGAAATAGCGAGGCGCCGCAATGCTGCTGCTGCCAAGAAAAAATCTGCTGGTCCCGAAGAAGATGTTCTTTACCAAGGGAGTAGGCTCCCACAAGGCGGAGCTGAGGAGTTTCGAGCTCGCTTTGCGCGACGCGGGGATAGAGAAGTGCAACCTCGTCCACGTGTCGAGCATAATGCCGCCCGGATGCAAGGTGATATCGAAAAACGAAGGCCTGAAGGAGCTCTATCCTGGCATGATCACATTCGCGGTCGTTTCGCGCTGTTTCGGCAACGAGCCGCACCGCCTTATAGCAGCCAGCATAGGCTGCGCGGTGCCCGCGGACCCGAACGCCTACGGCTATCTTAGCGAGCATCACGCGTTCGGGCAGAATGAAAAGATCGCCGGCGATCTCGCCGAAGACCTGGCCGTGGAAATGCTGGCGTCAACGCTCGGTCTGGAATTTGACGAGGATAAATCGTGGGATGAGAACAAGGCCATATACCAACTGAGCGACAAGATAGTCCGCACATCAAACACCACCCAGTCGGCCGTCATCGGCTCCGATGGCAACTACTCCACCGTTGTCGCGGCAGCAGTCTTCCTGTTTTAGATAATTACGGGGACGGTCCACTCGGTGCCACCCCATGGGGCGCGCTTTGTGGGCCGTCCCCGTTTATCGTCTCAGTTTATCCCGTCCAGGGAAATGAAGCTCCCCGGGCTAAAGCCCGGGGTTTTCTGCGAAGGAGGATAAAAGAGCGAAGGCCTATTACCGAATGTGAGCATACCCAAAGAGTTGTTTAAATACAAGGTCGCGAAGCGACACATTTAAAAAGGATAAGATTTTAAAAGAGAAGGAAAACATTTTTCCTTCTCTTTTTATATAGCACATTCGATTGTTATCACAAGGGCACATTTAGGAAGGAGGATACAGCGATCCCGCCCGGATCTTGACTCTTGGCGGGAGAGCGTCATAAGGAGGAAACTACGTTTCCTCCTTTGAAATAAAAAACCTCCCAAGGTTAGCCGGGGGGTGGTTTTTTATTGGTAGCGGGGGTCCGATTCGAACCCGCCTGCCAGCACGAGTTTTCTTGCAGGCGGGCAGGCGGACGACCTTTGGGTTATGAGACAACTAAAAACACCCTAATTCTCCGAAGATTTTAGTATTCCCTTACAGCCTTCCTCCTTTCTTATTTGCAACCTGATAATATTACATCAACAACATTTTGCTGTCTCTGCGTAGGATTTTTTTGGTAATATTCGATAACTTTATTGACTACTGTTTCGGGCGCAGAAAACCCGTACAGAACTTTCATTCGAGGTAAGTCACTACTAAACAACGCATCCACAGCACCGTTTATATATAAACTGGCTCTCTCACGACCCGCATCGCCCTCTTTTTCAATCGCTGCGACAATGGAATGGCCATTCAAAATATATTTTGGAGACCACATAAACTGCTCATCCTTAAGTTTCTGTTGTTGTCTATCTATCGCCGTTACTTTGTGTTCTGTAAAAATTATATGATAGGCGACTTTCTCTTCACCGTCACCTACTCCATATACCCATATGCTTTGTCTTTTACCATCAACTATGATTCCAGGGGATAATAAATATTTTGGCTCCCCGAGTTTTTTTCTAACCTCCGACTCCGAATCCCCGACACTAACAGATGCGATATCTTTGTATGTTGTAGCAAAGATGTTTGAACATATCAGCAGTCCAATTAGAAGAATGAATAATTTTCTCAATTAACACACTCCTTTCAAGTGATTTGACGCGTTATTTTTAATATTATAGCCACCGCAATGCAATAAAAAAGCGAGAGCCGCTAACCGTATACGAGTATACTCAAAAAAGCCTGCAAATACAAGGTCGCGAAGCGACACATATGTAAAGAGGATAAGATCTTAAGAGAAGGAGAAATATTCTCCTTCTCTTAAATCTAGCTAGCTTGCAGTATTTCTGTAAATTCATTTAAGGAAAAGGGATACAGCGATCCCGCCCGGATCTTGACTCTTGGCGGGAGAGCGTCATAAGGGAAAAACTACGTTTTTCCCTTTGAAACAAAAACCCCGCCCAGTTAAGGCGGGGTATGGTTTTTGTTGGTAGCGGGGGTCCGATTCGAACGGACGACCTTTGGGTTATGAGCCCAACGAGCTACCAGGCTGCTCCACCCCGCAATGGACCTCTTATTATACTTCATGAGAGCTATTATGCAAGCAAAATTAAAAGCCCGTACCCGGTCCTTGTATTTTCATCGCCCGTTGGGTATACTCGAGTAGTTCGTAAAAATAAAACGGGAGGCCAGATGAGGGAGTTATTGTTTATCGCGCTCGGACTTGTCGCCGGAATTTTCAGCGGATTATTCGGTGTAGGAGGAGGGACGATCCTGATCCCCGGGCTGGTTTTTCTGGCCGGACTTTCGCAGCATGAGGCTCAAGGGACGACGCTCGCCATAATGTTGCTGCCCATAGGGCTCTTAGCCGTCATTCCGTATTACAAGGCGGGCCATGTCCATCTCGGCATCGCCGCGCTTATAGTCGCCGGGTTCCTCGTAGGCGGTTATCTCGGCGCGAATATGGCGGAGGGGCTTCCCGTGCTTACCCTTAGGAAAGCCTTCGGCGTCTTCCTGCTGGCCGTAGCGCTGTATACGATATTTTCGAAGTAGGCCGTGGCGAACTTCCGGCAAATCAAAAACATTCCTCTGGCTCACTCAGATTGACGCCAAAACAATTTTTTGGGTCCTGTCGCGAGGTTGCCTTTCGGCGCTTGCGCAGGGTTTACAATATCGTGAATGACAAGGCGGGTATCTTTGTTGAACCCATCCTACGCTTCGCGTCTCAAGGCAGAACCTCGCGCCACCCAAAAAATTGCTCGCCCGCTATCTTTGGAAAACCAGGTTCACTTTTCGTTCACCCGGTTTTCCTACAGCACGTCATTCGCCGTCTCTTTTAATCATTCGGACACAATATACTCTCTAACTAGCCGTGTGTCCTGACCCGACCTGCGACATTGTCAATTCTCCATCGCAGGTCGGATTAAGATACCCGGCTGGTCTTGAGAGTATATTGTGTTCGACTTATAAGATATGACGAAGTCTCACGAGAAGACTCATCGGGACGAGGCACGCCACCCGAGCGGGGATAAGTCGGATGGTAAGAGGATGCTACCCCGCAGCCAGAAGGCCATACCCGTGAGGGTGTGGATGAATGGCCTTCGGGCGGGATTCCGCTCCATGGCAGAGATCGGGATCCCGCGTTAAAAGATGCCATGGCCGTAAGGCCATGGAGCTTCACTTGTTGATATGCACTACCTTCGCCGGCGGAAAGCCGTTGAAGTAAGTTGACGAGGCGTGGGAATACGCGCCGATGTTGTCGGCGTATACGTAGTCGCCGATATCGAGCTCCGGCAGCTCCTCGGCGACCGAGATCGTGTCAAGCGCGTCGCAAGTAGGGCCGAATACGGCGGAGACCCTCTTCTCGCCGTCCTTGAACGCCTTTATGGGATATGTGCAGTGGTCGAATATGACGCCCGAGAAGGTGTGATATACGCCGTCATCGATGTAGTAGCACGGTTTTTCATCCCGCATAGCCTTGCCGATGACTTTAGCGACGAGCGTCGCGGCGTTTGCCACCATAAAGCGCCCCGGCTCGGCCAGTATCTCGATGTCTTCAGGGAAGAGCCTCGCTATCTCGGCGTTGAGTTTCCGCGCCAATACCTTAAAGGATTTGGACTTGTTGTCGTACTTGACGGGAAAGCCGCCACCGATATCGAGGATCTTTATCTTGTGGCCGCGCGATTCCGACTCCCTGAATATCCCGGCCGAAAGCTGGAGCGCCTGCATGTAGTTCTCGAAGTTATTGCACTGGCTGCCGACGTGGAAACTGATACCCTCCACGACGAGGCCAACCTTCATAGCCTCGAGTATAAGGTCGACGGCCTCGCCCGGATGGGCGCCGAACTTTGAGGAAAGCTCGACCATCGAGCCGGTGTTGGGAACGCGTATCCTGAGGCACAGCCCGGCGTGCGGACAGTGGGCCTTTATCTTGTGCAGCTCCGCTATATTGTCAAACGTGACGAGCGGTTTATACTGGTCGAGCTTGTGGAGGGTCTCGATCTGCTTTATGGTATTGGCGTAGATGATCTTGTCCCATATCCAGTCCTGCCTCTTCTTCGCCGGCATCCTCTTTATGTTCTCGTAAACGATCATAAATTCCGGGAACGAAGCGACGTCGAAACTGGCGCCTTCCTTGTAAAGAGTCTTCACGATCTCGGGAAGCGAGTTGGCCTTTACCGCGTAATAGGCCTGGACGCGGGGAAGGGCCTCCTTAAATTCACGGTAGTTTTGCCTTATCCGGTCGTGGTCCACGAAGAATACCGGCGTACCCTGCCTCTCGGCTATTCTCTTCAGGTTCTCAAGTCTTTTCGGAATGCGTTTTGACATCTTTCCGGATTCTCCTAGGGTTTGAAGAGGAAGTTCTGGAAGGACCAGACGTTTTTCGGATCGAGCTTTGCCGCCTTGTTCTCCTTGAAGAATACCTGGTAATTCGACAGCGGCGTCCAGTCGTAAGGCTTTGATACGAACTTGCCGAGGTACGGCGTCGCTATATCCAGCACATATTTATAGGGAAGATCGTCCGGGAGCTTGACGCCCTTCTTCGGATTTTCGATCATCCACATTATAGCCGCCAATATTCCGACGGCTACCTGCAGCGTCGTCGCGTTCTGGTGCGGGACGAGCCGTCTCGACTCCTCGATCGATAGGACGCTCCCGGTCCACCACGAATTGTACTTGTGGCCCATGAGAAGCGCGCCGAGGATGTCCTCGCCGCCGGTGATCTCGTCGTTCATTATCCTCCAGCGGGGCTGGAGATCGTAGTTGCGCGCGCGAAGCTCGTGCAGCGACGATATCGTCTCGTGGCACGGCATGTAAGCGTAATGCACCGTCGGCCTGTATACCGCCTTATCGCCTTTCCATACGGTGAGCCTGTCGGAGATGCCGAAGGCCTCGCCGTGGCGTATGACCATGCCGACTATCTCCTGGTCCGGTATCCAGGACCTCACCCAGGTATTCATGCCCATCTGCGCGAGGAATATCTGATTTCTTGGCCCGTATTTCGGGACATGGGCGAGGGCGGGCAGCTCTTTCTCGTGGGTGCCCCATCCCATCTCGGCGGGGGATATGCCTTCCTCCCTGAGCCCCTCGACCGACCACGTTCCGACGAACTCATCGACCTCTTTGGGCTTATTGGCTATCTGCGTGTCGCGCTCGCTGCAGTGGATGGTCTTGACGCCGAGCTCCATAGCCATGCGCGGAAAGTCGTCTTCCTTTAAATATCTTTCAAGCAGTTTTACCGTCTTACCCGGAGTAGTCCTGTCCCTGACGGCTTTGTTTGCTATATCGACGATGCCTTTCTTCGTAAAATGAGATATCAGCCCCGGGTTCGCTCCGTGATCCAATACCGCGGTCGCCGCGCCGCCGTTCCATTTGGAGACCATATCGCGTATCATCATCTGCCTGTAGTACAGGCTCTTCTCGAGCGGCGTCTTGTCGTGAATATTGGCGTAAGGATCCCACACCTCGACCGACGTGTTTACGTAAAGGACATTATTGTCATGGCACCAGGCCAGTATGTCCGTGCAGCCGATGTTCCAGGCCAGGTCTATTATTAGCCCGCCCGAGCCCGCGTATCTGGCGAACTCCTGCGCCATGTTGGTCGGCGTGATCTGCCGCTGCACATAGTTGACGCCCTTATCGGTCCACTCCTTAAGCGCCGCGCGCTGGTCGGCGAAGTCCATGACCGTGACGTTTTTATACGGGATCTTTATGTGTTTGAAGAGTATGGGGAGCGTACATTTTGAAACCGAGCCGTAACCTATTACGAGAACTTTCCTGCCGAATTCGAGCATCACGATCCTCCGTTGAAGTGCGGAATATTTCAGAAATAATTTCCTTAAGTGCGGCTATTTTACATTGATATGGCGTTCTATGTCAAGGACATCCCTTGCCGAAGAGCTGAGTTGACACATCCGTGTTTATAATATAGAATATTCGTCTCGAACGAAAAGAAAAAATAAGAGGACCGCATGATAGAGAGATATTCGCTTCCCCGCATGACCTCGATATGGAGCGAGGAGAACCGTTTCCGCAAGATGCTGGACGTGGAGCTGTACGCCTGCGAGGCCCTGGCAAAGCAGGGCAAGATACCGAAGAACGCCCTTTCGCAGATACTCAAAAAGGCGCGTTTTGAGGTCGACCGCATCAAAGAGATCGAGCTTGAGACCAACCACGACGTGATAGCCTTCATAAAGTGCATATCCGAATACGTGGGCGAGAGCGCCAAATACATCCATATGGGCCTGACCTCCAGCGACGTTTTAGATACCGGCCTCTCGGTCCAGATGCAGGAGGCGTGCGACATCCTCATAGAAGACGTCCAGAAGCTTCTGAGGATACTGAAAGGAAAGGCGACCCGGTATAAAAAGACACTCATGATAGGGCGTACGCATTCCGTCCACGCCGAGCCCATGACGTTCGGGCTTAAGATGGCGCTGTATTACGACGAGATGTCGCGTAACCTGGTCAGGCTGCAGCACGCCCGCGAGACAATAAGCGTCGGCAAGATATCGGGGGCGGTAGGCACCTACGCGAATGTAGATCCGTCGGTAGAAGCCTACGTTTGCCGCAAGCTGGGGCTTAAGCCGGCCCGGATATCCACGCAGATACTGCAGCGCGACCGCCACGCGGAATACCTGACGGCAATAGCGATAACCGGCACCTCCCTTGAGAAGTTCGCGACGGAGTTCCGCAACCTCCAGCACACGGAGATAGGCGAGGTGGAGGAGTATTTCTCGAAGGACCAGAAGGGCTCCAGCGCCATGCCGCACAAGAAGAACCCGATCATGTGCGAGCGCATAGCGGGCCTCGCCAGGATACTCAGGGCCAACTCCGTGGCAGGCATGGAGGACATCGTCCTGTGGCACGAGCGCGACATATCCCACTCTTCGGTCGAGCGCGTAGTGCTGCCCGACTCCGCCATACTTCTCGACTACATGCTGAACAAGTTCGCGGATATAGTGAGCCACCTGGTCGTCAACGAGGATCGCATGCTCGAGAACCTGAACAGGTCGGGCGGCGTCGTCTTCTCGGGAAAGCTTTTGCTGGAGCTCATCAACAAAGGCCTGACCCGCAACGAAGCTTACGACAAGGTCCAGCAGGTCGCGTTTGCCGCAAAGCGGGATAAGGTGGATTTCAAGACATCGCTCCTGCGAGACGACGGGATGCGCTCGATCCTTTCGATCGACGACATAGAAAAGATATTCGATTTCGCGTACCATATCAAGAATGTGGATAAGATATACAGGCAAGTGGGGATATGAGCCCGGACATCTCTCTGAGATGTCAGGCAATCCTGCGCCTCTGGCGCAGGATAGACTAGGAGGCGCCTGCTATGGCGGACAGACCGCTGCTTACGACCGGTTTTACGGATATAGAGCTCTTCCGGAGAGGGAAGGTCAGGGATGTCTATGATCTGAAGGATAGGCTTCTGGTGGTCTCGACGGACAGGATATCCTGCTTCGATGTGGTTCTTCCGACGGGCATACCGCGCAAAGGCGAAGTCCTGACCCAGCTGTCCCTGTTCTGGTTTGACCTCACCGGGGATATCATAACCAATCATTTTATTTCAGCGGACATTGCGGAATACCCGAAAGCATTGCAAAAGTACGCGGATATCCTGAAAGGCCGGTCGATGCTTGTAAAGAAAGCAAAGACGGTCCCGGTCGAGTGCGTTGTGCGCGGTTACCTTTCGGGATCGGGCTGGAAGGAGTATCAGAAGAGCCGCTCCATCTGCGGTATAAAACTTCCCGCCGGCCTTCGCGAATCGGACAAGCTCCCGGAGCCCATCTTTACCCCGTCCACCAAAGAGGATGTCGGGCACGACATCAACGTTTCGCAGGAGTACGTGGAGAAGCAGCTCGGCAGGGATGTCACCGCCAGGCTCAGGGAGACGAGCATCGCCCTGTACAATAAAGCGAGCCGTTATGCGGAATCGAAAGGTATCATCATCGCCGACACAAAATTTGAGTTCGGCGCGTATGAGGACACTATAATACTCATCGACGAGATCCTGACTCCGGACTCGTCCCGTTTCTGGCCGAAGGACGGGTACAAGCCGGGCGGATCGCAGCCGAGCTTCGACAAGCAATTTGTGAGAGATTATTTAGAGACGCTTACATGGGACAAGACGCCTCCGGGGCCTGAGCTCCCCGACGATATAGTGCGGAAAACGAGCCAGAAATATTTGCAGGCCTTTAAGATGATCACCGGCAAGGAGCTGCGGATAGAAAAATGAAGATAACCTACAAATCGGCCGGCGTCGATATCGACAAGGCGAATAAGCTCGTCGCCGACTACAAGAGCTTCGCCGCCTCGACGAAGACAAAGGGCGTCATAAGCGGCGTCGGCAGTTTCGGCGCGCTCTTCAGGCCGGATCTCAGGCGGTTCAAGGATCCGGTCCTGGTATCATCCACAGACGGCGTAGGTACGAAACTCAAAGTCGCCTTCCTCGCCGGCAAGCACGACACCGTCGGCATCGACCTGGTAGCCATGAGCGCCAACGACATCCTGTGTTCGGGCGCCGAAGGTCTCTTCTTCCTCGATTACATCGCCACGGGCAGGATAAGCCCGCGCGTCCTTAAGGACGTCGTGAGGGGCATAGCACGGGGCTGCCGCGAAGCCGGGTACGCGCTCGTCGGCGGAGAGACGGCCGAGATGCCGGGCATGTACCAGGACGGCGAATACGACCTGGCCGGATTCGGCGTCGGCATAGTGGACCGGCACGAAATAATAGACGGCAGGACCACAAAGACCGGCGACGTTGTGCTCGGCATGGAGTCGACGGGGCTGCACTCAAACGGATATTCGCTGGCCCGGAAGGCCCTCGGCCCCGCGGCACTGCTTAAATATTCCGGCGAGCTGCTTAAGCCGACGCGCCTTTATGCCAGGCACGTACTGGCCCTCAAAAAGAGGGTGAAGATAAAGGGCATCGCAAATATAACGGGCGGCGCGTTCTACGACAAGATACCCCGCATCATACCCGACGGCATGGCTATAGAGATAGACAAGTGTTCGTGGAAGGCCCCGCGCATATTTTCCGTGATAAAGGAGAATGGCGGTATAGACGACAGGGAGATGTACCGCGCCTTCAATATGGGCATAGGCATGGTCGCCGTTATAGCCCGCCGGGACGCCGACAGGGCGCGGCGAGTACTGGCGTCGACCGGCCTTAAATCCCACATAATAGGCCGCGTGCTTAAAGGCGGCAGGGAAGTGACCGTAATATGAAGATACTTCTTATAGGTTCCGGCGGCAGGGAGCATGCCCTGGCCTGGAAGATCGCGCAAAGCCCCAAATGCGAAAAGCTTTATTGCGCCCCCGGCTCGGATGGCATGTCCGGCATAGCCGAACCTGTCAATATCAAGTCCGACGACATAAAAGGCCTTGCCGATTTTGCCAAAAAGAACGGAGTCGGGCTTACTGTGGTGGGGCCCGAGGCGCCCCTTGTGGCCGGCATAGTAGATCTTTTCCAGAAAGAGGGCCTGCGCATATTCGGTCCGGCAAAGGATCTGGCGGCGCTCGAAGGGAGCAAGGTATTCGCGAAGGAACGGATGAAGGCCATCGGCGTGCCGACGGCCGATTTCAGGGTATTTGAAGTCTATGACGAAGCCCTTCAGTACGTAAACTCCATGAAGGCGCCGCTGGTTATAAAGGCCGACGGGCTTGCGGCGGGAAAAGGCGTCTTCGTCTGCAGGACGATAGAAGACCAGAAGGCCGCGCTTAAAGAGATAATGATAAACCGTACATTCGCAGACGCCGGGAACAGGGTAATAATAGAGGAATGCCTTTCCGGCGAGGAAGCTTCGATCATAGTCATATCGGACGGAAATAATGTCGTCCCTCTGGCCTCAAGCCAGGATCACAAAAGGGCTTTCGACGGCGACAAGGGCCCGAACACAGGCGGCATGGGGGCGTACTCCCCGGCTCCGGTAATAACGGACGAGCTGTCCAGGGAGATATTGGATACGGCGGTCCTTCCCGTCATACGCAGCCTGGCCGCCGAGGGAAAACCTTACAAAGGCGTCCTGTACGCCGGCATAATGGTGACCGAAAAAGGCCCGTATGTGCTGGAGTTCAACGCGCGCTTTGGCGACCCGGAAACGCAGGCCATCATGCCGAGACTTAAGAGCGATCTGGTAGAGGCGATGGAACGGGCGATAGACGGCAAGCTCGCCGGATACTCCATGCAGTGGGACCCGAGGCCATGCGTATCGGTCGTGGCCGCCTCAAGCGGATATCCCGGAACGTATAAAAGCGGCATGGAGATAGACGGCCTTCCGGAGGCGTCCAGGATAAAAGACGTCGTCATATTTCACGCCGGGACGAAGATGGGGCGCCGCGCGGCGGACGGGAAAGACCTCTTCATAGCAAACGGCGGCAGGGTGCTGAACGTTACCGCGCTGGGCGCGGATTACAGGGCGGCTATCGAAGCCTGTTATGGCGCTTTGCGTCTTATACATTTCGACAGGATGCATTACAGGACCGACATAGCGTACAGGGCCACCAGGGCCAGGTAAAGTAATTTACTAGGAGAGTTTATGCCAAAAAAACCGCTTGTTGCTGTTATAATGGGCAGCGATTCAGACCTGCCGGTCATGAGCGAGTCGGCGAAGGTATTCGACGAGCAGAAGATCCCGTATGAAGTCAAGATACTGTCGGCTCACAGATGTCCCGAGGATACGGCGAAATTTGCGAAGGCCGCGCGCGCAAATGGATACAGGGTGATCATAGCGGGCGCGGGGGGAGCGGCTCATCTGGCCGGGGTGGTGGCCAGTCTCACGACTCTGCCCGTCATAGGCGTACCGATGGAGACTAAAGAGCTGAAAGGTATAGATTCTCTCTTCTCGATAGTGCAGATGCCATCCGGCATACCGGTCGCTACCGTCACCATCGGTAAGACGGGAGCCAGGAACGCGGCTATACTTGCCGCGCAGATACTGAGCCTGGGCGACAAGCGCCTCGAAAAGTCCCTCGGCGCATTCAAGAAGACGCTCGTCGACGGCGTGCGCAAAAAGAACGCGGATCTGAAATGCGGATGCGGTTGCCGGTAAAGACGGTCGTCCTGAAGGTAGACCCCCGGGATCCCGACAGCGGGGCCATAGCCGCGGCGGCCGAAGCCATAAAGGCCGGACGCCTTGTAGCCTTTCCGACCGAAACTGTCTACGGGTTGGCCGCCAACTTTCTCGACCGTAAGGCGGTCGACCGGCTGTATGAAGTGAAGAAGCGCTTCCGCGGCAAGCCGTTCACGGTTCACATAGCCGATACGGCCGCGATACGGGCGATGGGCTGCGTTATCACTAAGAAGGCCCGCGCGGCGATGAAGAAGTACTGGCCGGGCCCGCTCACTTTAATATTAAGGTCCAGGGACGGAACAAAGACCGGCTTCAGGATGCCGGCAAATAAGATAGCCATAGAGCTTTTGCGTAAAGCCGGAGTCCCCGTAGTGGCGCCGAGCGCGAACATATCCGGCAATAAACCGCCGACAAATGCCGGGGAAGTGCTCAGGGATCTTGAAGGGGTTATAGACATATTGATAGATTCCGGCAGGACCGAGGTCGGGGTGGAATCGACGGTCGTCGACCTGACCGTGGACCCGCCGGCGATATTGAGGGAAGGCGCCATAAAGCGCTCGGCCCTCGGGAAAACTTTAAAGAGCTGAAGAGATGGGCGCTATACATTCGGTTTTATTTGTCTGCACGGGCAACAGCTGCCGCTCGGTAATGGCCGAGGGACTTATGCGCAAAAGACTTTACGAACTGGGCAAGAATGATATAGAGGCCTCTTCCGCGGGGACGATGGCCGTAAATGGTATGCCTCCTACGGACGAGACGGTAAAGGTCATGGAGGAGTCCGGCGTCGATGTTTCCGAGCATACGAGCAAAGGGGTGACCTCGGATATGATAAGGCGCTCCGACCTTATATTGACGATGGAGCCTTCTCACAGGGATTCGATACTCCGGATGGTCCCCCAGGCCGCGGCAAAGACGCATCTGCTTAAAGAATACCAAAGCGTGTCCAAGATACCGCAGGGCAGCTTCAGCGTTCGCGATCCGATAGGCAAGCCGATAGAGTATTACAGGTCGACGCGGGACGAGATCGCCGCGGAGATAGAAAGGATAGCGGAACTGTTGTAAAAGAGAGACCCCGCGCCTTTTCCGGGCGCAGGGTTCTCGGGAAGAAGGTGCGGGGTGAAGATAGCCATAGGAAGCGATCACGGGGGTTACGAGCTTAAGGACGCTCTGATAAAGTTCCTCAAAGAAGAGGGGCACGAAATAAACGACTTGGGCACCCATTCCAAAGGGTCCTGCGACTACCCTCTTATAGGTTTTGAGGTCGCGAAGGAAGTGGGCGGCGCCAAAGCGGAGAGAGGGGTGCTCATCTGTAAGACCGGCGTCGGCATGGTGATAATCGCCAATAAGGTGCACGGGGTCAGGGCGGCTGCCTGTTACGATACCGATATAGCGAAGTCGTCGAGAGAGCATAACGATTGCAACGTGGCGGTATTGGCCGCCAGCTATACCGACGCCAAAAAGGCCAAAGAGATACTCAAGGCCTGGCTTGCCACTCCTCATCTGGGGGAGCGCCACGCGCGGCGGGTGGAGCAGATAAAAGATATAGAATCAAACCTTCGGCTTTCAAGGGCCAAACACGGACATGCTCAGGATTGACGCTGAGCCTGCCGAAGCATCGAAAATCAAAGGGCGAGTGTAATAATGAAAAATCTTAAAAGATCGGATCCGCAGGTTTACAGGGCGATACTGGACGAGACTCTGCGCGAGAACGGCAACCTGGAGCTCATAGCCAGTGAAAACTTCGTCAGCGAAGAAGTGCTCGAGGCTCAGGGGTCTGTCCTGACCAATAAATACGCCGAAGGATATCCGCGCGCGCGCTGGTATAACGGCTGCCACAACGTCGATGTGGTGGAGGAGCTGGCCATAGAGCGGGCGAAGAAGATATTCGGCGCCGATCACGTCAATGTGCAGCCGCATTCGGGCACGCAGGCCAATATGGTCATATATTTCGCCATGCTGAATCCGGGAGACACTGTGCTGGCGATGGACCTTGCCTGCGGCGGGCATCTGTCGCACGGCCATCCGCACAACTTCTCCGGAAAATTTTACAAGATGGTGCCGTACGGCGTGGACCGGAAGACAGAGACGATAGATTACGACGCGGTCGAGGCGACGGCCAAAGAGTGCAGGCCGAAGATGATACTGGTCGGGGCGTCCGCTTACCCCCGGACCCTGGACTTCAAACGTTTCCGCAGGATCGCCGACGCCGTCGGGGCGTTCATGTTCGTAGATATCGCCCATATAGCCGGGCTGGTCGCAACCGGGCTTCACGAGAATCCTGTTCCGTACGCGGAGTTTGTGACATCGACCACGCATAAGACCCTGCGCGGTCCGCGCGGAGGCATGGTTATGTGCCGTAAAGAGTTCGCTAAAAAAATTGACTCCGAGGTATTCCCGGGGCTTCAGGGCGGCCCGCTCATGCATGTTATCGCGGCCAAGGCAGTATGCTTTAAAGAAGCGCTAAAGCCCGATTTTAAAAAATACCAGACGCAGATACTGAAGAACGCGAAGGCGATGTCCGGAGAGCTCGCGAAACTCGGCTACAGGATAGTCGCCGGCGGAACCGATACGCACCTGTTCCTTGTGGATCTGACGGCCAAGAATATCACCGGTAAGGACGCGGCAACCGTTCTCGACAAGGCCGGCATTACGGTAAACAAGAACCTGATACCGTATGATCCGAAGTCTCCTTTTGTGGCCAGCGGCATCAGAATAGGCACGCCCGCCCTGACGACGCGCGGCATGAAAGAGGCCGAGATGAAGAAGATAGCGCGGATGGTAGACGAGGTCATTTCGAGTCCCTCCGATGAAAAGGTACTGCAGGGTGTCCGCAAAGAGGTGGCTATCCTTGCCAA
>Ga0233425_10006799_pt1 | contig 16569 bp, 9 predicted proteins | sample Watercolumn_Towu_2_FD_181712 | JGI IMG/M metagenome (GOLD analysis project Ga0233425, IMG submission 181712) | Freshwater microbial communities from Lake Towuti, South Sulawesi, Indonesia - Watercolumn_Towuti2014_140_MG | ecosystem: Environmental > Aquatic > Freshwater > Lake | place: Indonesia... | reverse complement strand
AAAACCAGGTTTCGCGCAGAAACCTGGTTTTGCGATTTAGAACGCGCATTTGAAAAATATCTCGACCACTTGCGGATCGAAATGTTTGCCGGACTGTTCGCGAATGTACGCGCGCGCTTGATCGGGAGACCACGCCGCGCGATACGGACGATCCGAGGTGAGCGCGTCCCACACATCCGCAATCGCAAAGAGCCGCGCCGCGAGCGGAATCTGCTCGCCGCGCAAACCGCGCGGATAACCGGTGCCGTCCCATTTTTCGTGATGACAGTACGGAATATCCAACGCCGCGCGCAAAAACGCAATCGGCGCGAGCACTTGATACGCGTATGCCGGATGTTGGCGCATCAATTCCCATTCCGCCGGTGTGAGCGCGCCGGGTTTTCGCAAAATCGCGTCGGGCACGCCCATCTTGCCGATGTCGTGCAACAACGCGCCGCGGCGAATGTGCGTTTGTTCCGTTTCGCTGATGTGCTGGGCGCGCGCCAGGAGCATCGTCATTTCGGTAACGCGTTGCGTGTGCCCTTCGGTTTCCTGGTCGCGCAAATCGAGCGCGCGCGACCAGCCCTCGATCGTCGTTTCGTACGCGAGCGCGAGTTCGATGTTCGTCCGCTGTAACCCTTCGAACAATTTCGCGTTGTCAATCGCGATTGCCGCCTGGCTCGCGACCGTTTCCAAAAAGTTCATCCACTCGGCGTCCGGCTCGAACGGCGCGCGTTGATCAATCACCAAGACGCCTTTGATTTCACCTTTGGCGATCAGGGGAATGCCGAACGCGACACGCGCACCCGCACCGCGCCCGGCATCGGTCAAGACCCGGCGTTCGAGCGCGATGCGACCTTCAAATCCTTCGCCCACGCGTAGCGTCGCGCGCGGCCGCGCCGGCGCGTCGCCGTGGCTGATCAAAAATTCGAGCGTGCGCGTCGCGGCATTGAAACCCCACACCGTCGCCGCGGACGCGCCCATCTGCGCGCGCAACCGTTCGAGCAAAATGTTGAGCGTTACATTCAAATCCAAACTCGACGCGATCGCGAGATCAATCGTCCGCAACGTTTGCACATCGTGCAAACGCCGTTCGGTTTGATCGTGCAAGCGTTGGCGATGAATCGCGTTGCCCGCCATTTCTGCGAGCGTGGTCAAGATAAAAATCTGGTCGTGCGTCAATTGATCCGGTTCGCGCACCGACACGAACAGCACGCCAATCGCTTCTTGCACGGTGCGAATCGGCACGCCCGCGCCGCGCAACCCGTGCGGCACATTCGCGCGATTGGCGGCGGCTGTGCGCGGATCGGTTTTGAAATCGTGCGACACGTACGCAGTGCCGGACGAAAAAATTTCGCCCGCGATGCCTTCGCCCGGTTTGACCGGCGCGAGATTTTCCGGGAAACCGCGCGCGGCGACCTGGCGCAATTCGTTTTTCGCCGGATCGAACAACCAAACCGTCGCGGCATCGGCGGACAACAATTCCGCAGTTTTGTCGAGCAACACTTGATACATTTGCTCGAGCGTTTTCGCGGCGCGGAGCGCGGTGGACATTTGGCTCAATGCTTCGAGCACGCCCAGCCGCCGCCGCGTTTCTTCAAACAAGCGCGCGTTTTCGATGACGACTGCGACGTGCGCGGCGAGCATTTCAAGCAACGTTTGGTCGTCGGGCGTGTACGCGCGCGGCTGATAACTTTGCGCGGACATCATTCCGATCACGCGATCCCCCACGCGCAACGGCACGGCGAGAATCGCGCGCACATACACCGGGTCGCCGAAATGCACGACGTTCGATTCCGGTTGCGCGTCCAGATCGTCAATCAACAACGACACGCCGGTCGCAACGACGCGCCCGGTGAGACCTTGATTCGCCGGGATGCGAAATCCTGGGACGCGCGCGCCGCGATCCACGAGATACATCGCGCGATTTTCGGCGCGCGCGTCATCGCGCAACGCGATGACGAACGCTTCGCACGGCATTATTTTTTCGGTCGCGTGATGCGCCGCGCGATAGACGCGTTCCAAATCGGTGCCTGCCGCGATCACTTCCTGGCTCGCGTGATGTAAAATCGCACGACGGTCGGCGGCGGCGAGCGCGGCTTGGTACAGGCGCGCGTTTTCCATCGCGATCGCGATTTGATGGGCAAAGAGCGCGAGCAATTGTTGATCGGCGCTGGTGAATCCATCGCGGTACGCGTGCGTCGCGGTCAACACGCCGCGCAAGGTCCCGTTGTGCAAAATCGGAATCCACACCGCCGAACGAATTTGCGAATCCAACAAAATCCAGCGTGGATCAGTCGAGACATCCGCCAAATAAAAGGGCGCGCCCTGCGCGGCGACCGCGCCGACAATGCCGCGCGGTTCGCCGAGCGCAAAACGCAAGGCGCGCAACGCCGCTGGATCGAGAATATTGCCGGCGCCAAATTCAAAATTCAATTCGCGCCGCGCCGGATCGTACGCGAAAAACGCAGTGTCGCGCGCGCCGGTGGCTTGCAGGGCGATCGTGCAAAGCGTTTCCAATTGCGCGCGCGGCTCGAGCACGCGATTGAGCGCCAAGCCCGCGTCGTAGAGCAATTCGAGCTGGCGCGCGCGGCGACGCGTTTCTTCTTCCACGCGTTCGCGTTCGGTAATATCTTGTTTGACCGCGATGAAATGTGAAATCGTTTCGCTATCCGCGCGGACCGGCGTGATCGTCATTTCTTCGGTGTACTCTACGCCATCTTTGCGCCGATTGGTCAGCGTGCCGCGCCACACCGCGCCAGCCAGAATCGTGGCCCACATATTTTTGTAAAACGCTTCATCCTGTTTGCCGGAGCGAACCAGGTCGCGCGGATTGTGTCCTAACGCTTCTTCGGGCGCGTAACCGGTCATCGCGGTAAACGCGGGATTGCACCAGATGATCGCGCCATCGCGATCGGTGATGACGATGCCGTTCGCGGCGGCGGCTAGCGCGGTGGATTGCAACCGCATTTGCGCTTCGGCGCGTTTGCGCGCGGACACATCGCGCGTGATCGCGAGAATGCCGGTCGGCGCGCCGAGCGCGTCTTTAATCACCGCGCCGGTGGCTTCGGCGAGAATAGGCGTGCCATCGCGCCGAATGCCGGTGAAGGCGAAAAGTTCCACCCCGCCGGTCGGGATGACACGTTCAAAATATTCGGTCGCGCGCGCGTGCTCGTCTGGCGCGATCAAATCAAACACATTCACGCCAATCAGTGCGGCAGGCGACGCGTAACCATAGAGCCGCGCTTTTTGTTGATTACATAACAGAATTTTCCCAGTCAGATCCAGTAATGCAATCGCGTCCGGCGAAAGCTCGACGAGCGTGCGGTACGATTCGATGCTTGCCTGCAACGCGTCGGTCAGCCGATTGATCGCGCCGCCCAACATCGCGATTTCATCCACGCCGGCCACGGCGACGCGCGCGGAAAAATTTTCGCGCGCGCGCATCGCTTGCACGTCGCGATGTAAACGCGCGAGCGGCATCAACAACCGCCGGTCAATTTGCCATACCCCAATTCCGACCATCAACAAACTAAACGACGCGACCAAGCCCAGAAAAGTTTCAATCGTCAAGCGACCGTATCGCACAATCGCGCGCGCGGCGCGCACTTCTAAAATGCGCGCGGGCGCGCCGGACACATCTTTTAACAACACGGACCCGCCAATCGTTTGCGCGTCCACCGGCGCAACCAGAATCGTACCGTCCGGCGCGCGGGCCAAGCGCGCATCGTCGGGCGGGGCGAGGTGAAGCCAGAGCCGCGTCAGTTTCGCGAGGCGCGCGATTTCGTCGTCGTCGAGAAACCGCGCAAAGAGGAGCGTGCCGCGCGCGGGTCCCGTGCTCGCGCTCGTGAGAATCGGTTGCGCGGCGACGAGCATCACGCCTTCGGGCAAAACCAGGAGGTCGCGCGCGTTGTTCAACGCGTTTAGGTACGTGTGCAAACTGGGTGGCACTGGGCGTGCGTCTTTCGAATCGAAATCAAAACCGCGTTGATAAACGACTTGCCCGGCGGAATTGACGAACACGATCAGATCGAGCCGGAGATTGACAAACGTGGAATCGCCCAGGTTGCTCGCGATGTACTCTTCATTTTGATCCTGGATGAATTTGTACGTGTCATCCCTGAATGCCCAATCTTTGACGTTGCGATCCATCTCATCGAGATCGAACGCGAGCGCGGCGAGCGCGCGTTCGACATTCAAATGCGTATCGTTTTCTTCGAGGCGCGTAAAGCCGTCGAGCAAAATCGTTTGCGCGATGATGTAAATCGCCGCGAGTCCGCTGGCGAGCGCGGCAAGAATTAGGAGCAAACCCCTGGTGCGAATGGACATTTTCAACCAACTTTCTGCGCGTGACTTTATTTTGGCAATATCCAACACCTTCGCCAAAATCCAAAAAATCTCCCCACTGACGGAAAAGAACACGGACAATTGAAAAAAATGCGAGAAAATGTCCGTGTTTCATTCCGTCAGTGGAAAATTTTCAAGGCGCGGACAAATTGGCGAAGGTATTGAATATCCGATTGGATTAATTAATCCGTAGGGTGCGACCCTTGTGGTCGCCCGAAATGACGCGGGCACCGGGGCGAGGCGGTCGCCCGGACGGGGCGAGGACAAGCCGTCGCCCCTACGCCAATGGAATCTGACATTGCCAAAGTACTCACGCGTGATTGCGCGCCTTGTCGCGATACATTTGGTGATCGGCGCGTGTGAACACCGACTCGAGCGCGGCACCTTTTTCCGCGGTCGCCGCGCCAAGCGCAAGCGCGAGTGGCAGATCGGGATGCGCGGCATTGTGCGCGGCGATGCGCTCGCGCGCACGCGCGATGATTTCCGCGGCGGTCGCGGCGTCGGTGTTCGGCAAGAGCACGGCGAACTCGTCGCCGCCGATGCGCGCCACGATATCCTCCGCGCGAAAAGTTTCGCGCAAAATCTGCGCGGCATATTTCAAAGTCGCATCGCCGACCGCGTGCCCAAAACAGTCATTGATCTGTTTCAATCCGTTCACGTCCGCCATCACCACCGTTACCGGGAACAGGCGACTGTGTTCCAAACGCTCAAGTTCGTCTTCAAACCAAAGCCGATTGTGAATCCCGGTGAGTGCGTCGTGCGTGCTGAGATATTCCAATTTCGCTTCGGCGAGTTTACGTTCGGTGATATCGCGCGCGATGTGAAACGTGCCGGTAATGCGCCCGTGTTCCTGCAAAATTCGTCCGCGCACTTCGAGCGTAACGCGCGCGCCGGTTTTACTCACCGTTTGGATTTCCATTTGCATTATAGCGTGGGCTTGGAAAATCGTCGCGAGCGCGGCGGCGGCTTGGGCTTTACTATCCGGCGCAACAAAATCGAGCGGACTCGTGCCGATCAATTCTTCCGCGCGATATTTCAGCGTGTCGCACATCGCGCGATTGACGAGCGTGATTTTGCCAGCCGCGTCGAGCGCGAAAATCAAATCGTTCGCTTGCTCGATGTACATTCGCCAGCGTTCTTCGCTGGCGGACAGCGCGCGCTCGGCACGTTGCCGACTCAACGCGTTCGCAAAAATTTCGCCGGCCGTTTTGAGCAAAGCAATATCTTCGTCAGTCCAATTTTTTTCGTGCCGCACCGAATCGAATCCCAGAAATCCGATCAGCGTTTGTTGATACACCAAGGGCACCGCGAGCATTGAAAGAATACCTTGCCGGTCCAGAATTTCTTTTTCGGCTTGCGCTTCGGGCGGCATAGCGGCAACGCGCGGAATGTGGATGATTTCAAAACGACGAAGCGTTTCGATGCTCCACACGACATCCGCATCGGGGATATTTTGCAAAAAATCTTTTTCCGACGTGATGCCCGGCGCGCACCATTCGTACGTGTTCGAGTGCGTGCGCCGCTCCGGCGCAAATTCAAAAATGTAACAGCGATCCACATTCGCAAACGCGCCGGTGCGCGCGAGCGCGTCGTTGATCGCGCGATCAATTTGTCCGCCCGCATAGTTCACCAGGTCGGTCGAAATTTTTGCAACCAGTTTTTCAAACTCGACGCGATAATGGAGGGCTTGCTCGATTTGCTTGCGCTCGGTAATGTCCATCGCCGAGCCGCTGTATCCGGCGAACGCGCCGTCGGGCAACCAGCGCGGCACGCCGTGATCGAGCAACCACCGGTATGCGCCATCCGCGCGGCGCAGACGATACTCAAACACGAACGCGCGGCGCGCGTGAAACGCGGCGAGATATTCATTCATCACGCGATCCGCGTCGTCGGGATGCACACCCTCGATCCAACCGTTGCCGAGTTCTTCTGCGAGCGTGCGATCGCGAAAGGTGAGCCACTGTTTATTGAGGAAGGTGCATTGCGCGTCCGTCCCAGCGATCCAAATCATCACCGGCGCGGAATCCGCCATTGCGCGAAAACGTTCTTCGCTTTCGCGCAATTGTTGTTCGACCGCGTGTTTGTACAGCGCCATTTCAATCGCGGAATGGAGTTCGCGATCATCGAACGGCTTGAGGATGTAGCCGTTCGGTTCGGTAACTTTGGCGCGTTCGAGCGTGTGCGCGTCCGAATACGCGGTGAGATAAACGACCGGGATATTCAACCGTTCGCGAATTTTCGCGGCGGCTTGGATGCCATCGAGTTCGCCTTTCAACACAATGTCCATCAAAATTAAATTCGGACGTTGCGCTTCCGCGATGTCAATCGCATCTTCGCCGGCGGGCACGGTCGCGCAGACCGTGTAGCCCAGCGCGAGCAAACGATTTCTCAAATCCATCGCGATAATGATTTCGTCTTCCACAACCAATAGATTGCCGGGCATTGTGCCTCCTTCACGCCGGTTCGGTAAAGCGAATCGTTATGTCCGTGCCAACTTGTCCCGCGAGTTCAACTGTGCCGTGGATTTGTTTCGCGAGCGCGTTGACCAACTGCAAGCCGAGCGATGTCGTATTTCGAAAATCTAAATCTATCGGCAAACCAACACCGTCATCGCGCACACGCAACAGGTGTGCGCGTTCGCTCAACGCGCGCACCTCGATCTGAATCGCGCCGCGGCGCTCATCGGGAAACGCGTGTTTGATCGCGTTCGAAATCAATTCGTTGAGAATCAGTCCGCACGAAATCGCCCGGTCAACGCCGACCAGCACCGCATCGGCATCCACATTCAATACGATCCGTTCGGTTACCACGCCATACGAACGCAGAATGTGCGTGGCGAGACCGCGCGCGTATTCACCCAAATCTATGCGCGCCAAATCCACCGCGCGATAAAGCCGGTCGTGCACCAACGCCATCGAGCGAATGCGATTTTGACTGTCGCGGAAAATTTCGCGCGTCGGCGCGTCCTTGACGTGCGCGCTTTGCAAACTCAACAAACTCGAAACGACTTGCAAATTATTCTTGACGCGATGATGAATCTCTTTGAGCAGAACCTCTTTTTCGTGCAAGGACGCATAGATGCGTTCTTCCGCGCGAATGCGTTCGAGCGCGCTCCCGCAATGATCGGCCAGCGCTTGCAACGTCGCGAGCGAGTCGGGATCGTACGCGTTGGGCGTGTAACTTTGAATCGAGAGAATCCCGATCACATTGTCGCCGTGTCGAATCGGCACAAACATCAACGATTCGGACGGGCGCGTCGTATCGCCGAACGGCACGAGATCTGGGAAGACGACGCGGTTGTCGCGCAGAACCAATTGCGCGCCCTCGCGCATAATCCGCCGCATCGCTTCCGTCGGCGTGGTGACGAGCGTCGAGTTGGGGTATTCAATGCGCCGACCGTCAATCGTGTCAAAATTGAGAACCGGTTCAACGCGATCGTGTTCCGCGATATACAGGTCAATGTAACACGCGTCCCAACCAAGCAACATATCTGCGACACCCAAAATGATCCGCGCGGCTTGATCCGGGTTGATCGCCGCGTTCAAGCGATGGCCCAAACTAGCAAACGCCGCGCTCTGCGCGCCCGCGCTGGCGATGTTGCGATGGAGCCGCGCGTTTTCAATCGCGGCGGCGGCTTGGTTCGCGAATGCGCCGAGCAACTCCAAATCATCTTGATCGAACGCCGCCGGGCGCGTCGCGTTATCAATCGAAATCACGCCGATCATTTTATCGTGATAGCGCAAGGGGGCGATCACCGCGGATTGTAACGCGTGCGCCTCAGGAATATCGCTGTCGAGACGCCATTCGCCGGATTGCAAATTGGGCAGTAACACCGGCGCGCCGGTTTCGAACGCGTGGCGCGTATACCCTTCGTGCGCGGCAAACCGCAAATTTCGAAAGCGCGGATCGTGATAACCGATCACCGCGCGCACACACAGCTCGCCGGTCGCTTCGTCCACGAGCAGTACGCTTCCTTTTTCCGCGTGTTGAATCGCTTCATTTGCCGCGCGCAAGATGTTTTCCAAAAGCGGTTCGATTTCGAGCGTGTGCGTCAACATCGCGGTGGCGTGCGCGAGCGCGGTGGCGCGTTGATGCGCGCGCGTCTCGGATTCGAGCGCGCGCGCGTTGTGGATCGCGGTTGCGGCATAACTCGCGATCATCTCCAACAATTCCATGTCGGCGCGGTCAAACCGGCGCGGGGTGTGGCGTCCGACCGTCAACACCCCCAGCAATTCACTGCTCCAATAAATCGGGACGCCCATCACCGGGATTGGCGGTGCCGCGGGCAAAGTAAACCCAGGTTCGCGCACCTGGGCGTAATCCTCCAGCGCGAGCGGTTTGCCGGTCGCAAAAATTTTACCGGATAAACTTTCACCGCGCTGACGCACCGTGCCGGTGGGCGTCAACTCTGTGCCGACGCTCACGCGGCGGACAATTACATCACGCGCTGGATCGTACAGGTATAGACCACCGCCGTCCGCTTCGGTCAATTCCATCGCGCGCTGAATAATGGATTGGAGCAACGCGTCGAGATGCAATTCGGCGGTGAGTTCCAAACCGATCTGACGCAAAGATTCCAATTGCGCGGTGCGCCGCCGCACTTGCTCTTCCGCGCGTTTGCGTTGAGTAATATCGCGCGCGACGCCGAGTTCGCCAATCACCACACCGTCGCGCACAAAGGGCGTGCTAACAAATTCGCCAACCAGGTATTCGCCGGAACGCGCGCAAATTCGCAATTCGTACGCCGGCACGATTTCGCCTTGCAGAACCCGTTGAAACGTGTCTTGCGCGATCGGAATGTCTGGCGGATACACCAGGTCGGCAAATGATTTACCGATCCAATCCTGCGCGATCCAGCCGGTCATTTTTTCAAAGCCCGGGCTGAGCGAACCGATAATGACCTGGTCGCCGGAAAGCAATGCGGTGTAAATCGCGATCGGCGCATTTTCGACGAGATTGCGATAACGCGTTTCGCTCGCGGACAGTTCGGCTTGGCGATCGCGTTCGATGCGATTGCGATAGTACGTCGCCAGCAGAATCACGAGCGACATGATCGCGACGAAAGAAAAGGGGCCGAGATACAGATCGTCTACCGGCACGGCGGGCGAAAAAAACGGCACGAGCGTAATGCCGGCGAGATCAATCAGGGCGACGACGAACGCGAGCCGCGCGGAAAAAAAGATGCTCGCGAACAAGACCGGCAGGGTGAGGTAATGAAACCCGACAAATTTGGCGGTCGAGCTGAGCGGAACCATCGCGGCAAAAATCGCGATGGAGGACAGCACGATAATACCAACTGCCGCGATGGAATAGAACCGTGTGCGCGTCAACGCGTACGCGAAAAAGACAAAAAAACTCACCAGCGCGATGACACGAAATTCGGACAGTTGCCAAGCCGTGCCGCGCGCGGGATCAATCAGTACCGGCAACGCGGCGCGAACTATTCCAATCGGCAACAACATCAAAAATAAAATCGCCAATAAACGCGCTTGGCGTTTTTGATCCGGCTCGCGAATCAATGCGGCAGGTTCGGTCAGCCAATTCCAAATCCACACAAGTTTTGCATTTAGAGATTTGGATGGATCGCGCATCGTCAACTCCTAAAACCAACCCCACACCGTCACCCTGAGCATAGCGAGGGGTCTCGTGTAACGAATCAGAGATTTCTCACTTCGTTCGGAATGACAGAAAAAAACGCCAAACCCATTTGGGTTGGCGTTTTGGCAAAGCCAGGTCGCTGGGTTCTCGCCTTAAATTCTAGCGCGAAAACCCGGGCAAGGCAATAGGTCGTTGGGATTGAAGAAACCTGACAGGTTTCTAAAAACCTGTCAGGTTTGTTCGGATCGCGTTCACCGCCGCGTCAATGTCCGCACGTTCAATTCCGTAATGCGTTACGACACGCACGCGCGATTTGCCCGTCGCACCGATCAACACGTTATCGCGCGCGAGTCGTTCCGCGAGTTGCGATGCGGTGATACTATCGCGCAAATCGAAAAACACAATATTCGTTTTGACGCGCGCCGGCTCGAGGGCGATCCCGGGAATGTCCGCGAGTTGCTCCGCGAGATATTTCGCGTGCGCGTGATCGTCCGCCAAGCGTTCGATCATCGTTTCGAGCGCGACGATGCCGGTGGCGGCGAGAATCCCGGCTTGCCTCATTCCACCGCCGACCATTTTGCGATTGCGCCGCGCGCGCGCGATAAATTCGCGCGTGCCGCAGATCAATGATCCGACCGGCGCGCTCAATCCTTTCGACAAGCAAAACGAAATCGAATCCGCGTATTGCGCGAACGCGCGCGCCTCCACGCCGAGTGCGATCGCCGCGTTGAAAACGCGCGCGCCGTCAATGTGAATTTGCAAATTGTGTCGCCGCGCGAGTTCGAACACCGCGCGATGATATTCGACCGACAGCGGCGCGCCGCCGCAACTATTGTGCGTGTTTTCGAGCGCGATCAAACGCGTAGGCGGATAATGATCGTTGACGCCGCGAATCGCGTTTTCAATCGCGTCGAGCGCAAGCGTGCCATCCGGTTGATTCGGCAATGTGCGCGGTTGAATCCCGCCGAGCGCCGCCATTCCCGCGACCTCGTTGATGAACATATGCGCGCGGTCGCCGACGATCACTTCGTCGCCGCGACCGCAATGCGTAAGGAGCGCGACCAGGTTTGCCATCGTGCCGCTCGCGACAAAGAGCGCGGCTTCTTTCCCAGTTTTTTCGGCGGCGAGTTCTTCGAGCCGATTCACGGTCGGGTCTTCGCCGTACACGTCGTCGCCGAGTTCCGCGCTTGCCATTGCCGCGCGCATTTGCGGTGTGGGTAACGTAACCGTGTCGCTTCGCAGATCAATTCGCTTCACCTAAACCTCATCGTTTGTCAGTTGGATAGTTGGATGGTTAAATCGTTGGATAGTTCTTCCAACTCCGCAACGATTTAACTAACCAACTATGCAACCATCCAACTATCAAAACTATTTCCAGGTTGCGCTGATCGCCGCGATCCAATCCGCGGTCGCGCTTCGCAGAGCGAGTTTTTGTTCGATGTGAATAAATTTGCCGGAATAATTCGTCGCCGGCAATGTGCAGACCTGGTCGCTTGGCACGCCATTGAGCAATCGCCCGGAAACATTTTCGGTCGCGTACAAATTGCACGGCGGAGTTTCGCCGAACACGGTTACGCTCCATTTCGGTTGTTGTTTCAAAATGTTCGCGCGCAATTCCAAAATTTTATCGCCGGGCTTGGGCGCGAGTTGCACGCCGTAACTCAAAAACGCGTCCACGTTCGGACAGGTCGTCGCCGCCATGCCGTGAAATTGAATCGCGTGCCACTCTTTCGTTTTGTAAAAATCGGCGGTCGCTTCGACGGCGGTTTGAAAAAATGTGCCGGCGTTGTGCGTCGCGTCCGCTTCGCCCTCGTTCACATTCGAGCAAGTACTTTTTTTCGTGTTCGCGTCGCGATGCGAGCCGGCGAGAATGTAACTGCGCGCGTTGATGTCTTTGAACACGGCAAGCGCCTGCGCGTCCGTCGCAATGTCCGCGAGCGGATGCGGCGCTTGGATGCTCAACTCGCGCGTCGCGTTGGAGTTGACGATGAACGTGCCCCAACCGCGATCAATCGTGCCGTTCGCGTTCTCGTCCAAAATTTCGAGCGCGGCGCAATAACTCGCCTAGTTTTGTTTGTCTTTGAAATTCGCGACCGAATAAATTTTTGCGAGCGACGCGGGCAACGCGATGTCATCGCATTTACCTGCGAGCATTTGCGCGGCGACTTGTTTGAAATCGGCGAGGGCGTTCGCAGGCGGCACGGTGTACCCTTGCGTATCGCGCCGCGGCATTTTCGCGACGATGCACGCGACCAAATTTTCGAGCGTGTCCTGGTTCGCGCAGATCGCGTTCGGCGCGAACGTCGGCGCGGGCACTGCGGTTGCCGCCGCCGCGACCTGGGTCGCGGTCGCAGGTGGACGCGTCGCAGTCGGTGCGATGGTCGGCGCGGTTGTCGCGGTCGGCGCGATGGTTGGAACCTGGGTCGCGGTTGGCGCGAGTGTTGGCGCGCTGGTCGCGGTGGGCGGGATTGGTGTCGCGGTCGGTGGGATTGGCGTCGCGGTGGGCGCAGGCGCGCACGCGAATAAAATCACAACAAGCAGAACGAATAAAATGTGTTTCATTGATTCATCTCCATTTTGAAATAAGGTTTGTAGAGGACGCTCGCAGGAGCGTCCATTCGGAAATTCGCATCAACGAATTGCATTCACTCTAATTCGGGCGCGCCCGCGATCAGTTCGACCAACGCGCGCGCGAATCGGGCGGCGGGCGCGCCGTCCACGATGTCGTGATCCACGCTGAGCGTCAGATCGAGATACTCGCGGATTTCGATGCGCCCGTCCACCACACCCGGTTTTTCCACAATGCCGCCCAGTGCGAGACCGAGCGTGTGCATCGGCAACAGTCCCACGCCCCAACCGCCGCCACGCGCAAACATTCCAAACGATGTGATCACGACCGTGCCGCCAAAATTTTTCAGCCAGCGCGGATTCTTCATAAACAATCGGATGAAAAACTTGCGAACAAAACTGGGAACGATCCAGCCCAGGCGCGCCCATCCGCCGGATTCCTGCGCGCTGGTCGTCGGCGCGGATTGAACGGCGCGAATCTCGTCGTGAATCGCGCGCCAGGTCTTGGTGTTCGCGGCGCGAATAATATGCGGCACGGCGACCTGGTCAACCTGTGGCTCGATCATGACCACGACATCCACAGCGTCGAAAAGGATCAACCGATTGCGCCAATCGCGGTACGCGTGGACAAGTTTATTCGCCGCGACCGCGCGCGCGACGCACTGCGCGATGAACGCGGTAAACGAAAGCGTCTCGCCGGTTTGGGCTTGATGATCGCGAATCGCGCGGCGCACATTCGTTACATCAATTTCGAGTAATCCATGCACAATGTGGCGGCGCGCGCCAATCTCCAAACTATCCACGACGACCTGGCGTCGCGCCGAAAAGGGTTTGGTCGTAAATGTGTCGCCGCTCATAATTCCATTTTCTTTTGTTTCGCGTTCGCGTCCCGCACGCGCTCGGCTTGCTTGAACGTGCCGCGCACGATGGGCAATTTCGGTTCCGCGTCGTTTAGCAATTCTTCAATCGCCAAGATTTGCAGTTTTGGAAAATCGCGTTGCACGAGCGCGCTGTGATAAAAGCCGGCGGCGACCGCTTCCTTTTCCATTTCGCGCGTCGCCGGTTCGAGTGTGATGAAAATTCCGATTGCCGCGTCTTCGCGTTCGATGACGCCGCGCAGATCGCGCACATCGCCGGATTTGATGTGACCGCTTTTCACTTGCACGAGTGCGCGCTTTGGTTTTTCGCGCGGGTCGTCAATGAAGGTGATGACGCCGTCAATACCGCGATCCGCGCCTTTTTTGCCCCCACCCCTGCCCTCCCCCGTTACTACGGGGGAGGGGGTGCCGAGCGGACGCGCTTGGACGAGCGACAATGCCCACCATTGAAATTGATAGCGATTGTCGCGCGCGAGTTGCCGCGCGCTCGCCAGGTCTTGCGGTTCGCCGATGACCTGGTAATCTTTTCCCGGTTTGAGTTCGAACATATCCTTGAGCCGGTTTTTTTGGAGCGCAATCGAAAGGTGAGTGATGTCAATGCCGATCCATTTGCGGCCCAGTTTTTGCGCGGCGGCGACCGCCGTGCCGCATCCGCAAAACGGATCAAGCACCACATCGCCTTCGTTACTGCTCGCGCTGATGATGCGTTCGAGTAGCGCGAGCGGTTTTTGCGTGGGGTAGCCGAGACGTTCGGCGGCTTGCGCGCCGACCGGTGGAATATCATCCCAAAAATCCGAAAGAGCACCTCCTTTTACTTCGTCCGCGAATGCTTTCAGACGCGGCGTTCCGCCCTCTTTCTTGGGCCAGTAAATTAATCCTGCCGCGTCAAGTGCATCCAACTTTTCTTGGGTCGTTTTGGCAACAATACCCAATGTCTCCAATAAATCGTTTGGAACAGCCCAGTGCCTACCAACAGTTGTTGGGTTTATACCACGCCATGCCTTTCCACTATCGCCTTTCCTCACACCCGCGCCGGTTAGCGAAATTGCTTGAAATCTTCGCCCACTCGTCGGATCAACGTTTTTGAAATGTTCTTCGATATAGTCCTGGTTTGGCGACTTGCGCGGTTCTGTCCAAAGAAAATTTTCTGATTTTGTGCAAAACAAAATGACATCGTGAAGCGGACCAAATTTCTTGGATGAACCGTGTGCGAATGTTCTTTTCCAAGCGATCTCGCTTCGAAAATTTTGTTCGCCAAAAATCGCGTCGAGCATCATTTTGAGATAATGACTCGCGGTTTGATCGCAGTGCAAGTACAAACTGCCGGTGGGTTTGAGGACGCGATGCAATTCGACGAGCCGCGCCGCCATCATCACAAGGTACGCCATCATTTGATTCGCGCCGATGAACTGCCGCAACGCGCCAATCATCGCGCTCACGCGTTCCGGCGAATTTTCGACCAACTCTTTGTACGTGTGTTCTGCGCTCGCGCCCCAATGCCAGGTGTCGTCGAACGCTTCGATCTGCGCGTCCGCTTCCGCGCCGCGCTCGTCTTTGAACAGCACGTTGTACGAACGATTCGAGTTGAACGGCGGATCGAGATAAATCAGATCCACCGATTCGTCCGCGATGTACTCGCACAGAATCGGCAGATTGTCGCCGTAAAAAAGCGTGTTCGTCGTGATTGGTTTCATTCGCGTTTCCTTGAACAGTTGGATAGTTGTATAGTTGGATCGTTGAATCGTCGGAAGAACTAACCAACTATCAAACTATCCAACTAGTAATTTCTAACGACCGCGCGATACGTGGACGGTTGCCGGCACTGCATCGTTTGCAATTCCTCGCGATATTTTTTCACCAGGTCGAGATCGAGTTTCGCGATCGAGTACGCTTCCTTCGGACGATCATTTTCATCGCGCCCGACCGAACCCAGGATTTCGCCGCGCGGACCGATGATCGCGCTCTCGCCGCCGAACTGGTACGTGTACTCGTCGCCGATGCGATTCGCGCCGGCAATGAACACCGAGTTCTCCATCGCGCGCGCGCGCAGATAGGTTTTCCATTCTTCAATCGTCTGCGCTTCCCAGTTCGCCGGCGCGACGATCAATTCCGCGCCATCAATCGCGAGCGAACGCGCGGCTTCGGGGAACGCGACATCCCAGCCGATCAGCACACCGACTTTGCCAAAATTTGTTTCGAGCGCCGGAAATTTATAGCCGCCGCGAAAAATTGGACGCTCTTCCGGTTTCAAATGCACTTTGACGTACTGCCCGGTCACTTCGCCGTCGGGATTGATAATCACCGCGCCGTCGTACACGACGCTTTCGACTTTGTGTTTGATGACCATGCCAATCGCGATGTTGGTCGCGTAACGTTGCGCGCGTTCGCCGAGCGCTTCAATCGTAAAGCCGGGCACTGGCTCCGCGAGTTCGGTGAATTTGACGCCGCACTCGTAACCGGTTGTCGCGAGTTCGGGAAACACGATCAGATCAATTTTTTGCGCGGCGCAAATGTGGTCAATGATTTCGCCGATGCGCGTCAGATTTTTGCTCGGCTCGGCAAGGCGCGGATGAAATTGCGCGATCGCGATGAAAACTTCTCGCAAAGGTTCCTCCTGGGAAGAGAATGAGAGATTCAGAGATTAGAGATTGGAGATTGGTAAATCGTAATTCGTAATTTGCAATTTGCATATTAGCACAATTAGCACGAATGTTCAAAATCGAAACTGGAAATTGACGGTTCGGTCCAACGTCCAACTTCTAACTTCCAACTTCCATCACCGGCGCTTGCTTCGCTATGCTCGCAATGACAGATCAATCGAACAGCACCATTTGCTCGCCGCGGAGTTTGGCTTGAATTTTTTGCGCGACCAGATCGAAATGGTCGCCGTTCGCGACGAAATCTAATTTGTCCGCCGGGACGATCAAGATCGGACACAAACGAAATTCAGCGATCCATTCTTCGTACAACGAGTTGAGTTGCGCGAGATAATCCGGCGCGATCGTTTTTTCGTACTCGCGCCCGCGTTGCGCGATGCGCGCTTGCAGGGTCGGCACCGACGCGCGCAAATAGACGATCAAATCCGGCGGCGGCAGGAGCGCGATCAACGCTTCGTACAATTCGTGGTACGTTTTCCAATCACGTACCGCGATCAAACCTTGGCGATACAAGTTCTTGGCAAAAATTTCCGCGTCCTCGT
>Ga0233425_10006798_pt1 | contig 16571 bp, 16 predicted proteins | sample Watercolumn_Towu_2_FD_181712 | JGI IMG/M metagenome (GOLD analysis project Ga0233425, IMG submission 181712) | Freshwater microbial communities from Lake Towuti, South Sulawesi, Indonesia - Watercolumn_Towuti2014_140_MG | ecosystem: Environmental > Aquatic > Freshwater > Lake | place... | reverse complement strand
CAAGTAACTGATGAGAATTCCACGCTTTTTCACTTTGATTTTTCCTTTAATTCGGCATTCTATTGAGGTCTATAGATTCTTGAATGACCTGCCTTCCATTCTCCGTTTTCAAAACTGAAGAATCTGTCAATCAAACTACCCTCAGAAGTCATTTCCATCGTATTTCTAAATTTCAGTTTTTTATCGGGAAAAGTCGTGAATCCATATTTTAGCACGATGCCGTTTTCTTTTCTAATATTTCCAATCGAGAAATTTCCGTTGCTGCCAAGCTCGAGAAATGCAACTTCCTTTTTGTCCGGATCATAATAGTAAAGGCCGTCGGATTGAAACTTCAATTCATTGCATTCCAGATATCTCTTGGTGCTTTTGCCATTATGAATCGGTTCAAACTTCAGCAAGAAATGCAGCGTTGACTGACCATCAGGAGCCTTTTCTTCGCTAACCCACGTTTTTCCTATCATAGGTTCGAGAATATCCAACTCCTTTCTTAGTGATATTCCATTCTGTCCAAAGCAAGACGTGTATGCACCAAGAACAAGCAAAACTGTCAAAACAAGTTTCTTCATTTTGGTCTCTCCTTATTCTGGTCTATTCCTTCGGCCTCAACTTCTCAATGAGCGAGGTCCCTACCCAATAGAACTGATCAAGGCCATGCCTCATAAAGAGATACTTCCCGTTGCTCGAAATTGCAGGAACGTCATTTCCTCTGTCACCGGGGATCTGCAGTTTCTGGGCATGCGTCCATTTGCCGTCCTTGTCGCGAAAAGAGCAGTAGAGGTTGTCCGGTAGCCGATCCTTGACTGTGGGGCCGATTCTCGTGAAGATCAAATAGCTGCCATCAGGAGCTACGCTCGGACAGAAGTTGTAGTGCCCTTCGCGATTGATCTCGGGTCCGAGTCTTGCCGGCGCACCGTACTTTCCGCCTTCATATCTCGAAAGAAAGATCTCGCCTGTGACTTCTTCTCCCCGTATCTTCCACGCTCCAAAGTAGAGATCGCCTCTGCTGTCAACAGAAAGGCGCCAGTGAATTCTGCCATCAGCGGGATTCCAGTTCAGAGGTACGAGCTGCGGCTCCGACCAACCTTCTCTCGCCCTTTTGGCAACCCAAATCCTCTCGGCCCCTGCTTCACCCCCTTTTTCCACTGGGCGGCTTGACAGAAAAAAGAGTCTCTCACCGTCGGGAGTAATGAACGGTGAATCGTCTCTTCCTCCTCTCACAAGTTCCGAAAAGGGCGCTACTCTGGGATTGGTCCAAACTCCTCTTTCGACTTTTGACTCGAAGATTGCCTGCCCCTTGCTCTCGTCATTCACCATGGCCTGCCAGTATGCCGTGTTTCCATCCGGAGTGAAGATGATGCCGCTGTGAAACGACCTGAACATCGTACCAAAAAAGGCAGGTGCGAACGGTCTCGCTGTGTCCCCTGGAGGTTTCTGTCCGAGATACGGGCCTACGAGTTTTGGAAACGCATTTTCTTGAGCGTTCAAGCCCACCGCTGTCACCAGTAGTAAACAGGTGAAAAAAATAGATCTCTTCATTCTAGTTTCTCCGATGATCAATTTTCTCGCTTGTACGCCACCCTCCTGATTGACCATACTACCACTCATACCACGACTATCCTGATACATTGTTATCCAACGAATCATCGTATTCTGTACGGAAGATGCTCAACCTTCTGTCCGTTCGGCGGGCCGGCGAATTGGCAACCACCGACCGTAGGCCAGACTGCGCCACGCCCACTCGACAGGACCCATCGAGAAACGACGCAACCATGCCCTGCTTAACCAGATCTCGAGGGCGAACACTGGAAGTGCCAGGGTTACGACCGGCAGGGCGGTCAAGCGAGTAAAAAATCCAAGACCAGTACCATAGAACACAAATCCCAGCAACACCGACTGGGCGATGTAGTTGGAGAGAGCTGTTCTGCCGACCGGCCTCAGCCATCGGACAAGCCGGCCATCAGGTTTGCGAGCGGTCAACCATAGCATGCCGCCGGCGTAGCCTAGTGACTGCGCGAATACGCTGACAAAGAGAAACGTCCAGTAGATCGGCGGTGTGACTACCATACGGGGCAGGGCTAGTTGAACGCCACTACCTATGAGGAGTAGGACCAAACCCAGAGGCACTCCGACACGGAACCAAGTTCGATAACCTCGAACTGCATTATCGTCCAAGCGTATCAGTAATGCCTGCGGCTGAGCAGGCGTCGCTCCTGCGGCACTCCGGATGAGAAACATGCCAAACAGGAAAAACGCCAGAAACATGGGGCCTAGCAGCAGGGTTTTTATCGGTAATGCAAGCAGTATCAGTATTATCACGCGCAGGCGAATCAGCTCTAACCAACTCCCATCGCGGGATATGCGTGCTTCGTTTTCCATCCAACCGACGAAGTCCTCGCGGGGCACTCCCAGATTTTCGAGCAGAGCGACCGCAGTACCTTCTATGGGAGGCAGGTCAGCGCTCCCCCCTTGCTGCGTGACCTTACTCCAATCGAGCGGGAGCGGATATGGCCGCTCCGGATGGGACCAGGCGTAAACCGACAATACTACCACGCATGCGCACGCTGAAACCACAGCGGCGGCCATGAGCCTGCAGGCTGGCCAACGACAGAAGAAAACAGCCGCTGCCGCCAGGACTGCGTAGAACGTGAGAAAGTCCGCCGCGAACAAACAAACTCCGTGAACGAGGCCAATCATGAACAGCAGAGCCGCACGCCGGAGCGAAAATCCGACAAAGGGGATTCCTGAGGCCACCGCCCTGTCCGATTGCAGCGCGAGGCCCATACCAAAGAGGATACTCAATAGCGTGTAGAACTTGCCTTCAACCAACATACCAACAAGGAGCAGAACAGAGCGATCTACCACTCCCGTACCACGCCAGGTTTCCATTTCCGGAGGAGCAGACACGATCGGGTAAGCGAACTGCAGCGTGTTCGCAACAAGGACACCAAAGAGGGCGAAACCCCGCAGTGTATCGAGGCCGATTGCTCGCTGCGGTTCGCTGACAGGGCTCCAACCGCTGGCTTCGCACGTTGTGGCTTGCATGGATGGCAACCTGTCTATCAGAAATTGTTTCATTCCTTCGGCCTCAACTCCTCGACACTTTCCGCTCCGCGACGAACAACTCACCCTGATACTCGACACGGAATCCATGCTCTGCCAGGTGAAGGTACCTGTCCAGATCGATAATGGCCCTGCAGATGTCGCTCTCTGCAGTGTCTCTGGCTACCGCCTGGAACTCATCCGCGGCACTGAGCTGCCTTCCGGCAGCGCTTCTGGGATACGCACTGGGTGTGTACGTGGGCGAGAAGTAGAAGCCATTGAACATTTGCGCGTTCTTCATGCGGTTGTACATCCAGTTCTTGAACCGGAAGAAGCGGTTCATGTAGCTGGGCCGCGCATTGATGGTCACGTTCCCGCCGATGTTGTCGTGACAACAGGTGCGACACATGAGGTACTTGGCACCGGAAGCGACGGCAAAGTCTATGGCGGCGTCGGAGACTGAACCGCATGCACCGAAGAACACAACGGCTGTCGGTTGAACCTCAAGTTGCGGTGAAAAGATGTTGTCCTTCACAAAGGTGAAGTTCCGGGGAAGACGTCCCAGTTTCAGAAGCCTGTACATCCGGTACCAGTTTGGATCAATGTCCGTCCCGATCACCTTGGCGTGCGGCAATCGCGCAGCGAGGTCACACGCTTGTGTCCCGGACACACACGCGACGTTGATGACGGTCGTTTCACCGCCAAGATCAGCCAGCAACTGGACGATAATGTCCTTCAGGTGCGCGTCGCGGTGCTTGCGATAGTGCTCCCCCCAGAACGACGTGTACGGAAAATGACCGGCCGGGAAACCAGGGAATCGGTCGTTCCATCGCGCGGATAGCGCGCTGGCGTGTCGATCCATTCCCTTCTTCTCGTCGGACAGTGCAATGATGTGCCTGTTCCGGAACTCGTCGAGAAGTCCCGACAGCGCTGTCACTGCGGATTCAAACGGCGCTTGTGCCATGGTGCATTGTTCATTTCTATATCGTTACGAATTTGGTTTTTCCTTTGTTACTTTCTTCTATTTCTTCGGCCTCAACTCTTCGATGACTGGTGAATCATTTGCTACTTCTTCTTAAGGAAAGCATAAACTAGAACCACAACTGTACCAGTAGCCAGGCTCGTCCACCCTCCACACGTCAAGGGCAGATTTCTTGGTCCCGCCGGGAGCAAGAACGCTGAGATTGCTCCCAAGACTATGGGAATGAAGAATCCTATCAGAAAAGCTGTGCGATAACTGTAGCCCTTGGCCCTCGCAATCGCACCACCCAGGCAGCCATAGAAACCCATGATACACAAAGCCGCTATATGACCGAAGATAATGCCCATCCAGAGTTTTTGCAGGGCAAAATAGCCGACAAAACTGATGCTCAGCAGCCCCAGGAAAAGCAGCTGTGCCTTGCTTTCAGGCGAAGGATATTTGCCAGATTCTTCTCGCTGAAGGACTTCACGTCCGCCCGAACTTGATTCAGCTTTTTTCATTTTGATTTTTCCTTTCATTATCCTTTGATTGCAGTGACGTTTGGCGCACCGCACTCTCTGGGCAAGTCATTTCTTCCCCCAGCTCGGCCAGTAGTCTCCCCGGGCTGTTGAGATCTTTCTCTGATTACTGCCATCAGGATTCATCAGAAAGAGCTGGTATGAACCGTCCCTGTCAGACTGAAAAACGAGTTGAGTCCCATCGGGAGACCAGTGTGCATCTTCATTCACAGCAGCATTATTGGTCAGTTGAGTAAGAGTCGATCCATCGATCGTTGCCCGCCAGACCTGGCGCGGCGAGTCAAAGCTGGCCATTCTTGTGAAGACAAATCCTTGCCCGTCGGGCGAAATCCTTCCATCGAGCTCGTGGTCCGAGCTATTAACCACCTGACGGACATTGCTGCCATCCTTATTCATGATATAGATACCGTTGTTGCCCGTTTGCATCGACGAATACAAGATCGAATTCCCATCCGGTGTCCAATCAGGAAGCTGATCGTTCCAAGAGTTGTTTGTGATCCGCGTCTGGTTCGTACCGTCTGAGTTCATGACGTAAATCTCATGATTGCCATCCCGAGCAGTCATGAATGCAATCCTCTTGCCGTCAGGCGACCACGAGGGGTGGGTGTCAAAGCCGGGAGAATTCGTCAACCTCCGTTCATCGGTTCCATCTCGATTGATGACATAGATTTCGTAATCGCCGGTCCGGTTAGAGGAAAACGCAATGAACTTACCATCGGGGGAGAAAGCCGGGCAGACATTCCTCCCTGCGTTTGCAGTCAAGCGTGTTTGAGCCGTACCATCAGCGTTCATAACATACAGTGCTTCGCTCGATCCGTTTCGTTCGGATTGGAATGCGATATACCCTCCCCCTCTGCCATCAAGAGGAACTGTCTGGGATTCGCCCGAAGAGGGAGCACTGCACTTTAGCGAGCAAAGTAGTCCGACAGCGACAGAAATCGCAATGACAGCAGCGTGAGGTAGATGGTTCGTTCGCGAGAACATGGGAATGCTCCTTACCTTGTTGATTGAGTATGGCTTGTCAAGAACGGGGATTCTACTATTGTTCAAACCATTCCACGGTTATCCGTTTCATCTCCAGGCACCGCAAGCGATCAGGTGTCGAATCGGTATGTGCAATAGCGACAGACCTTCGCATGCGCCTTGACTTTTTCTGCACATTGTGGGCATTCCTTCAGAGGTGGTAATGACGATAGCAGGGCAAACGCGATCCATCCAAGGATTGGATAGGCACCGAACCACATCCAGTGAGGCGAACGGTTTCTCTTCTTTGCCGCCCTGATGCCGAGCGGAATGGGAACAATCCGGCACGCGAACACTGCGATGAAAACAAGGACTATCATGAGTAGCGTATTCATTGTGACCTCACGAACGACCAGGGCATCCCCTATTTCGCCGCAAAGTTCTTTGTGCTCACACCTACATTCCTGCTGAGGGGAGAATATACCGCTGCATGATCTCGTCGCACGGCACATTGCTCACCGAGTTTGCTCCGGCACAGACCACGACCATCGCGAGGTCTTTCAGCACGAAAGTCTCCTGACCGTCCTATTGCTCTGCCAACAGAGACTCAATCAGTGTTTCACATTCAGCGACAGGTCCGGGATCGGTATCCGGGTCATAATCGTCGTATCCTACAAATTGAAACCGACACTTGAATTGTTTATCTACCACCATTGTCTTTGGAAGTTCACGAACGTCCAGTTTCTTTGACTCCTGTCTGGTCATATAGGCAAACGGTAAATCGTAGCTGTGCTTTGAGACAAAGCTCATCGCATCATCTATTGACTGCCAGCCGGCATTGACAATCAGAATCACAACGTTTGGGTTGTGCTTATATTTCGCATACAGTTTTTCCATGTGGGGCATCAACTTGATACAAGGACCGCATCGGGTATCCCAAAACTCAAGCAAGACGATCTTCCCCTTCAGTTCCTGGGAAGTGATCACATTGCCGGCAAGAGTGCGGCACTCAAAAACCGGAACATGGCTGGTAGAACCGCAGGCGGACAACAGCAGCAATAGCATACCGACAGTGCTTCTCTTGAATATGCCGTCCATAGTTCCTCCCTAGTGAGTATTGTCCATTCTCCCGGAGCTCGTCCCCAGCTGTTCGACTCGCCCTTACGTGTGTTCAGATCCCTGCCGCCGGAAGAACATATCGCTGCATGATCTCATCGCACGGTACGGCGCTCGTGTAGTTCGCTCCCGTGAAGACCACGACCATCAGAAGGTCCTTCAGGACGAATATCTCCTGACCGCCCCATCCGACCGCTTTGAACGAGCTGACAGTCCTATTGTTCACCCGGAGATTTCTCAACCACCACAGGTAGCCGTACCCGTCCGCCCAGGATACCATCGGATTGATATGATATTGCGTGGATTTCTCCACCCACTCCCTGGAGATCACCTGGGTTCCTCTCCATTTCCCGCCGTCCAGAAACAACTGTCCGAACTTGGCCATGTCGCGCGGCGTGATGTAAATGTCGCCTGAACAAAACGTGATTCCGGACGGCTGAAACACCTGCCAACGATAGTTCGTTATGCCCAGCGGTCCAAAGAGGTATTGCGAGGAGAAGCCTTGGACGCTTTGCTCCGACGCGTATGCGAGCATCACGCCGAGAAGGTTTACAGTACCACCATTGTAATAGAAGCGCGTCCCTGGTTCTGTTACCACCGGCTTCGAGAACAGATACCCAATCGGATCGAACGATCGTATGAACACCATAAGATCGTTTCCACTCGCTGTCACGGGCGCCTCCCACTCGTTCCATTGCAGTCCGCTCGCCATCTTCAGGCAGTGCTCGACCGTGATCTTCTCTCTCCCCTCGTTTTTTCTCGATTCATAACTGTCAGGGAGATACTTGAAAACCACATCGCTGAGTGACTTTATGTGCGAGCGGTCTATGGCTATGCCTATGAGAGCCGAGGTAACGCTCTTGGTTGCAGAATGGGTGTCGTGAGGAGTGTCTCTGTCAAAGCGAACATACGCTCCACGGTAGTTGGAGGCAAACGGAGCGAAATCATGACCGGGCCAGTACTGTTCAAACACCAGCTTGTTGTCCTTCACGACCACGACAGAATGGACTTCTCCGTACGCACCTGATCCGATGCGTTGCACAAGATCCATGAAAGGGCGTTGATCCATTCCGACAGTACTTAATGTCGCTGTTTCCCATCCGTCCCCTGCTTCTTCCGGCCGGGCAACCGACGTCTCCGCGTCTGAAGGCGTGTCCTTGCACCGGGAAAACCAGAGCAAGGGGATGGCCAGGAGAAACGGGAGATATGCGTGCATCCTCTTGCCCATACGCTTGTTGTCTTTCAGGCGACCCACTGCAGTCACGCAATGCGTGCAATTACTTCTTGTCTCCTCTGCCGAACCCTTTCCTTCCGCCGCTCACTCACGTCAAGTCAGAACACCGCACGCTCCGCTCCCTACGTTCCTACAGCTTGACGCCAAGGTCGCTCAGCTTTTCAGCAATTTGTGTCTTCAGTGTTTCCTTGAATTGAGCAGTCAGGTTCGTATCAGCGGGCAATTTCTCGCTCGCGATGGTATAGTACTTCACTGCATTGGAATTATCCTTCTGCTGCACATAGCAGTCACCAAGATTGATATACGTCTGAGTTGCACCAGGGTACAATTTGGCGTTGACGTTCAGTACAAGCAGGGCGTCGGCATACCGTTGATCGGCGACGAGTCCATTTCCGATGCTGTTGAGCATGTAGGGGAAATTGATTTTGTATTGTTCCTTGATCTTGCTGATCTCATCCTCCAGGAATCTCACACCGCGCTTCCTCACCTCGACATTGAGGTAGGTAGAATTGTAGCTGTTCCGGAACGTGGAAGACTGAGGGTACCGTTTGAGGAGCCCTTCCCAGTACCCAAGTGCTTCTTCCGGCTTGTTTTCTGCCGCCCGTACGCCGTAGACGATCGCCATAACGTACTGCGCTTCATCCTTGAATAGGATTCCATTGTCGGCGGCTTTGTGGAAGTACTCAAGCCCCTTCGCCTTGTTGCCCGACATCCCGCCAAACCATGCAAGGGTGCTCTTATAGCCGGTAATCCCAACTGCCGGATAGTATTCGGTGAGCGCCAAGGCGAAGTATGCGTCGTTGATCGAAGGATCTTCCTCAATGACTTCCTCGAGGAGGTTCCGGCATTTCCTGGCGTTCCAGTACGCCGTCCACCATTCCTGCCGCATAACATTCGCACGGCAAAGAAAATGATAGGCATACCCCATGTAGAATTTCACGTCTGCAGTTTGTGGAAGACCTTCGCCGATCGTGACCGCATTCCAAGCGTATTTCTTAATCAGCTCAATAGACTCATCACGCGTGATAGCGTTCGGCACCATCATCCTGCAGTAGAGCGAATGGTATGCCTTGAGGAAGTAGTATTTCGGATGGTTGGGCATCTTCGCCATCTCAGCCACGATGAGTGAGTCGGATTTCTGCCATGCTCCGCTGAACAAGTGCTTCATGATGTCCTTGTCGATCTGTGTTACCTCAAGCGACTGCGCAAACAGAAGGCAAGGGAAGAGAAGAAGAACTACGACAGAGATTTTTTTCATACATGCCTCCGGAAGATAGTGTGTGACTGAGAAGACTCTTACCCATGCGACGCGATCAGTGGATCGGCATTCTCTTGACCGGTTTCAGCTGCAACTCATAAAGGAGAGACGAGAAGTACTTCACCCCCATTCCAATGCAACGCTCGTCAACGGTGAAGTTGGGTGCATGCGGCATGGCGATGATGCCTTGTTCGGCACTGGAGCCTCCGAGAAAGAAGTAGACGCCCCTTGTCTCCTTCTGCAGAAAGGCAAAATCATCGTTGAATCTGGGGATGACCCCATAGAGCGGTACAATTCTCTCATTTCCGTAGATCTTCTGTAGTATCCCCATTGACATCTCCGTGAGCTCTGGATCATTGGTCACGGTGGGATGCCACGGAGCGCAACTAATGTTGACCAGCTGGTGCTTCAGCGGGGAGCTTCCGACCGTCGCTCTCATCCGGGCAATTGCCGCTCCCATGATGGAATCACTCGAAGAAAACGCCAGACTCTCCACAACGGTGATACGATCCCCCTCCTTCCTGATCCTGGGAGTACCTGCGACTGCAACATAGTTGGTGAGCGCACTTCCCGGATTGAAAGCCCCTTTTTCCCTGTCGTCAAGCGGAACAGCCAGGATATTGACCCCGCTTGGGGTGTTGAGTTCCTTCAGGAATCCTGCACAGATCTTCAAGGTCTCATCCTGATCGGTGACGTCCTTCAGTTCGATTCTGACCCTCATACGAAACGCGAACATCTCAAGCGGCTTGGCAGTGAGGAGACCTGCCGGGAGCGGACCGATGTGCAATGCAAAGTTCGCGTCCGGCTTCCTTCTCTCAAACAGACCCGCATCGATCACTGCTTTTGCCCCCGTGAGATTTTCCTCCGCCGGTTGAAAGAGGAACAATACCGTGCCTGACAACTTCTCCCTCATAGAACTAAGCACCTTCGCAATTCCGAGAGCGATGGTAGTATGGACGTCGTGACCACAGGAATGCTTCACCCCCGGAAAAACCGACTTGAACTCGACATTGTCCGCCGAGCTGTCCGCGTTGGCGTCCATATCAGCCCTCCATAGATAAGTGGGCCCCGGCTTGCCCCCCTCAAGGATTCCCACAACACCATACCCCCCGACGTTCGACATGACGCTCAAACCAAGAGAATTCAAATACTCAGTCACAACCTTCGAGGTCCTTGCCTCGCGACCCGATAACTCCGGATGGCGATGGAGATCCCGTCTGAGACTCAGCAGAGAATCAGAAATGCTTTCCGCACAATTCTCGATCGCCTTGTGGATGGCAGATTCCTGAGCCGGCGACGAAGTGCACCACAGCAATATCATCGCGGCACTTAAGAACGCGATGATCGTGTGAGCTATTCGGTATGTTCGCATGTTCTCTTCCTCTGTCGATCTATTCCGTGTATGAAAAGAGATAGTAAGGATCAGTGGCCCCCGCGCCGAGATGAATCTGAGAAGTCGTGAAATACAAGATTCCATCTTCGGTGATCGCAATGCTGTCCGGCCACTTTATCCGGGTGTCCTGGACGACGGTGACCAGAGTCCGGTCAGGCGACAGCCGCTTGATCGCATTGTGTTCAAGAGAAGTCAAATAGAGACTTCCGTCAGTACCAAACTCCATCCCGTCACAGATGCCGACATTCGCGACGAATTGCACCCTGCCCGACAAGTCAGCCGCGGGCAGTGATGTGTCACGAAGGTACCTCGTCTCAATGCGGTAGAGCTCGGTCACCGAGAGCGGTTTGTAATAGATATGTGCCTTGTCACGGCTCAGGGCGATACCGTCACAATGGATTTTGAGGGAAAGTGCCCGCCCCTCCACCACAAAGGAGCCTGTCTCGCTCGTCGTCGAGGCATCCCGGTCGAGCAGGAGCCTGCTCTTCCCGGATGCGAGATCAACAACGATCAGGCTCCCAACGCCCGACTCACTGATGTAGGCAATCCGTGCGTCCGTGTCGATACGCACGTCGTTGAGGTAGCGTGGGGCAGAGAGCTTTAAGTCCTCAAACGTGTATATTCTTCTCACTGTGTCGGCGGAGAGGTCAACGCAGAGAAGCTTGGCAGCTCCCGCTCGGACCCCCTGCAGGTAGGGATTCCCCGTATCGAGCACCCAGAGAAGGTTCTTGTCATCGACGAACACGCTCTGGACACAAGCTAACCTCCCCGAAAAGTCGGTTGTCGTGTCACTCCAGGAGTTCCAGTTCTCCGAGGGGTACGGCCTGACCCGGCCGTCGCTGAGGAGCTCAGCCACGGAGACAGTCACGCCGGATCTCCATCTCGGATAGTTCACGAAGATCCTCTTTTCTCGCGACACGGCGACACCAGTCCACTGCATCGGAGAAGTGCATTCGATTCGCAATCGGTCCCGTTGCGGTGTGCCGTCGGAAGTCACAGCAGGTGCTTCGCCTGAGCACGACCAACCGAGTCCCAGGACAGTTAGAAGCCACGACACAACGATACACGTCATAGTGCTGCCTCCTTCTTTTTGTGGCAGGTGAAAGGAGCTCATCTTTTTTCGAGCTTCTTCAGCGCTTCTCTTGCGTTGTTGTTCTGGGGATTGAGCTCTAACGATTTCCTGTAGTTCTTTAGCGCGCCTTCATTGTCGCCAATCTTGAGGCAGGCCTCGCCGAGGCTGTCGTACACATTGGCCGATTGGGGATAGAGTTCCGTATTGAGTTTGAAGATCTCAAGCGCAGCTTCCAGTTTTCCGGCTCCCATCAACCTGTATCCCATTGCGTTGAATTCATTCTCAGCGAAATACAAACCGCGCGAAGGATTGCCTCTGATCTCCCGGTACGTTTTCAGTGCAGACTGGATGCCGTTCCGCCTCATCTCCTGTTCAATACGGTACGCGGCTGAACTGTCAATCATTCTCTCCATCTCGCCCAAACGTCTCTGGACAAAGGCTGCATCTGTCTGCCTGATATCGAGAAACCCCTTGTAGTACTTTTTCGCCTCGTTGAATTCCCCCAGGCCGCGGTATGCCTCACCAAGCTGCAGGAGCGCGTTCAATGATTTCGGATTCAGTTGAAGCTGGTGGTTGAACACCGCTATGGCTTCTCGCAACATCCCGCGTTGTTGCAGCTTGCCCCCTTCGAACGTGAGCAGCAGATCAGGCGGTTCGACCGGAAAACCGTATTCTTCTGAGCGTTGTTCATAGTAGTTGAGGATATCCTGCAGGGAAGATGTTCGAAAATCCGCCGGCAGCTTGTGTCCGGCGAAGATCGATCTGAGCGCTTCACTGAACGGCAGAGCAGGGATGAAATCGCCTGACGGCTCCCTGAATTCCACCTTCACTCTGAATCCATTCGGCTTCGTCGAATCGAGCATCGCTGCGAATCGCCGGGCAGACTCCAGCGCCTGGCCCTGTTCGTCCTTCTCGCATCTGATGTAGAGGAAGTGTCGCAGGGCCGTTCTAGTTCTGAAGAATTGCCCGGAGAGCGGCAGGAGGTATTCCGCATTGTCCGGATTCATGAAGGGATTTTCTGATATCGTTGCCTGAAAGAGGTTCGGCCGCGTGATGAGTGCATACAGGCTGAACACCGCCGCTGCCTGAGGTCCGGCGAGAATTCTGAACTGTTTTGTGCGGTATGTCTTGTCGACATACGGGATCAGTTCCGCTTCGAGGAATTTCAGAAAGTTGTCAGCCCCGCCGCTCTCGGCGATGGTTCTGCTCTTCACCGGAAGCAGATCTCTGTATCTGTTCGTGTTGGCCACGCCGACGATGATGAACGGCGGTGTTTCGCCCGTCCCGCCGAGCTTCTCCGTGACAATTGCGGCATCAGCCACGTAGTTGTAGAGTTGAGCATAGAGGATGAAGAGGACCGGATATCTCTGCTGAGTATCCTGGTAACCCTCGGGGAGATGGACAAAGAGGAGTCGGTCTTCATTCAGAAGGTTGGAATGAATCACCCTGTATGTGCCAATCGAGATCGGGTCGCCATCCTTCTGGGCGAAACAGAGGTTCTGTCCGACGAACAGGAAACCGGCGAGAAGAAGAAATCGCACAACGGTGGAGGCGAGTCTCATAGAACACTCCTTTGAAATGACCGAGGTCGTTGGAGATAACAACTCATATCGTCTCATTTCACCTCCGCAAACTTATTCTCTGAGAGCAGGACCTGGTGGATTCTTTCTTCTCCGGCAATTTCAACCGAGACCTCTCATTCTACTGAGCTACTAGTTTCACGATCCCCGTAATCGTCTTGAGAGTTATCTTGGGATCGCGGCTGGCACGAACGAGAGTCTTTCTGTTGTAGTCAACGAGTACGCCGAAATCAGACTCGGTCTTGTACTGTCTTTTTTCGTCTTTGAAGACTTCTTCAACGTCAAACCGATATGGACATACTATTCTACCCTTGTCGGCTCTCGCAATGAACTCGAAGGCGCCTGCGACGGGATTGTCGTTGTAGTTCAAGATGGCCCGACCAGAAGCTGAGCCCACGAGGAGATTGTGTCGAGCTGTCTCGGCCAGACCTATTTCGATATCTCCATTACCCGTCGTAAATACACTTGGACCTGTCAGGCTTATCCTGTCGGCTTCAAGATCACCATTTGCCGCCGTCACGTTGAAAGCTCCTTGGGAATCCACAACTCTGATATCGAACTCCGCCACATGGATTTCAACGCGACCTCTCACATTTTCGACCAGGCCATGGCATCGTGCGCCCTGACAAACACACGTCCCCGAGAAGTTGGTGAGCTGCAGAGCAAACGTGGCGCCATCAATCTCCACATACATCCCTTGCGGCAAGACGATGGACCATCTGTAGTTACTGCGAGGAGTCGGCCGGCCCCCATCGTAGTTGATGATATCCTCAGAGATGAGAATCGCGTCATTTCGCTCTTGTATGGAATACCTGAATTCTGGATTGCCATGGTTGTTCAGTCGAATCTCTATGTGAGCCTGACCACCCGACGATATGTGGACTCTCGAACCTGAGATCCCATTGATACGCAGCGTATCCTTTTTCCCGTATGTCCGGATAATCTCCTTCGCCGGCTGAGCCGGCAGACATGACACAATGCCCACCGCCAGCGTAAAAGAGACCAGCACTTGGACCACAACAGACGGTTTCCCTTTGTTGACAGAGCCGGATGGGCCTGACATGATTCCCATTGTATCTCTCCTCGAGTTCAGGGGAACGGTCAACTTCTTGAGTCTATTGCACCCTGCTAAACCCAATTGGCTGGAACGAGAATTTTTCATCGGAGGGCGTGAAGGTGAATCCAGTAACGTCCCCGTTCTGATTCCGGTTGAATTTCACGAAGCCCAGCTCGAAGAAAAATTCGTCGACGTCGGTCTGCTGCGCAGGCAGCTCCCCATATCGGCGATGATAAACAACAAGGCGGCCGTCTTTCGAGCGGATGCTATACACGACGCCGAAGGTGCTACTGTAATAATCCCCTGCATAGCCACGAAGCTTTGATTCAAAGTCTCCCAGGTCCAGCATGATCCGATTGGCAATCATCTTCTTGCCGCGAATCGACAGGACTGCCTTGCCCGGGCTTCCGCCCTTGCCTTCTTCAAACTCCATCAGGTTGGCCCTGGAGCGGCTCGCGAATGATCTCTCGGACAAGGGATAGAAAAAATCTTCTCCCATCCCGAAAAAGGCACCGTGCAGATATCCATCTTCTACGTTGAGGGCGAGTTTCGCTTTTGGACCCTCGACGATATAGCCCCCGGCATACTTCGCTGCCGCTTCCGGATCGAAGGGGAGAAACTCCGGTTTCTTTTCAGCGGTCGCCTGAGCAGGGACATCCTTGCCCGTATAGAGGTCGAAAATTGTGTTTGCCAGTCCTTCAGAATCTATTGACCGCTCGTTGGCCAGGACAGCAATGCCGAGTTCCAGCTCCGGACAGTAGATCATGGCAGTCTTGTAACCTGCCGTTTGACCGGAATGACTTATGATCTGTTTCCCGGATTTCGTCAAAATGCCCAGACCGAAGCCGTAAGAGCTCTCGCTGCCGTTATTCAACTTCGTCTTTTGAAACATCTTGCCCACGACTTCCTTTCCGCCAACTTTCATCGTGCGGAAATTATCCATCCAGAGGATCATATCTTCAATATTGGTGAACAAATAGCCCATACCCACGGCATTCACCCAGGGGCCGGCGTCCTTGATAAGTTCGTCCTTAGCTTTTCTGTAGGGTTCTGCCTTCCCCATGATGATTTGGGAACTGTTCTTCATGAAGAATGAGTTTTTCATTTCCAGGGGCTCGAAGATATTGCGCTTCGTCCACTCCTGAAAGCTGATGCCCGTGATCTTTTCCACCACCTGCGCCAGCAACAAGTAGTTCGCGTTGCAGTAACTCCACTGAGAGCCTGGCTCAAAGAGCAGCTTTTTCTGCCGTTTGAGCAGCTCCATATCCTCATCCAGGGTAAAATGATCGTCGAAGTGATAGCCACAGTAGTAAACCAGAGTGGAATAATACTCCCAAATTCCGCTGGTGTGATTGAGCAGATTTCGGATCGTGACAGGCTTGGAATAGTGCGGCAGTTCGGGGAGATACTTGTGAACGTCGTCGTCGAGACTGATTTTCCCCTCTTTCTCCAGAAGCAGGATCGCAAAGGCCGTGAATTGTTTCGCCACAGAGGCAAGGTTGAACATGGTCTTCGACGTGATGGGAATCTTGTGCTCTACATCTGCCAAGCCATAGCATCGTTTGAAGATAGGTTTCCCCTTCTTCGTGACCACAACGGCGGCACCTGGTGTGGATTGCGATTTCCGCTCCGCGAAGAGACGGTCCACTTTTCTTGAGAACTGTTGGGGATTTCCGGTCTGTGCCATCAGCATCGGAGAAGAAGCCATCAGCAAGACGGTGATGGCAGAAACCATTGCCTTTGTTCCCTTTTCCATCTTGTTCCTCCTTATTCTGTTCAAGCAATCACACTTCACTCATCGGCGTTCGCTCTCCTCTTCCCACTGTTCATAACCGTTGACCGTACAGAATCCTGGTGATGTCCATGGTCATCTTCAGAAGCGTCGATTGACCGATTCCAGAGTTACAGAAAAAAACAATGAGGTGTCGGTCATCGACCAGACGTGTGCATAAGGTTTCTAAGCCAAAGAGGCTCCCTCCATGCGACAGGGCATTCACCTTGGCGCCTGAGCTACTCAGCGGAAATTGAAGAGCAACCCAGCCGTAGGCATACTTACCCAACCCCCCATAAGCAACCACATGGGGTTTCATCATGATATCTTTGTATTCTGTCGATAGCAGTTTTTCAGTATGACTTTGCCTTTCTCCGAGACCAGAACTGTCCCGTGAAATTCCCCCCTATCTTGATAGCGTTGAATGTAATGATCGATTGTCGCGGCCTTCTCTTGCGAAAACAGCTCGGGTAACAACTCTTCCTCCCGCCGATCAGGCTCAAATGGCCTTGGGCAGCAGTCTCAGCCGACCGTTGTAGTGAACACATCATTCGATCCATCCTCCGTCGTATAGACCGACCTCCAGCG